>JACCDZ010879777.1_pt1 | contig 11621 bp, 9 predicted proteins | sample 7449551 | NCBI WGS metagenome assembly JACCDZ01 (sample SAMN15323452, study PRJNA562643) | freshwater metagenome | isolation source: river surface water | place: USA:Blue River Watershed | collected 2017-08-18
AAGCCAATTTCTTGTGTGCCGTCCATGGCGGCTTGGTAAGGTGTTTTGCCCATTTGTACATGGCGCACGATGTTTTCGCGCACCACGATGGCATCGTCAATCAACAAACCCACGCACAGCGACAAGGCCATGAGCGTGATCATGTTGATGGTGAAGCCAAAGATGTACATGAACAAAAACGTGCCGATGATGGCAATGGGCAGCGTGAGGCCGGTGATGACCGTGGAGCGCCATGAGTTCAAGAACAAGAACACGATCAGCACCGTCAGTAGCGCACCTTCAATGAGGGTTTGACGTACGTTGGCCACACCTACGCGGATGGGACGCGAGCCGTCTTGCACTTGCTCTAAGCGAAGGCCTGGGGGCAATTGCGCTTTCATCTCGGCCACTGTTTTGTTGAGGCCATCAATCACGTCAATGGTGTTTTCGTCTTGTGCTTTTTGCACCGTCATCAACAGCGTGCGTTGGCCGTTGTAGAGTGCCAAGCTCTCAACCTCTTGAGCGCCATCATTCACCGTGGCCACTTGGTTCAAGCGAATCGGCGTGGTATTTTTACGCGCCACGATGATTTGGCCAAAGTCTTCGGGGCGCAGCATGCGCCCTTGAATTTGAATCACGCGGTCTTGCTGCAACGAGCGCAGGCTGCCCACGGGCAAGTCTTGGGTTTCGGTTTTGACCGCGTTCACCACTTGGTCGGCGCTGATACCCAGCGACTCCATGGCCTGCGGGTTCAAGTACAAATTGATTTCGCGTTTGGTGCCGCCGACCAACGACACCGAGCCCACGCCACGCACGTTCTCAAGGCGCTTCTTCAGTACTTGGTCTGACCAGTTGGTTAGCTCTACCGCTGAGAGCGGCTTGCCGCCTTGTGGCGTTTCGGGCACCACGGCCAGCGACCAAATGGCGCGGCTGGACGGGTCAAAGCGCAACACCTTGGGCTCTTTGACTTCGGTGCGCAGGGTGGGGCGCAAGGCAGCCACTTTTTCGCGCACGTCGTCTGCGCCTTTGCGGCCGTCGATGTGAAGTTGAAACTCAATCACCACTACTGACATGCCTTCGTAGCTGCGCGAGGTGAGGGCGCTGATACCCGCAATGGCGTTCACGCCTTCTTCAATTTTCTTGCTGACTTCGCTTTCCACGATCTCAGGCGAAGCGCCTGGATATTCGGTGGTGATCACCACCACGGGAAAGTCGATGTTGGGGAACTGGTCAATCTTGAGGCGTTGGTACGAAAACAAGCCCAACACCACAAAGGCGAGCATCACCATGGTGGCGAAGACTGGATTTTTTAAACTGACTTTGGTGAACCACATGCTGTGTCAGTCACTTCAGTTGGCGTTGCTGGCACTGGCAGCTGGCGCACTTGCAGCAGGGCCATTTGCTGCTGTGTACTTGACTGCCATGCCTTCACGTAACGCCCCCACATGGCTTTTGAGCACGGTGCTGCCTTCGGGCAAACCGGTCACGCCCACCATGGTTTCAGATTCGGGCTGGGCCAAGTCCATGCCGCGCACGCCAAGCGTGACGGTTTTGTGCATCACTTGCAGTTGGTCGCCCACTTGTTCCACCACTTGCACATAAGGTTGTGCGCGGTCGGTGCGTACAGCGGACAAAGGAACAGCCATCACTTGGCTTTTGCCCATGCCCAAAATGCCTTTGGCAAACAAGCCGTGGCGTAGGCCTTCGGCTTTATCAAGCGTCAAATAAATCAGCACGCTGCGGCTACCGGTTTGGGCGCTGGGGCTGATGCGTTTGACTTTGGCCCCGATGGTGTCTTTGCGGTCTTCCACTTGCAGGGCAGCCAGTTGGCCCACGCGCACATCCATTGATTCGCTGGGGCTCAAAGGTACTTCCACTTCGAGTTTGCTCAGGTCAACCAGTTCCATCACCTTGGCATCAATGCCCACACGCTCGCCCACTTGGGCAGCGCGGCCAGACACAATGCCTGCAAAAGGAGCGCGCAAGGTAGCGTCGTCCAAGGCTTTGCGGGCTACATCGGCCCCTGCGATGGCAGCTTTATGGCTCGCCACAGCGCCTTGGTAGGAAGCCACCGAGTTGTCCATGGCGGCTTTAGAAATGAAGCCTTGATCGACCAAGGCTTTGTTGCTGTCCCAAGCGCGTTGGGCAATTTCCATTTGCGACTTGGCCGCACTGGCGCTTTCAGCCGCTTGCTGCCAACGGCGTTGGTATTCGGTGGGGTCGATGCGAGCGAGCACATCGCCAGCTTTGACCGCATCACCTTCACGCGCCACCACTTCTTTGAGCTCACCGGCCACGCGAGCTTTGATGACCGCGTAGTTCACCGCTTTGACCGTGCCGGAGATGGCCAAGCCTTGGGTGATGTCGCGCAATTCAGCTTTGAATACATCGGTGCCGGCCAATTCAATTTGCGTCACTGCAACAGCAGTGGTAGCGGCGGCCGCTTGTTGAGTGCGCTTGTTGCTCATGGCACGCCAAATACCCGCCACGAGAGCGAGCACGATGACGCCAATGACGATCCAGCGAGTAGGGATTTTTTTCATAGGGTGTTCTTTGCACGCACGCCGTTGATGAGCAAATCAACGTGCATGTGAATAAATTCTTGGGGATCAACAATGTTGGCGGAAGCAGAGCAAGCGCCCATTGAGTGTTTCCACATCATCAAAAAGATCATGGGGGAGATGATGCTGAAGACACTTTTGCTGGTGTCCATGGCGCAAAACTCGCCGCTGTCCACACCACGTTGCAAGATGCTTTGTAGCAAGTGCGTGCCGGGTTCCACCACTTCGCGTTGGTAGAAGGCGGCGATGTCGGGGAAGTTTTGGGCTTCGCTGAAGACCAGTTTCACAATGCCGCTGGCAGGTGTGTTGCCTAAGTTGTTCCACCACAAGTCCATGGCGTAGTGCAGCATCTCGGCGCTGCTGCCAGAAAAAGCTTTGAATTCTTCATTCCATGCGGGAAACAAGTTGGCGATGTTTTCAGTAATGACCGCTTTGAACAAATCTTCTTTGCTCTGAAAGTACAAAAACAAGGTGCCTTTAGACACGCCAGCACGCGCTGCCACTTCATCGGCACGCGTCGCAGCAAAACCTTTTTCAACAAACAAGTCGCGGGCAGCTGTGACCAATTCGCCGGGGCGTGCTTCTTTGCGGCGCTCTCGCTTGGGCGCTTGTTCGGCGTGTTGAATGAGGGTTGCGGAGGTCATAAGGTGTTAATGACTGACGGGTTAGTAATGTACCAGCTTAATTCTTTTGGAGCACTTAAGTCAGCAAAAGCCCCAGCCATTCACGGATGACCCAGCCGCTGTCGCGCAGGCCTTTACCGCTGGGCAGCCATTGCAGCAGCAACGATACATCGCTGCGGATGTAGCCCATCGGCGCTGGTGTGACTTGCAGCCCTGCGGCCTCAAACTGGCGCACGCTACGTGGCATGTGCCATGCGTGGGTGACCAAAGCGATGTGGGTGATGCCATCACCCTTAAGTAGCGCGGCCGTGAGCGAAGCATTTTCACGCGTGTCGCGCGATTGAGTTTCTTGCCAACGCAGTGCCGGAACGCCTAAGCGCGTCAGTGCAATGGCAGCCACCTCGGCCTCAGAGTTTTTGTTGTTTTGCCCAGCCCAGCCTATGCCGCCGGTATAAGCCATGGGTAATTGCGTGCTGCGAGACAGATGTATGCCATACAAAAGTCGAGACATTGCGTCTGGCGAGAGCGTGGGTCCGTTGTATTCAACAGCGTCGTTTTCAACCCCGCCGCCCAGTACCACGATGGCTTGGACGTTTTGGCGCTTGAGATCGTCAAGGCTGACTGGGCTGACTTGCGGCAGCAAGTGCAAGGACAACCAAATGGCCACAGCTTGACAACTCAGCAGCCACAGCAGCAGCGTGGTCATGCCGGCCAGTGCAATAGACACACGACCCTGCACACGTACGCCACAACGCCATGCCCAAAGCAATAAGGCGAAAAGAGCAAGTAATGCACTGCAGGCTGGCAAGACCAGTGTGGTGAGGATGGGTTTGAGTGCGAGCAGTGTGTCCATGAGATTTCAGTTTGCCTACAAGCGTTGCGGGTATCTGTGCTTTGGCGTACACAATCATAGAATCAAGCCTTATGACAACACACACCGCGCTCACCCAAGCTTCCAAGGTCATCACCTTGGGTGGTGGCTGCTTTTGGTGTACCGAAGCCGTGTTTGTGCGTGTGAAGGGCGTATTGGATGTGGAGTCCGGCTATTGCAACGGCCACACGATCAATCCCACTTACGCGCAAGTGTGCGAGGGCGGCACCGGCCACAACGAGGTGGTGCGTCTGACATACGACCCTAATGTCATCAATCTGCGTGAGCTGTTAGAAATTTTCTTTGTCATCCATGACCCCACGACCTTGAACCGTCAGGGCAACGATGCCGGCACGCAATACCGAAGCGGTATTTACTTGAGTGACGAAGCTGACCACGTGGTGGCGCAGCAGGTGTTGGATGAGGTCAATGCTGAACTGACTGGGCGTGTGGTGACTGAACTGCAAGCCTTGGTCAACTACTCGGCCGCTGAGGACTACCACCAAGATTATTTTGAGCAACACCCCAACCAAGGCTATTGCGCTTTTGTGGTGGCACCCAAGGTGCAAAAGTTTGTGCAGACCTTTGCCGACAAGGTGCGTCATGACTAATGCACAGCGCCGCTGGCCCATGACTCTGAGTCTGCGCCACTTGCAGCGGATGCTGTCTGTTTTACTGACGGCTTTGATCATGGTGCAAACGGTGGGCGTGCTTCACCGTGTGGCACATGCGCAGCAAAGTGAGGGTGTGTTCTCGCATGCGGCGCCTGCTGTCGTGAAAGACGACGTCAGTCTGTTGGCGGCCATTTGGGGTGATCACAGCAATTCGGCTGAATGTCAATTGTTTGACCAAACCTGCCCCGATTTGCTGCAAGCCCCAGTCTGGGCGTTGCCCCCTGTATCCGTCATGCCTATTTGGATGGCGGCTTTACTGCTCGAACGATTTGCGCTGTTCGAGCGCTTTTATGCTGCCCGAGGGCCACCTGCTGCTTTGCTTTGAATCACTCATCAGCGCACCTAGCTTAAAGCTGGCGCGCTGGTTTCTCATTGCAAAACAAAGAGGGTGATGTATTCGCCCTTCAGGAACATCAGATGACACACGTTTTTCAACGCAGCGCCGTGGCCGCTGCCGCTTATTCATTTTTTTCTCTCTCGCTTGGCAATGCATGTGCTCAGCCAGCACACACCGATGAGGTCCATCGCTTGGACGAGGTCACCATCACCGCTCGCAATCTAGAAGGTGGCGGTTTGTTGGTGCCTGCGCAGCAGCTCTCGGGAGCAGCTCTTACCCAGCGCCAAGGCAGCACATTAGGCGAAACGCTAGACAACTTGCCTGGCATTGCCAACAGCTCATTCGGTCCGAATGTGGGTCGCCCCATCATTCGTGGCATGGAAGGTGACCGCATACGCATCTTGCAAAACAGTGGAGCCAACATGGATGTGTCTGGCTTGAGCAATGACCATGCTGTGCCGATTGACCCCCTCACCACTGAACGTATCGAAGTGTTGCGTGGCCCCGCCACTTTGCTTTATGGCGGCAGCGCCATTGGCGGTGTGGTGAACGTGATCGACAACCGCATTGCGCGTGAACGCACCTTTGACGCCAAAGGTGGCGTGATGGGTAAAGCCGAAGTGCGAGCCGGTGGTGCAGCTGATGAGCGCAGTACTGGCGCGCTGGTGGAGGCGGGCAACGAAAAATTTGTGTTGCACGTCGATGCGTTTGACCGCAGCACCAAAAATTTGCGTGTGCCCAAGGACATGACATGTGGCGAGGGTGGTCCGTCAAATGGCCGCCGTGTGTGCAACTCAGCCAGCGATAGCAAAGGCGGTGCGGTGGGCGGCACACTGTTATTTGATCGTGGTTATTTGGGTGTATTGACCAGCGAATACCGCAGCACTTACGGCACGGTGGCAGAGCCCGAAGTGCGCATTGGCTTGCTGCGCCGTCACCAGGTGTTGGAAGGTTTGTTGCGAGATGTGGGGGTATTTCAAGACCTCAAGTTTCAACTGGGTAACACCAACTACACGCACACCGAATACGAAGGTGCGGACGCAGGTACACGTTTTGACAACAAGGGGCATGACCTGAGATTGGAGGGTCGTCAGCGTGCTCTTCGACTGAGCAATGGCATGCAGCTTGAGGGGGTTGTGGGGCTTCAACGCGAACGTAACAACTTGAGTGCCACAGGTACAGAACGTTTTTTGCCCACCAGTCGCACACAAAGTACGGGCGTGTTTACCTACCAAGCGCTGAAAACATCATGGGGCCAGCTCAGTGCTGGTGCGCGAGCTGAAACGGTGGAAGTGGCCTCATTCGAGGACATTGGACCGAACAATGAGAATGCGGCTCAATCCAAGAAATTCAAACCCCTTAGTTTTGCATTGGGTGCCATGCGCAACTTGCGTGTGGGCGAAGCGCAAAACGGTTGGCAGCTCACCACTAACCTCAGTGCCAGTCAACGTGCGCCTAAAGACTACGAGTTGTTTGCCCATGGCGAGCACGTGGCCACAGCAGCCTATGAGATTGGTCAGCCCAGCAATGGTTTAGAAAAAGGCACTCAGTTGGATGTAGGCGGCGAGTGGAAGCAGGGGCCACACAAATTTGGCATCACTGGTTTTGCCTCGCAGTTTTCTAACTACTTGGCCTTGCGCCCAACGGGTGAGGGTTGGGATGGCACAAGCTTTGTGACGCCCGTAGGTACAAATATGCCTGCCTACCGTTTTGAAGGCGTCCGCGCTAGCTTCTACGGTATCGAGTCCACCGCCAAGCTGCGCATGGTTGGCGGTCAATCGGCTCTGCTGTCGCCTAATGCAGCCCATGGCGCGATGGACCTCGAGTTGCGTGCCGATGTGGTGCGCGCCAAAGACCTGACGCACAACAGTTACTTGCCACGCATTGCGCCGATGCGCGTGGGTGCGGATGCGGTGTGGTCACGCAATGCGTGGGGTGCACGTTTTGGATTCATGCATGCGGCGTCTCAAAATCGCGTGCCCGAAGGGGGGGTTACCACCGCAGGCCACACGCTTTGGAATGCAGGCATCAACTACCACGCACACACCTATGGCCCCACGCACTGGCTGTTGTTTGCCAAGCTCGACAACATCACCAACAAGCTGGCGTACTCGTCCACGTCGGTATTGACGCAGACCTTGGGAACCAATGCTCCGCCTATTGCAGGGCGTAGCTTGAAGGTGGGCGCGCAAGTGAGTTTCTAAAACTCTGAAGCACCAAAAACAAAAGCGGCCTCAGTGCCGCTTTTGTTTTGTGTGACGTTGTGTGAGGCTGATGATTTATGGGGCGAGTCGTTCGCGTATCCAAGCACCTTCGGCCGATTGGCGATAGCGCAAGCGGTCATGCAGACGGCTCTTGCGGCCTTGCCAAAATTCCCACTGCTCGGGCACCAAGCGGTAGCCACCCCAGTGCGGGGGGCGAGGGGGTTGCAACAAAAACTGAGCGCCGTATTTGGCGGCGTTGGCCACCAGTGTGCCGCGCCCCTCAATCACTTGGCTTTGTGGGCTAGCCCATGCGCCAATGCGCGAGTCGAGCGGGCGGCTGTTGAAGTAGTCGTCACTCTCGGCGTCGCTGACTTTTTCCACGCGGCCTTCGATGCGCACCACGCGTTCTAGCTCAACCCAATGAAACTGCAGGGCAGCAAACGGGTTACCTGCCAACTGTTGGCCTTTGCGGCTGTTGTAGTTGGTGAACCAGACAATGCCGCGCTCGTCATAGCCTTTGATCAGCACCACACGCGTGCTGGGGCGTAAGTCGCTTCCCACGGTGGCTAAGGTCATGGCGTTGGGCTCTGGGATCTCGCCCGAGATGGCCTCTTTGAGCCAGAGATCGAACTGTTGCATGGGGTCAGCCGTAGAGGCTGACTCATTGAGTTCGGCACGTTCATAGCTTTTACGCAGGTCGGAAATGTGGCTCATGGTCAATCGGTGTGTCGTGTGTGACAGTTAAAGGGAAAACCCGAAACAAGGTTGCACACATCGTAATAACTTTTCCTTGATACTCGACTTTACTTATTTTGAGGAGACGTTGATGAGTGTCGATTTTCAAATCAACGGCAAAGCCGCTAAGGCCAATGCCGAAACAGATACCCCACTGTTGTGGGTCATTCGCGATGAGCTGGGCCTGACGGGCACCAAGTTCGGTTGCGGTGCAGCGTTGTGCGGTGCTTGTACTGTGCATGTGGATGGTCAGCCTGTGCGTTCCTGCCAAACCCCACTCTCTAGCGTGTCTGGCAAGAAAGTCGCCACGGTTGAGAGCCTCTCCAAAGACAACAGCCACCCACTGCAAGTGGCGTGGATCAAACACGATGTGCCTCAGTGCGGCTACTGCCAGTCGGGTCAGTTGATGAGCGCAGCGGCGTTGCTTGCTAAAAACAAGAACCCTAGCGATGCAGAAATTGACCAAGCCATGAGCGCCAACCTGTGCCGCTGTGGCACTTACGTCCGTGTGCGTGCCGCCGTCAAAGACGCCGCCGCCATGATGCGCAAAGCCTGAACCGCCGGAGACACACCATGACACACACAAATACCTCTCGCCGTTCATTCCTCAAAACATCGGCTGCCGTGACCGGCGGTTTGATGCTTGGCTTCAATCTGCCCGGCACACTTGGCGAAGCCATGGCTGCAGGCACCGTGCACACGCCCAATGCTTGGGTGCACATTGCCGACAACAACGTCATCACCTTGCTGTCTGCCCGTTCTGAAATGGGCCAAGGCGTGTACACATCGATGCCCATGTTGATTGCCGAAGAGCTCAATGTGGACATCAGCCAAATCAAAGTGGCGGCTGCACCTCCAGGTGAAATTTATATCAACGCTTTGTTGGGCGGGCAACTCACGGGTGGCTCCACATCGGTACGCGAGGGTTGGCTCAAGCTGCGCGTGGCTGGTGCGCAAGTGCGCGAGATGCTGATCACAGCTGCTGCTGCACGTTGGAGTGTGGACCGGGATTTGGTTCGCGCCGACAAAGGCATGGTTTATGGCCCTAAGGGTTTGAAGTCCACGTATGGTGAATTGGCTGAGGCGGCAGCCCGCATGCCTGTGCCTGAGAAGCCACCCATCAAAGACCCTAAAGATTTCAAAATCGTGGGCAAGCGCACCAAGCGCGTTGACACGCCCGCCAAAGTCAATGGCACAGCAGAGTTTGGCATTGACGTGAAATTGCCAGGCATGGTTTACGCCTCACTGGCGCAATGCCCAGTGATTGGCGGCAAGGTCAAGAGCTTTGACGGCGCAAAAGCGAAAGCGTCTGCTGGCGTGATTGACGTGGTGCAAATCAGCGACGGTGTGGCCGTTGTAGCTAACAGCTGGTGGCAAGCGAAGAAGGCTCGCGACTTGCTGAGCATTCAGTGGGATGAGGGCGCAGGCGCTGCTTTGAGTGATGCCAGCGTGATTGATGGCACACGCCAAGCCTTGAAAACAGGCAAGGTGTTGGAAATCACCAAACCGCAAGGCGATGTGGCGGCCGCCCTCAAAGGCGCGGCCAAAGTGCTGGAAGCCGAGTACGTCATCCCCATGCAAGCGCACGCCCCGCTGGAGCCCATGAACTTCACAGCCCATGTGCAAGGCAATAAAGCCTTGCTGATTGGCCCGACCCAGTTCCAACAAGGAGCACAAGGCGCAGTGGCTGGTGCTTTGGGCTTGAAGCCAGAAGACGTCACACTGCAAACCACCTTCTTGGGCGGTGGCTTTGGTCGACGTTTGGAGCTCGACTTCATTGTGCAAGCGGCAGAAATTTCAAAGGCGGTCAAAAAACCTGTCAAGCTACTGTGGACCCGCGAAGACGATATGACGCATGACTTTTACCGTCCTGTGGGTGTCAACCAACTCAAGGCCGGCTTGGATACGTCAGGCAAGCCTGTGGCGATGCATTTCAAAGTCGCTTCGCAGTCGGTCACGCAACGTGCCTTTGGCTTGCCCAAAGACACGATGGACCCTTTCATGGCCGAAGCTGCTGTGACTGGTTACAACATTGCCAACACCCAGCACGACTTGGTGATTCATGACACAGGCATTCGCGTGGGCTACTGGCGCGCGGTGAGCCACAACATGAACGCGTTCGCCAATGAAAGCTTCATGGACGAGTTGGCCAAGGCCGCAGGCAAAGACCCTTACGAGTACCGCATGAGTTTGCTTGCAGGTAAGCCACGCTTTGCCAATGTGCTCAAACTCGCCGCTGATAAAGCGGGTTGGGGCAAGCCGCTGGCCAAAGGCCGTGCCTTGGGTATTGCGCTCATGGAGGGTTACGACACATACATGGCTCAAGTGGCCGAGGTGAGCCTGAACGACAGCGGCGAGGTGCAAGTGCATCGCGTGACGGTGGCAGCCGACTTGGGTCACATGGTCAACCCCGATACGGTGGAAGCGCAGTTGCAGTCCAGCATCATCTTTGGTATGGGTGCGGCGCTCAAGCACCAAATCACCATGGCCAATGGTCGTGTGCAAGAGACCAACTATCACAACTTCCAGCCTGTGCGCATGAACGAGGCGCCCAAGATCGACATCGTGTTGGTCAAGAGCACCGAGAAGCCCGGCGGTATCGGCGAGCCAGCCACAGCGGTGGTGGCACCTGCCATTGCCAACGCGGTGGCTAAGCTCACAGGTAAACGCGTGCGTCGCTTGCCCATCACAGCTGAAGCGCTCAAGCAAACTGCTGCAGCGTAAAGGCGTGACATGGAGAGCTTAGACCTGCGTGTATTAGGGGATGTGCTGGCTTGGCGTCAAGCCGGGCGGCGCGTCACCTTGGTCACGGTGGTGGAAACGTGGGGCAGTGCCCCACGCCCACCCGGGGCTTTGCTCGCTGTGCGTGACGACGGCGTGGTGAGTGGCTCGGTGTCGGGTGGTTGTGTTGAAGACGACCTAATTGCCCGCATCAAAGCCGGTGAGTACGATGCGCTTTCGCATCCCTCTATGGTGGCCTATGGCGTGAGCAAGGAAGAAGCGGCACGCTTTGGCTTGCCCTGCGGCGGTACGTTGCGTTTGGTGCAAGAGCCAGTCAAAGACGTGGCTTGGATTGAAAAGGTGTTGCAACGCACCTCGTCACACCAATTGGTAGCGCGCACGGTCAAGCTGTCAACGGGCGAAGTGACGTTGCGCGAAGCCGCGCGTACCGACGCGTTGCAGTTTGATGGCAGCACGCTCACCACTTTGTTTGGCCCACGCTGGCGCTTGTTGTTGATTGGTGCAGGTCAGCTGAGCCAAGCTGTGGCGCACATGGCCAAACTGTTGGATTTTGAAGTGCTGGTGTGTGATCCGCGTGAGGAATACGCAGCTACGCTGGGCCTTGAGGGGGTGACTCGTGTCATGGGCATGCCTGATGACGTGGTGCTCGAACTCAAGCCTGATGCACATACCGCCATCGTGGCATTGACGCACGATTCCAAGCTGGATGACATGGCCTTGATGGAGGCTTTAAATTCAGATGCGTTTTATGTCGGCGCTTTGGGCTCCCGCCGCAACCAAGCCAAGCGTAAGCAACGTTTGATGGAACACTTTGACATCACTGCCGAATCCCTTGAGCGTTTGCACGGCCCTGTGGGCCTGAACATCGGTGCCAAGACCCCTGCAGAAATTGCGG
>JACCDZ010442008.1_pt1 | contig 11618 bp, 10 predicted proteins | sample 7449551 | NCBI WGS metagenome assembly JACCDZ01 (sample SAMN15323452, study PRJNA562643) | freshwater metagenome | isolation source: river surface water | place: USA:Blue River Watershed | collected 2017-08-18
CGTGCGCCGTTCTGGAAGAAGGAAACCGGTAGTGCGGATGCTGGCTGGGTCGAGGGGCGTGACAGCGACCAGCAGGCGGCGCGGCGTTGGGAGTAGTGGGTATTGGATTGGTAATCCAGTGTTTTTTTCTGTGGTTTGAGTAACGAGTCAAATCGCGGCGCTTTCCTCGGCACTTGGCTACAGATTGCGCCTTGCACGGCGCCTCACTTTCTCTTTGCACGCGCAAAGAGAAAGTAAGCAAAGAGAAAGCGCGCCCGACATACGGCCCGAACCTGCGCTGCGCTTGTTTCGGGTTCGTTCGCTCCATCGGTGCTCCAGGGGCCCGCTGCGAAGGGCCGTCCCTGGCCCATCGCAGCTTTCGCGGCATCCATGCCGCTCAACCCCTTCCACGCCGACTCCACTCACCCTGCTGACTGGATCTTTCAGTCCGTGCAATTCGATAGTTATTCGCAAGAATTTCGGTAGTCGGCCCGTCCCCGTCAGGAGGCCGAGCGCAGGGGCTGCGTAGAGGGGCATTTGGCATGGATGCCAAATGAGGCGCGATGGGCCAGGGATGGCCCTTCGCGACGACCCTCGGAGTGGCACCGGAGCGAGGGGAGTCTGAGCAAAGCGAAGACCCGGATGCCGGGGGGCCTTCTTTTGCTTACTTTTCTTGGGCAAGCAAGAAAAGTGAGGCGCCCGGCGGGGCGCAACGAAAACTGACTATCAACAGCAATAATCATCCCGGCAAAAAATCATCACCGAATTACCAATCCAAACCCACCCACTACTCCCACCGCCGCGCCGCCTGCTGGTCGCTGTCACGCCCCTCGACCCAGCCAGCATCCGCACTACCGGTTTCCTTCTTCCAGAACGGCGCACGGGTTTTCAGATAGTCCATGATGAAATCACAGGCCTCGAATGCTGCCTTCCGGTGCGCACTGCAAGTGCCGACAAAGACAATCGGCTCGCCCGGTTGCAGATTGCCGACCCGGTGCAGGATATCCACATTGAGCAGCGGCCAGCGCAGGCGGGCTTCGGCCTCGATCTTCGCCAGCGCCTTTTCCGTCATGCCCGGATAGTGCTCGAGGAACATGCCCTGCACCTCCTGACCGGCATTGAAATCGCGCACATAACCGACAAACCCAACCACGGCGCCAATGCCCAGATTGGCCGCATGCAATGCATTGAGTTGCGCACCCGGGTCAAAGGCTTCCAGCTGCACACGAATGGCCATGACTAGCCCCCGGTGACTGTTGGAAAGAACGCCACCACATCGCCATCACTCAGCGGCTCGTTGAGGCTGCACAACTCCTCGTTGCGCGCACACATCAGGTTCTGCTCTTCCAGCACCTGCCAGACCCCGCCACGGCTGAGCAGGTGCTCGCGCAGATCATTCATGCAGGTCAGCCCGGGCGTCCACGGCAGCTGCTCGGAGTCCTGCCCGAGGGCTTCTCGATAACGGGCGAAGTAGTGAATCTGCAGCATGGAAAAGTTCCTATTGAGCGGCATCGGCCTGGTAGTGGCCACTCTTGCCACCGACTTTTTCCAGCAGACGCACCTGTTCGATACACATGCCGCGATCGACCGCCTTGCACATGTCATAGATGGTCAGGGCTGCAATGCTGGCGGCAGTCAGGGCTTCCATTTCCACCCCGGTCTGCCCGGCCAGCTTGCAGCGGGCGATGATATGCACGGTATCTTCACCTTCAGCGGCGAGTTCCACCTTGATGCTGGTCAAGAGCAACGGATGGCACAGCGGGATCAGGTCGTGGGTTTTCTTCGCTGCCTGGATCCCGGCGATGCGCGCCACGGCGAACACATCGCCCTTGGGATGCCCGCCTTGCTGGATCATCTGCAAGGTCTGCGGCAGCATGCGAATACGCGCCTCCGCCACGGCTTCGCGGAATGTCACCGCCTTTTCGGTGACATCAACCATATGGGCACGGCCCTGATTATCAAGATGGGTCAGCACGGCAGACTCCTGTTCAAATGAATGCCGATTGTAACCCGCCAATCGCCGGTGACGGCATCGAATACGCGGCAGCGGCCAGTGCATAGACTTAAGTGCAATGGCCTTTGCGTGGCTGCCTGGCTATGTTGGGAAAATAGCCGGTTAGCCTTTTCTGCGAGGACAGCATGAGCAAAGCGGACGCTTTTGATCAGACCGGCAAGATTGCCGTGCAGCAGAACATTCAGGGCACGCTGGATTTCCTCAAGAAATCCCCGCCATTCAATCTGATGGATGTCAGCCACCTGGCCTTTATGGTCGAGAACTGCAAGCTGCGCTTCTACGCCGCCGGCGAGTCCATCATCAAGCCCGAAGATGGCCCGGTCGAATATTTCTATGTGGTCAAGCAAGGTCTGGTCAGCGGCAAGCGCCCCGCCGGCGAAACCGGTGACGGACAGAACACCTTCGAGATCAGTCGCGGTGAATGCTTTCCGCTGGCCGCACTGCTGGGCGAGCGGGCCACGCGCACCGAACATATCGCGGCGAAAGATACCTTTTGCCTGCTGCTGGCCAAACCGGCTTTTGTCCGGCTGTTTTCCACCTGCAACCCGTTTCGTGATTTCTGCCTGCGCGGGGTCAGCAGTCTGCTGGATCAGGTCAATCAGCAGGTGCAGTTACGGGCCGCAGAAACGCTGGGTTCGCAATACTCACTGGAAACCACGCTGGGCGAACTGGCGATGCGCGAGCCGCTGACCTGCCCACCGGAGGAAACCCTGCAGGGAGCAGTCCGCCTGATGCACCAGATGCAGGTCGGCAGTATCGTGATTGCCAATGCGGACATGCAGGCGCTGGGCATTTTCACCCTGCGCGACCTGCGCAAGGCCATTGCCAAAGACGGCACCGATCTGCAGCAACCGATCAGCCAGCTGATGACACCCAATCCGTTTCATCTGCCATCGCGCGCCAGCGCCTTTGATGCCGCGATTGCCATGACCGAACGACATATTGCGCACGTCGTGCTGGTAGACAAGGGCCGCCTGTGCGGCGTGGTTTCCGAGCGCGACCTGTTTTCCCTGCAACGCGTTGATCTGGTTCATCTGGCGCGCGCCATCCGCCAGGCCGGCTCCCTCGAAAGCCTGATACTGATGCGCGCCGACATCCGCCATCTGGTCGACAACATGCTGGCCCATGGCGCCAGCTCGACCCAGATCACCCATCTGATCACCCTGCTCAACGACCATTGCGTGTGCCGGGTAATCGAGCTGTGTATCGAGGAGCACGGTGATCCCGGCGTCGCCTTCAGCTGGCTGGTATTTGGCAGCGAGGGGCGCCGCGAACAGACCCTGCATACCGATCAGGACAATGGCATTCTCTTCGAGGCCGCCGATCATCAGGAGGCCCAACGCATCCGTCAGCTGCTGCTGCCACTGGCGCGAAAAATCAACGAAGCCCTCGACCAGTGCGGTTTCAGCCTGTGCCAGGGCAACATCATGGCCGGCAACCCCGAGCTGTGCCTGTCACAACGCGAATGGAGCCGGCGGCTGGGCGATTTCGTCCGAGAAGCCACACCGGAAAACCTGCTGGGCTCGACGATCTACTTCGACTTGCGGGTGGTCTGGGGACCGGAACAGGGCTGCCAGCAATTGCGCCGGGAGTTTCTTGAAGAAATTGCCGGCAACAGCGTGTTCCAGCGAATGATGGCGGAAAATGCCTTGCGCCACCGCCCGCCACTGGGCGGGCTGTTCCGCGAATTCAGCCTGACCCGCAAGGGCACCGACAAGCACACCCTCGACCTCAAGGTGCAAGGCCTCACGCCCTTTGTCGATGCGGCGCGCATACTGGCCCTGGCCAACGGGATCGAGGAATGCAGCACGCTGGAACGGCTCGATCAGCTGGTCATGCGCGGCGTCATCGAAGCGCTGGATGGCGCGGCCTATGAGGAGGCTTACCGCTATATCCAGCTGATCCGCATGCAGTTGCACCAATCCCAGGCCAAGGGCGGGCTGCCCTTATCCAACCGCATCGATCCGGATGACCTGAACGATCTGGACCGGCGCGTGCTGCGCGAATCCTTTCGTCAGGCGCAGCGCCTGCAATCCAGCCTGACCTTGCGTTACCAGCTATGAAACGCTTGCTGGAATGGTTTGCCCCGACCAGAAAGTCCACCCTGAGCAGCGAGCAGCGGACGCGCTGCGCAGCCCTGCCAGCGCCCAGAACCGCCGATGCGTGCCCTCTGCATGCACAGCGGCTGGTGGTGCTGGATCTGGAAACCACCGGCCTGAACGTCAACCGTGACCACGTGCTGTCGATTGGCGCACTGGCCATCGAGGACGGTTGCATTGATCTGGGCAGCCAGTACGAAGCCACCCTGCAGGGCGACCACAAAGTCAGTGAGAGCATCCTGATTCATGGCCTGGCACCCAGTACCATTGCCGCCGGACTTGACCCCGCGCAGGCGCTGCTGGATTTCCTCGACTTCCTCGGCGACAGCCCGGTGATCGGTTATCACGCCCCCTTCGACCAGCGCATGCTGACGCGGGCGCTGCAAAGCACCTTGGGCTATACATTGCGCCACCGTTTTTTCGATCTGGCCGAAGTGGCCCCGATGCTCTGCCCTCAAGCGGCAATCCACAAAGGCGGGCTGGACGCCTGGGTCGAATTTTTCGGCCTTGAGGTCCTGGCCCGGCATAGCGCCAGTGCCGATGCCCTGGTCACCGCGGAACTGGCCTTGATCCTGTTCAGCAAGGCCCGCCAGCAAGGCATCGACAGTCTGGCCAGACTGGATGACCGCCTGAGCAGTTGGCGCAGCCGGCAAAACAGCCACGTCTTTTAGCTGCTTCGCGCACAAACAACGCCCGACCGCTTAACCGGCCGGGCGTGCGCCACTACATATTGGCCTCGGCGTACTCGGCCAGAATCGAGCGCGGAACCCCCTGCAGCGACACATGCACACCGTGCGGGAAGTCCTTGAAGCGCTCGGTGAGATAGGTCAACCCGGAACTGGTGGCAGACAGATAGGGCGTATCGATCTGCGCCAGGTTGCCCAGACACACGACTTTCGAACCATTGCCGGCGCGGGTGATGATGGTTTTCATCTGGTGCGGGGTCAGGTTCTGGCACTCGTCGATCAGGATCAGGCTCTGCTGGAAGCTGCGTCCGCGAATGTAGTTGAGTGATTTGAACTGCAGCGGCACCTTCTGCAGGATGTAGTCGACGCTGCCGTGGGTGCTCTCGTCGTCCATGTGCAGCGCTTCCAGGTTATCGGTGATGGCACCCAGCCAGGGCTCCATTTTCTCCGCCTCGGTGCCCGGCAGAAAGCCGATCTCCTGATCCAGCCCCTGCACGCTGCGGGTGGCGATGATGCGCCGGTAGCGCTTGCTGACCATGGTCTGCTCGATCGCCGCAGCCAATGCCAGAATGGTCTTGCCGGAACCGGCGGCACCGGACAGGTTGACCAGATGGATATCCGGATCCAGCAGCGCATACAGCGCCAGCGACTGATAGACATCGCGCGGGCGCAGGCCCCAGGCTTCCTGATGCAGCAACTGCTCGTGGTGCATATCGAGGATCAGCAACTCACTGCCGTTGACCTCCTTGATCCAGCCGACAAAACCCTGCTCATCGACGATGAACTCATTGATGTGCGCCGGCAGTTTTTCCAGCATTTGCACGGTATGCCAGGTCTTGCCGTGGCCCTGACGGGTCTCGACCTTGCTCACGCGATCCCAGAACGAGCCATCCAGTGTGTGATATCCGCGCGACAGCAAGGAGACGTCATCCACCAGCTGGTCGGTGTGATAGTCCTGGGACTCGATGCCGCAGGCACGCGCCTTCAGGCGCATGTTGATGTCTTTGGTCACCAGCACCACGCTGCTGCCCGGATGGCGACTGCGCAGCTCGACCAGCTGATTGATGATCTTGTTGTCGTTGAGATTTTCCGGCAACAGCATGATCGGCTCGGCGCGCCGGCTCATCAGGATCGACATGCTGCCGCGCGGCCCGCTCTTGCCACGCTGGATAGGCACACCCTGCTCAACCTGCTCCGGCGTGGCCTCGCCCAGCACCTGATCGATCATGCGGATCGCCTGACGGCATTCGGCCGCCACCGAGTGCTTGCCGGCTTTGAGCTTGTCCAGCTCTTCCAGCACCGTCATCGGAATCGCCACGTGGTGTTCTTCGAAATTCAGCAGCGCGTTTGGATCGTGGATCAGGACATTGGTATCAAGGACGTAGAGGATTGGCAGCTCGGTTCTTGCGCGTCCGTGTTGATCCATACTCGGTCACCTCATGCTGATGGCGGTGACGGAAGGCCAGTGCGGCGCTCCGCCGGATTGAGACCGACCTGCCGCAAGAAGCAAGGCTGAAGACGCCACCTGTGTCGGCAGGTTGCGGCGGTCTGTGTTGTTAATACCGCATTCTTGACTACAGAAAAAAGCGCTTTTCACCGTCTGAGATTATATTTTTTCAATCGGCAAATAGTGCTTGGCGTGCTCCGCCAAGGCCGTTAGAGTCGCAAGTCCAGCCCTGCAAAAAATTCCGCATTTTCGCCCGCACGAAGATCGCCTCCTGCATCCGCGGAACTGGCTCAGCCGCTCGACCGACCGGCCGCAGCCACACCTGGTAACACCGTGCTTCTGGGTTAGAATCGCCCGCCACACAGGAGCACATGCATGCTGATGGTTATTTCCCCGGCGAAGACGCTGGATTACACCTCAACACCCGTCACCCGTCGCTTTACCCAGCCGGAACATCTCGATCAGGCACAGCTTTTGATCAATCAGCTGCGCAAGCTGACCCCGGCACAAATCGCCGAACTGATGAGTCTGTCGGACCCGCTGGCTGGCCTCAACGCCGCCCGCTACACCAGCTGGCAACAGCCGTTCAGCGCGGAAAACGCCCGCCAGGCCTTGCTGGCATTCAAGGGTGATGTGTATACCGGTCTGCACGCCGAAGACTTCAGCGATGCCGATTTCGACTTTGCCCAGCAGCACCTGCGCATGCTCTCCGGCCTCTACGGCGTGCTGCGGCCGCTGGATCTGATGCAGCCTTATCGCCTGGAGATGGGCACCAAACTGGCTAACACCCGCGGCAAGGATCTCTACGCATTCTGGGGCGAGCGCATCACCGGCTGGCTGAATCAGGCGCTGGCCGAACAGGGTGATTCGGTGCTGCTCAATCTGGCCTCGAACGAATACTTCAGTGCGGTCAAACGCAAGGCGCTACAGGCGCGAATCATCGACACCGAATTCCGCGACCTGAAGAATGGCCAATACAAGATCATCAGTTTTTATGCCAAGAAAGCCCGTGGCCTGATGGCGCGTTACGTGATCAAAAACCGGATTCGTGACCCGCAGGCGTTGCAGCAGTTCGACCTGCAGGGCTATCGCTATTGCGCAGAGCAATCAGGCGTCGACAAGCTGGTGTTCCTGCGCGACCATCCTGCAGACTGACTCAATACCTTTCCCCCAGCCACCGGAGCTTCGCCCATGCCCGATCCCGTTGTTCTGATCAGTGGTTGTTCGAGCGGGATCGGCCGTGCGCTGGCCGACACTTTCAAGGCCGCTGGCTACAGCGTCTGGGCCGGCGCACGCAAGGAGGCGGACCTGGCGCAACTGAGCGCCGCCGGCTTTACCGCGGTGGCACTGGACGTCAACGATGCCGACTCGATCGAGCTGGCCAGCGGGCGCCTTGAGCGGGAAGCCGGCCGACTGGATGTGCTGATCAACAATGCCGGTTACGGCGGCATCGCGCCGCTGCTGGATGGCGGCGTGGAAGCCATGCACCGGCAATTCGAAACCAATGTCTACTCGCTGGTGGGCGTGACCCGCGCCTGCTTTGGTCTGCTGCGGGCGAGCAAGGGACTGGTGGTCAATATCGGCAGTGTTTCCGGGGTGCTGACCACCCCTTTTGCCGGTGCTTACTGCGCCTCGAAGGCAGCCGCGCATGCACTCACCGACGCCCTGCGCATGGAGCTGGCGCCCTTCGGCATCGGGGTCATGGAGGTTCAGCCCGGCGCCATCGAGTCCAACTTCGGCGCCAATGCCAGCCAGCATGCGGAACAACTGATCAACCAGTCCTCCGCCTGGTGGCCGCTACGCGACGGGATCCGCGCGCGCGCCAATGCGTCCCAGGACAAGCCCACGCCGGCCAGCGAATTTGCCGCCGGCGTGTTGCGTGCTGTCGGCAGATCGCCAAGACCTCGTCTGCTCAGACTGGGTAACGGCAGCCACAGCTTGCCGCTGATGGCTCGCCTGCTGCCACAAGGCTTGCTGGAAAAAACCCTGATGCAACGCTTCGGCCTGAACCGGCGACTGGATTAATCAGCAGAGCAGCACAACGGCTTGCGGCGAGACGACTAGACTTAACGCGGCACCGGTCTGGCTAACCGGGGGCGTGCCGGATGGAACCGCACGCACTCACCGCTTGAGCCATCGACGCTGGCAACTGTTGACCGTCAGACGGTTCAATGTCATCAGGGAGCGACAATGACGAACACGCTTAAGACGTTTGCCGGCGGACGCCTGTCTCGCCGCATCCAGTTGCAAATCGGTCTGGTAATTGCCCTGGCCATCATTGCCGTGACGCTGCTGAGCTACCAATTGAGCATGGTCAGCCTGCGCGCAGAATCACTCGACGCGCTCAAGCGTAATCTGGAAGTCCGCGCCCAACTGGAGTCCGAAACGTTTCTTCAGGCCCAGCAGAATACCGTTCAACTTCGCCAGGAGTTTCAGCATCGACTGGCACAACTGGGCGACAGTGATCCGCAGGACGAATTCGATCAGTGGTTTTCGCGCAGTCCCGACGGCCTGATCCGGGTGCGCCCGGAGCTGGATAACCATCAGCGCTTGCCATCGATCTATATCCGCAAGCAAGTCGAGTTGAACGCCAAGATCCGCCGCGAAGTGCTGACGGCCTTCCAGTTGCTGAGCGAGTGGGGGCCGCCGATGACCTCACGCTATTACTCAACCTATATCGATCTGCCGGCAATCGCGCTGATCATGTTCTCGCCATCGGTCAACTGGGGCCGGGAAGCCAACGCAGAATCCAACAACTTCGACTACCCGCCCGTGCGCGACTCCGCCCCCGAGCGCAACCCTGAACGCTCGAACATCTGGACCGAGGTCTACTTCGACGACAAGGCCGGTGTCTGGATGCTCTCCACCGTGACGCCCATGGACCTTGACGGCCACTGGATTGGCACGCTGTCCCAGGACATTTCGGTGGAACAACTGCTGCGCCACACTCAGGACGAATTGCTGCCTGGCACCTACAACATGCTGGTCGACGGCAAGGGCAAGCTGCTGGCACACCCCAGACTGATGCAGCAAATCCGCTCATCGGCAGGCAGCCTCGAACTCAATGCCGAGTCAGACCCGCAACTGCACGAGTTCGCCAATGCCGCCCTGCAAAGCCCAGACCGGGCGAGCATACTGACCTCTGCCGACGGCCAGCACTATCTGGGCGTGGCGCGGATTGCCGGTCCTGGCTGGTACTTCATCAGTGTCATGCCCAAGTCATTGCTGGAGGAGAAAGCCTTCGGCTCTGCCCAGCGCATTCTGCTGGCCGGCCTGATCGGCCTGATCATTCAGCTGATGTTGCTGGCCTATATCCTGCGCCGCCAGGTTGCCAGACCGCTGTCCGCCCTGCGCCAAGCCACCCATGCGATTGCTCAGGGTGACCTGTCACCCAAGCTGGACACCCAGCGCGATGACGAACTGGGCCGTCTGGCCAGCAGTTTCGTGGACATGGCCCAGCGCCTGCGCGAGCGCGATGAAACCCTGCAGCAGCGTGCCAGTGAACTGGAACACGAGATCCACGAGCGCGAAGTCGCGGAAACAGCTCGCCAGCGACTGGCTGATCGCCTGTCAATCGCCGCTGAGGTGGCCTACCTGGGCGTCTGGGAGTGGGATATTTCTTCACTCAGCTCATTCTGGGATGCACAAACCTACCGTCTGTAAGGTCTTGAGCCCTTCAGCATCAAAGCCGAAGCCGCCATCTGGCTGGATCTGGTGGTTCCGGATGACCGCAAGGTCGTGCTCACCGCCATCGAAAACGGCCGCCACGGACCACAGACCCGCCACGAACTGGAGTACCGCCTGCAGTGGCCCAATGGTGAAGTACATACCCTTTCGTGCATCTTCCACGTGACCTTTGATGTCGACGGCAAAGCCATCCGGCTGACCGGGGTGCAACTGGACATCACCGAGCGCAAGCTCAGCGAAGAGCGCATCCTGCACATGGCCACCCATGACGGACTGACCGGACTGGCTAACCGCGTGCTGCTCAGCGACCGCCTGCAGCAAGCCATCGCGGTGGCACAACGCGACCCGCGCATGATCGCGCTGCTGTTCATCGACCTCGATCACTTCAAGCAGATCAATGACACCCTGGGTCACAGCATGGGCGATGAGCTGCTCAAACACGTTGGCGAAAAAATCAGCACGCTGATGCGCCAAAGTGACACCCTGGCGCGCATCGGTGGTGATGAATTCATCGTCTTGCTGCCCTCGATCCGATGGCAAGGTGAAAGCATTGCCGTAGCTCAGAAGATCATTGCGGCGCTGGATGAGGAAATCGTCATTGATGGCGTGAGCTTCAATATCAGCCCGAGTATCGGCATCAGTATTTACCCCAGTGACGGCGCCGACGCGGAAAGCCTGCTGCGCAATGCCGATATCGCCATGTACCGCGCCAAGGCCAGCGGGCGCAACACCTACCAGTGCTACACCGCCGACATGGGCGAACGCGCCAGCGAGATCATGCGACTGGAAGGCGCATTGCGCAAAGCCATCGAAAACAAAGAATTCCTTTTGTACTTCCAGCCCAAAATGGATGCCGTAACCCTCAAGCCCAGCAGTGCCGAAGTGCTGTTGCGCTGGAACCGCCCAGGCTTCGGCCTGCAATCACCGGCTACGTTCATTCCTTTTGCCGAGGAGCGCAATCTGATCGGCATGATCGACCAGTTCGTATTGCAGGAAACCTGCCGGCAGCTGCATGAATGGCGCCAGCAGGGAGTCGCGCTGCAGCCGCTGGCGATCAATCTTTCCTCCAACTGCTTCGCCCAGGACAGCCTGGTCGGATCACTGCTGAAACTGCTGGAAACCTACGGCCTGCCGGCTGAACTGATCAAACTCGAGGTCACCGAAGGGCTGTTTCTGAAGGAAAGCGATACGGTCCAGAGCAACCTTGCCGCGCTGCGCAGCATGGGTGTCAAGATCAGTATCGATGACTTTGGCACCGGTTACTCATCGCTGTCCTATCTGCACCGGTTCCCGGTTGATGAACTGAAAATCGACCGCTCCTTTGTCAACAACATCCTTGACCTGACTTCCGTAGCACCGTTGGTCAACGCCATCATCGGCATCGGCCACAGCCTGAATCTGTCGGTGGTGGCCGAGGGCGTGGAAACCAGCGGCCAGGCCGACTACCTGCGCCAGCACGGCTGCGAAGAGTTGCAGGGCTATCACTTCTACCGACCCATGCCGGCCGGCGACTACCTCAAGTTGCTCAGCACCAACGAGCTCTGAAGCTGGCGGAATATCAAGTGCAAAGCGGATCAGCTGCAAACGTAGCCCGGATGCAATCCGGGAGCGGAGGTCAAGGGATTCTTCACCAACCCGGATTGTATCCGGGCTACTTATTCCAGAAAGCAAAAGCCCCGCACTAGGCGGGGCTTTTGTGGAGCGGC
>JACCDZ010023048.1_pt1 | contig 11616 bp, 8 predicted proteins | sample 7449551 | NCBI WGS metagenome assembly JACCDZ01 (sample SAMN15323452, study PRJNA562643) | freshwater metagenome | isolation source: river surface water | place: USA:Blue River Watershed | collected 2017-08-18
CCCTCAAAGGGCGTCGCGCAATTTGGGGCGGCCGTGCCCACGTGCGAGCGGCCCTCTACATGGCGGCCCTGGTGGCCACGCGCCGGAATCCGGTGATTCGGGTGTTCTATCAGCGGCTTTGTCAGGCCGGGAAAGCGAAGAAGTTGGCGTTGACCGCCTGTATGCGGAAGCTGCTCACGATTCTCAATGCGATCGTGAAGAGTGGGACGCCCTGGCGGGTCGCGGTCAGTCAGTCGGCTTGATTTTCAAGACAGTTGCTGACCCTAATTGTCGCTAATTGTCGTGATTCGGGCGTTCTATCAACGCCTTTGTCAGGCGGGCAAGGCAAAGAAGCTAGCGTTGACCGCCTGCATGCGGAAGCTGCTCACAATTCTCAATGCGATGCTGAAACATGGAACACCGTGGCGGGTTACCGGCGAGTCAGCCCGCTTGATTTTTAAGACAGTTGCTGACCCCTTTTGATGGGCACATTCTCAATAAACGCCACGAGCGGATTGGCCGTATGCGCGGTTTCGATGGCAGGCTCTGAGGGCGCAAGCCCCGCACCTCGCCCTGGTTGGATGACGTTGGCGACGGTCAGCCCAACGGTGATCGCTACCAAGGTATTCATCAACAACAGTCGTGGCAGGCGTGCAGCCAGCGGCCCGCCGAGATGCGTCGTCATGAAGGTATGCACAATCGCGGCAAGGATCAGCGGCGGCGCCAGCGCACCCAAAAGGCGAAGCACCAACTTGCCGGGCGTTGCGAGGAAGGCAGCCTGGCTTCCCAACGCAAGGCCTGCCGCGACGCCCAGTACCACGCCGATGATGATGCGTCCATACAGCGGGATCTGCTGCCACGTGGCGATCAGGTCGGCGCGAGGCGTCGGGCGAGTCGTTTTTGCTAAGACATGCTCATCCACAGGGTATGACTCCGATTGTTCCGTCTCGCTCGTGCAAGGCACAGGACCTACGGACCGTACCATATCCTGACAGGGTACGGTATGAGGTTATGTATGGCGCCGGTGTCGATTCAGTGCCGACGAAATAGAACGACGACACAAGATTTGTCGAAGACAGACCGAAGCCGGAGGCAGGTGAGGTAGGTGATGAGGCTCGCCCTTTTTTACCTACGTGTAGACCCCCCCCTATTCGCTATAATGCGCCCGAACGAGTGAGGCGGAACATTCCGGTTGGCCGCCATGTCCGTGATGCGAGCCTGAGCCATTCGATTCAGAGGAGGAACCCGAGGATGTCCACTCATTCTTTTCAGGGAAATAGGGCACACCGCGGTCTGCATTTCGATCTGCGTTGGTGTGGTCCGACCCATACGACGGAAGACTACACGCTGCACGTGGGCGGCCGGTCGCATCGCCTGACCAGGCACACGCCGGACACGCTGGCCGCTTGTTCGGTAGCGGGCACGCCCACGCACTTTGCGATACAGGTGGCGGTACAGACCGACGCACCCCAGTTCATCTATGTGACCGTCCCTCCCCAGGTCCCCAACGGTTTCCCCACGTTGTCGTCGGTCTGTATTCACACGGCGGACGATGCCGGCAGTTATACCGTCGACGACGTGGCAAAAGCCGTGGTGTTCATGAATCCCACGCTGACCATGCTGACCACCGCTCCGGCGCAAACGGTGCTCGGGCATATCGGCAGCAACAACCATCTCGAACCGCTGTCGTTTCTGATCTCAACCCTGGGGTCCGAATGGTGTCAAACAGTGGGAGTGGTTGATGCCGCCGGCCAACCCGTCCTCAGGCCGAACGGGACGCAGTTTTATACCTATGATCTACACCCGTCGATCGTCACCGCGAGCGCGACGCCGAGCCGGCAGAGCAAGGCGATGATCTACAGCGATGCGGCGCTTCAAGGCGCGCGCTGGACAGTGCTGCCGGGAGTAAGTGTGCTCGACATGAACGCGCAGAACACCACTGCGGCGGCGTGGCGAAGGGCGAAGCCGGCCGGCCGGCTGCCGCCCGGGAACCGCGACGGGTACCACGTGGCGGTCCAGGACGGCGGTCCGAATTACGGCCTTTCCGTCGCGGTGAAATCCTTGAGCGAGAACAACGGCAGCATCGTCATCGATCTGGCGGTCAGCAACAGCTACATTCGTCACACGTCAGTTTTCGTGAGTTTCTTACAGGCCGACGGTGGCACGCCTATTCCGGTGACGAACGACGCGTGGCTCAAACAGGTATTCGGCCTTTGCGCACCGTGGATCAGCGATTGTTTAAATTGGTTGCTGCAGAACGGCTTGGACAGCAGCGCGTTGTTGGGCACCAACACGCTCAAGTTTCTGGGTTCGGTGGGTGCGGAGAGCACGTTTCTGGGAATTCCGGTCAAAGCGGCCAACACGGAGTTCACCTTTGCCTTACCGAATAACGGCTCCGCGGGCAAGATCCGTATTCTGGTGGGGAGCCTTGGCGTGACGTCCGGCAACGATTGCGATCCGGTGGCGGCGTGGTTCGGGTTGTCGCTGACCGCATTTATCGACCTGGCAGTTCCTACATTCGCACTGTTGCTTGCGGCGGGTGTGCAGACGAACGTCCTCTTCGACAAGATGTTCAAGGACGTCAGTGTCCTGTTGCCCATCGCCAGCAACGTGTATGCCTCGATCAAGGATCTCTTCACGGACCCATCCAAGGTGGGCAAGGACGTCTCTTCGTTGGTTCTCACCCTCGGGAATGTCCTGGTTAAAAGTGTGCTCACGAAGCCGGACGTGCTCGCGTCGCTGGCAGCGTATTTCGGCACCGAAGAGGCTGAGGAAGCCATTCCTTTCGTGGGCTGGGGCTTCAAGGTGCTGGCCATCGAGGCCACGGTGGCGCAGCTGGCACAGACTGTGGGCGAGGTTGTCGGCTCCCCGCGGGTGGTTGAATTCGAGCTGCAGGTAACCATGGACGCGCAGATCACTGTGGCGCCGGAACAGGCGTTTCCGGACAATGCGAGTTCGTTCACGATTACGGCACAGTACACCGGAACTACGACGCGTACCTACTCCGGCACCATGCCCCGCGACAAAGTGTCCGGCATCGTCGTGGACTGGAAAGACGTGCCGGTAGGCGGCAAGGTCAGCTTTGTGGTCGCGATGTTCGATACAAACGGATGGGGCGTGGGCAAGGGGCAGGCCGGTCCGTTCGACAACGTACTCGGCGGACACCCGGTCTTCACCGCCACCGTGACGGTGAAGCAGGAGTTGTATCCGCTGACGGCCGATACCATCTATCAACATAGGCAGCTGCTTCAATATCAGGGGGGATATCAGTGGGTGCCGGAAGCACAGGCGCCCACTCAGACGGCGGCAAACCTGGGTACGGGGTTCGGCGGCGGATTGGAGGGCCTGGGGAACATTACGCTGACCGATGATCTCGGGGTGTTGGGATATGTCTGGGAGGCCTCGGGGCAGGGGATGCCGCCCCCCATGGGCGGCGGCGGGGGCACGCCTGAGCTCTACACTATGAACAATCTCGGGTACCGACCGATTCCAGGCGGCGACCCCACACACTGGCCGGATGCGGGATACATGACCGCACCGGCGGGGTACTCCGGGGCCCCGATTCTGCTCTACGTGCGCGCGGCGCCAGGCGCCGGGTCCACCGCGCCGAGGTTTCTGTATCTCGATCCCAGCGGAGATAAGGACGGGGGCTATCACTTGCGCGAAGTCGCGCCGGTGACGGATCAATCGGTGCCTATGGGCGATGCTCGGCGGCAATTCAACCTTGCCACAGGTAGGAGCTGGGGCCGGTTTGCGATACTTCCCACCTCGATGGCGATTCACTCCAACGGGTATGTGGTTGCCGTGAATTCAAGCTGCGACCACTTGCTGATTCTCGCCCTGCCGACGGGGAGTTCAGCCGATGCCGATGCCCCCTGGGCATCGGCTCCGCTCCAACCGGGCACGGCGCCGGGGAGATTGCTGGCTCCGGCCCTGGTGGCCATCCGTCCGGATCAGACGATGCTGGTGCTGGAAGCGGGAAATCAACGCATCCAGGCGTTCAGCCGTGGCGGTCACCCGGTGCCGGTATTTTCCGGTAGGACCCCGTCTTTCTGGTTCCCGCTCATCTCCCATGCCGCGCCGAATAAGACCCTGTACCTCTCCATGAGCGTGGACGTCGCCAATTACGCATTCGTTCTCAGTCAAGTCGGCAATGGGTATGACGCCGGAGATTTCTATCTCGACGTTTACACCCCCACGGGCACGATTCTGTTCTCCCAGCAAGGCTTGAACGCCGCCGGCCTGACCGTGGATCTGTGGCGCAATCTGTACACGCTCAACTATCAACAAATCGCCGGACCGGGTGGCCGCCCGGAGCCGTCAATCAGCGAATACACCCCGTCTACCCCGAAACCGACCCCGTTTTCATAATGGAGGAGAACCGATGGATCCGATTACGCAATGGCGATTGTGGACGGAGAATACCGGGTACGTTCAGGTGTTTCCTACTAGTTACTCAACAGACGATGGTCCGGCAATCGTGGGGCTCGGGGACGGAGTCGACTCCTGGGAGATTTTCGATCTCGGCGGTGGCAACATTGCGCTGGGGACCCAGCTGAATAACGATGGCCAAATGGTAAGCGCGTACTGGAACTCGCATTTTTCAATGCCAGGCGGGTCAAGCAACGGCGGCATGGTATTGTGGAGTAACGACGAGGGCTTTGCTTCCAACAGCATCGGCTCCGAACAAACGTTCAAGCTAATCAATATGGGGGCCGGCAGGTTCGCGCTCCAAATGACCGCCGGCCCGGACGCTGGGCAGTATCTCATGGGCCAGCAGGGCGGCGGGTATGTCTATGAATGGGGGTTTGGAACCGGAAGCCTCTTTGCGATGCCACATGACGGGCCGCCATTGTCATTCGGGCTCTTGGCAGATTGCGATCAGCTTCCGATCCTGAAGATTACGCAGTCCGGCTACTTCCTTCAGCTTGGGGGCAAGGACCTCACAGGCTGCATCCTGAAAGACATGCGCAACTGCACGCTCGATGGCGCGACGCTGAGCGGAATCGCCACCCTGGTGGAGGCCGACTTCACCAGCGCCTCCCTCAAGAAAGCCGTCCTGTCCGGCCTGGACCTTAGCCACGCGCTAACCTGGAAACAGGCCGACTTCACGGGCACGAATCTGAGCACGATCACGAGCGCCGCGGGCGCTCATCTGGAAGGCGCCATCTTCAACGCCGCCACGCTTGGCCCTGTGTCCTACGCTGGTGCGCATCTTGCGGCGGCAAAATTCACGGTTGCCGGTGGAATACCCGCCAACCTAACCGGCACAATCTTCACCGGCGCCGATCTCACCGGGGCTGATTTCACGGGCGCCACTCTCGCGGGTACCGACTTCCGCGGCGCCATTCTGCATGGCACGATGTTCGATGGCTGCGATCTGACGCACGCCTTATTTGACGATGAACCGAACTTCACCCGCGCGGCGACAGGGCGGACGACGTTTCACGCGGCTGTGGTGCCGTTCTCCATTTTAGGAACAAACTGGACGTATCTGGACTTAACGTTAGCGACCATCACGGGCCTTCCCGATGCGATCCCCAAGCTGGTGGCCGATCAGGCGTTGCTTCCCGACGACTTCGATCTGCGCAATAAAGATTTCACCTGCGCCGGCGGCTCCGGCGCCTCGTTCCGAGGCACTCGCATGTATGGTATTCAGCTGCAAGGCGCCAACCTGCAGGGAGCTCAGTTGCAAGGCGCGCTGCTCAAAAGCGCCAAGCTCGATGGGGCCAACCTGACCCTGGCGGACCTGACCGCCGCCTGGCTGATCGTCGAAACCGCCACCCCGAGTACGCCGAAAGGTAAACTCGAGGCGGCTTCCCTCATTCAAACATTTCTGTTCAATACGGTGTTGGATCAAGCGCACTGCGACGGGGTGGATTTCACCGGTGCCATGTTCGCGACGAGTCTGCTCAGTACACAACCGGCCAGCGCCGAGAAGGCGTTCATGAACGATGCCAAGTTTAATGATGCCTGGATACTGGCTACTAATTTCAACGGCGCTCAGCTAGCAGGGGCTAACTTTGCCAACGCGCATCTGATCGGTGCAACGTTTCAGAACAGCGGATCGGTGCAAACCCAGTTGACTCCGTCGAATCGAGACGGGAGCGATGCGAGTAGCGCGCACGCCGACATCAGAGGGACCGATTTCACCGGCGCCAACATGGACGGGATCGACATGGTCGGGGCTATTGTCGGGGCTTCAGGCGGTTTCTTCGAGACAAAATTTACAGGATATGACCACGTGAGTATCCCTGTGGCGTTCAACTACGGCCCGACGCTGTTCGGCAATACGACGTCCAACACCAAGTGCCCAGACGGCAATTCCGGCCCCTGTCACGTCGCATAAGGACAAGGGAGCGACGGCGCGGACCGGCGTGTCAGCATGGGAAACGGGTCGCGAGCATAACACCCGCATCTCGTGGCTGCGATGGCACGTGACAGGCGCGGGCTAGTCCAGATCGCAAGCGTTCCTACGAAACGGGAAATTTGGGGACATACTGCCGCTCGCCATCGAAAGCCCACACGCCGTAGTGCCCTTCGGCGCCGTTCGGTCCTTGCCAGGGCGCGGCGGGTGGTACCGCCGCGTTGCGATTGCTTTTCCACGCTTCATCAATCGCTTCGAAATAGTACGCGACGACTCGCCGCTGAAGGGACCACTGCCGGACGGCCTCGAAATAGGACCGAGCGTTTTCCACCGTGTTGATTGAATTATTGAAGCTGATCCCGGCCGAGGGCCAGCCGGTTTCACCGATCATCACGTCGCATTGTGGATTCACGGCGACGACGGCGGCTGTGATGCCGTCGAACGCCCGGGTGACGCTGAAGAGGCTGTCTTGAATCGTCCCCGGAGGATTCGGCGGATACAGATTGCAAAGAATGAAGTCACAGTTCCGAACCAGCGTTTGGAGCGGGGCGAGGTACGGGGAGGCCGGATTCGTGAGCTGCCCGAACGTCTGCGAGCGCACACCCACTTTCAATCCGAGTACGTTCACGGCCGGCTTATGGGCGGTGAGCATGGCCGTGACTGCGTTGGTCGTCACCGTATCGGTTACATATTCGTTCGTGAAGACGAGGGACGTCACGGTGTGTGGAAACACGGCGTTGGCTTCCTGCGCCGCGGTACATGCCGCGGCGATTTCCGCCTGTTGCAGCTCAGGAGTCGACTGCTGATAAATACCTTGTGAGACTTCGATGACCCGCTGCCCTCGTCGCTGATTCAGGAGCGCGGCCGCGCCGGCGACCCGGCAATTGGAATCGACCTGATTCCACGGGGTGCCGGGAGGGTAATAGCCCGCATAACCCATGCCATAGGTACTGATCTTATCGAACGAGGAGGCGATGGTCTCCAGCATGAGCACAATGTCTTCCCGGCTGTATGAATTCCACGGAGGCGTGGACGCGCGAGGCGATGTTCCGCTCCAGGCTCCGACATAGGGGCTGAATGCGACGCCGAGATAGTTCGTTGGCATAGGTCCTCCGTGAGTTAGCGGGACGCCGTTCGGGTGAATGTGCCCAATCCCTCCCGATCCAGGTTTTCAACCGTTACGTGGATCGCAGCACCCGTTGCGCCGATGGTGAACGTGACACCGCTCAACCCGACGGCGTTTTCACCGGTCGTGGCATAGTAAAACGTGTTGTGGTTGTAGTGGGTCAGCGAAAACTCCGTGGGCGTCAATCCTTGTCGCATAGTGAGGGCACGGCCGCGCCTGAGGATGTCGAGCGGGCCGTAGAGATCGTTGAGGTACCGGCCTGCGTAACATGTATGTGCCAAAGCGTGGACAGGCGCAGGAAGACGTGCGGCGTAGTCGATCGGGCTATGCCCGTCCTGTGCCATTTCTTCGAAAATCGGTCGAAACCGCGCGAGCCAATCCTGTGTGACCCTCCCATAGGTCACCAGCTCGAAGAAGCTCTTCGCCAACGCCTCAGGGACACCGATCGGTTGGCTGTTGGTGAGGACGACGATTCCCAGCTGCTCGGCAGGCAGGAGAGCGACGGCGGTGGCGGCGCCCAGCTCGAAGGCACCGGAATGTCCGAGGGTGACCCGCCCCAGTTCGTCGTAATTCACATTCCATCCCAATCCGTAGAACCCGTACCGGGCGTCGATCGGTTGAGACGGGGTATTCACCATATGGGGCCGATAGGTTTCCGCCAGCGCCTTGTCCGCAATGAGGGGCCGGCCGTTGTAGATGCCTCGATTCAAATGTAAGCGCATCCATCGCGCCATGTCGGTGACTGTTGAGCTGGCACCGCCTGCCGGGGCTTGCGCGTCGGGCGTACGCTGATAGCGAGCCGTCCATCGGCCGTCGATCAACACATGGCCGCGCGCGTGGTTGGTCTGCGCGAGGAAGTCGGCCAGGCGCGAACTTGTCGCGTGCATGCCTAATTTTTTATACAACCGTTCCGACGAGAGCGCTTCCCATGACCGACCGGCGGCGTTGGCCGCAGCAACGGCTCCTGCCGTCAAGCCGAAATTCGTGTAGGCGTACTGCGAACGGAATAGATTGTTTGTGGGAATGTGACGCAGGCGGCGCAGAATTTCCTCACGACCATACCCCATGTCTTCGAGCAGGTCGCCCGCATGTTCGGGTAATCCGCTCCGGTGTGAACACATGTCGCGGATGGTGAGCGAGGCCGTTACGGACGCATCATGCATGCGAAAGTCCGGACTGTGATCCACCAGGCGGTCGTCCCACGTCACGATCTTGTCGGAGACCAATCCGGCGATGACGGTGGACGCGAGCGGCTTGGACAGCGAGGCGAGCTGAAACACGGTCTCCGGGTCTACTCTGGCTGGTGTGCCTCTTTCCCGCCGGCCAAATCCCTTGGCATATATCATGCGGTCCTGGTGGACGACGGCGACGGCTGCTCCCGGCACGCCGGTTTTTTTCAGAGTGGCCGCGATGAGCGCGTGCAGTTCAGGCAACGCCGCCGCGACGGCATGGGGTCGTATGGCCGGCTGCGGGAATGTTTCGCTTTCGCCAGTTGAGTGTGGCGGAAGCTGACGGCGCTTGTGGATCGTGGGAGTCGAGCGAGGCTTCTTGACGGCGCGGAAGGTGTGCATGGTGTCCTTTCCTGCTCAGCAAGGCAATGCGTACACAGACTGCTCGAAAGACTGTTGAGGCCTGCCGCTCATGATCCTTGCAGACGAAAGACCAATGCAGTGAGCCACGCAAGACGGGTTGGATTATGGTGCATGCTACAAGAAGGATGAACCGCCGTGTCCCTGCGTATCCAGAGCGGCACGTGCCGGATTCGCCGGCGACGCCCGAGTGCCGGTATTTATCCCACAATCGACTCGATCAGGCAATGGAGTCAGTGCGGAGGAGAGATGGCCTGCACGTATTCTGCGAGTCGAATGGTCGACGAGGTTGACGGCCAAGGGAGAGCCGACCTGAACCGTCTGGTATGAAAAACTGTGTGAGGACACGATCCGAGCCGACACTGTTGAATGTCCGGCCCAGCAGTTAAGACACAGGGCGAGGAGGGGTGGTGTGGAAAAATGGGATCGCGTCTTGCATTCACATATTGCCATTCTGCATGAACAACGGCGATTCATCAGGACGAGATGCGTCCGTCGAGATCATGCCCAGTCGAGTGTGATTTCAGGTCTGTCGCTTGCTCTTGACCGTGGCACATTATCCAAGTCTCGCGGCGCTGAGTCGATGGGGCGGATGCGGCGTGCCGTCGAAATACTGCTGTTCCGTTGGATCGAATCGTTTGGGCGCCCGACTCGTGACGGGCAGGCGGGGAGGCCGCGACGCAGACTGCTACCTTCTGCTAGGCTATTGGTTCCTGCCTTCGGTTCCGCTTCCTGGGGTTCTTCCCGGTTTGGACTTCCTGCAGTCAAGCTTCCACCGGTCCCCACCGTTTCTTGACCAGGATGCCATATGGCATTATACTACAGCCACATGGCACAGGCGGGGAGATCGACATGCCGACACATGATGCGCTGATCAACATGCTGGGCGGACCGACGGTTCTGAAAAAACAGGTCCGTTCCACGGAGGACATGACCTCCCGCATTCGTGAAGGCATGCCTTTCGCGGCGCTTTCGGCGATGGCAAGCCATGCCCAGCTCGACATTCCGCGGCTGGGCGAGATCCTTATGATTACCAAGCGGACGTTGGCGCGGCGGCGGAAGGCCCGGCGACTGTCAGCGGACGAATCGGATCGATTGGTGCGCCTGGCTCGCATTTTTGCGCTGGCCGTGGAAGTGTTGGGGGACGAGGGGAAAGCCGCTCAGTGGTTGCAGCGGGCCAATCGGGCGCTCGGGAATACCTCGCCGCTCGATTTGTTGGACACGGATGTGGGGACCCAAGCGGTGGCGAAGGTGCTCGGCCGGATGGACTACGGCGTCATCAGTTGATGCGGGTGTGGCGCGTCACTCGCCGCGCCCATGCCGCGCCGGACGGCGAAGGCGCTCGCCTCTATGGCGGCCGCTGGAACCTGCCGAACACGCCGGTGGTCTATGCCTCAGCTTCATTGTCGTTAGCCGTGCTTGAATACCTCGTGCATGTGGATCGCGATCTTGCTCCCTCCGATCTCGTCTCCATCGCTGCGGCAATTCCAAACAGTCTTCTGGTCGAGACGGTAGAGATCGGGCAATTACCGAAAGGCTGGCAAGCTCCGTCTGACCAGGAACCCCTCCAACGGCTCGGGAGCGAATGGGTTCGGGCGCAAACGAGCGCGGTCCTGCGAGTGCCGTCAGCGCTGATTCCTGTCGAATTCAATTACCTGCTCAATCCTGCCCATTCGGACTTCAGACGCATCGTCTGGGCTGATCCGGTACCCTTTTCGCTAGACCCCCGGTTTCTGCAGTAGGCGAACACCCAGGCGCCAGGAAAGAGGGGCAGGTCTTGTAAACGAACATCCGGGATGTCTTTCTGTTGGCCACAGGAGCTCATTCATACAGACTTTCCCGATTCAGCTTCGGTTTCTCGGCGAGCGACCCTACCCCTCCTTGTGCCTCCGCCACATTTCGTAACGCCAGCAAAAACAATTCCGGATCATCCTCCTCGAGCGCGGCATTCAGATACTCTTCAGCTTCCCGCGCATCTCGCAGGCTTTCGATAAGATCTGTTTGATAGGCGTTGCTCATTTTCATAGCCTCTTCCTTTGTGCGCTGCAATGCTGCTTCGCCGTATCACTATGCTTGGCGTCCGTGTTCCTACATCTCCGAACAAGAACAGATGGAAGCCCCTTCGTCCTGAGGTAAAGCCGGACCTCTTTGAGGCCGCCGCACGATTCCAAATGTAGCTTATCGGCCACGCTTTTTCTTCCTCCATTCCATCTATCCTCAGCATCAAAGGGTGTGGCCAAGGTTGCCCTCAACTGCGCGCGTCCAACGAGGGCCTTCAAAGGCCGCGCTTTGCGCTTTCCACGCACCCTCATCAGGAATGGCCGGATCACCCTTCAACTGCGCGCATGGGACGAGCACAGTTTTACCGTGCGCGTGTTCTTTCTCACACCATTCCCATCTGGGGTTGGCCTGGTTGGTCTCCTAACTTCGCGCGTCCAACGAGGGCCTTCTAAGGCCGCGCGTTGCGCGAGCACAGGAGACCATCAGGCCAGCCCCATCCTCCCACTCTTGCATCTCCATCTTTTCCCCTCGTACAATGTGCTCCTCCAAGCTAA
>JACCDZ011247205.1_pt1 | contig 11614 bp, 13 predicted proteins | sample 7449551 | NCBI WGS metagenome assembly JACCDZ01 (sample SAMN15323452, study PRJNA562643) | freshwater metagenome | isolation source: river surface water | place: USA:Blue River Watershed | collected 2017-08-18
ACAATGCTGAAATAAACCACGTATTCTATCGCAGAATTGCCCAGAAGACCAAAATTTAAAGGTAAGCATGACTAATTTAAGACCATCGACCCTCTTTTTGACACTCTTGGCCAGTTCCAGCTTATTTTTGGGTGCCTGCGCCCAAGTCATTCCCCCTTGCAACGCCGTGAATGCTCCAGCCATTCAAGATGTCCAAACCAGCCAATGGAGCTTGATCAGATGGCATTACACCAGCCCTAACGATGGAAAAACCCGTCAAAGATCAATTCCACATGGTGAAAATAAGACGCCTATGAGCATTAACTTCTCAGCTGATGGTAAATCTGTCAGTGGCCACTCCGGTTGCAACCTCTACACTGCTCAAGTTCAAGTTGGAGATAAAGGATTTGTCATAGAAAAAATAGCCAGTACCCGCAAAGCCTGCGATCCTGCTGCCAGCGAATTGGAATATAAATTTTTAAGCTATTTAAGCAACTACCGAAGCATGGTGCGTGATGGTGATCGACTTTTGATCATGACCCGGGACAATGAAGTTTTGAGTTTTTCACTCAAAAACTGAAAGCTTTAATAAAGTGGTTTTACCGCTGCCTCATTAAATCAATACAATCAGTTCATGCATAAAAATAAACTTCTCTTTTGCGCTTTGGGTCTTTTTTTTCCGGGCACCGGCTTCAATGTCTTTTACCTAAAAGGTCTAGGTAGTCCATGGGCTTGGCTGCAAATGGTCAGCTTATTTGCAGGCATCTTAGGCTGGAAGTTATTAGGTGCCAGCGACATGTCTTCTGCCTTGGGTTGGATTTTGGCAGCCGCTGGATTCATTGCTCTAGAAGCCAGCTGGTTAACCACGATTGTGTTCGGTTTGAGGCCTGATGAGAAATGGGATGCTCAGTTCAACGCTAACAGCGGACAGAAAAGTGCGTCAGGCTGGTTAGTGATTTTGTGCGTGATCGCTTCCTTGATGATTGGCGCGGCAGTTTTAATGATTGGTTTAGCAATTGCCTTCGAGCAACACTTCCTCAGTCAATTTGAGGCCGCCAAAAAAATATCTCAGTGATAAATTAAAACTGTTCAGCCCTTAATTGGTTAACTGCACGTCCGCCATTGATGACAGCAGAAGCCATACCTGGAACTTGGCTTAAAAGATGCTCCGCATAAAAATAAGCAGTGCCAATTTTTGCAGAGTAGAAATCAGGATCTTCAGACAATAACTCCTCCGAAACCAATAAAGCCCTTGCCATTTGCCAACCTGACAATAAAGTTCCAGCCAATTTTAAATAGGTCGTTGCTCCAGCAAAAACATCTTTTATCTCAGATTTAAAATTAGCCACAATGTGCGCAACAACAGATTCATATGAAATTCTGGCGGCATTTAAGTGCTTGAGCATCGCTGCTGCCTCTACAGATCCGCTAGCTTTCAGTTGATTTTCAGTTTCCTGAATCAACAATGCAATTGATTGAGCAACCTGCCCGCCATCTCGGTAAGTTTTACGGCCAATCAAATCATTCGCTTGAATAGCCGTAGTACCCTCATAAATCGGCAAGATACGCGCATCACGATAATGTTGAGCAGCGCCAGTTTCTTCAATAAAACCCATACCACCATGCACTTGAATACCCAAACTAGTTACCTCAACAGACATTTCAGTTGAAAACCCTTTGATGATCGGCACCAAGTATTCATAAAAAGCAGCATTTTTTTGTCGCACATTTTGATCAGAAGAATGATGAGCTTGATCACTGGCTGCAGCAGCCACATAAGCTATCGCTCGAGCACCTTCAGTATAGGCACGCATAGTCATCAACATGCGCTTAACATCAGGGTGATGAATGATCGTGACTGGCTCTGCTGAGCCAGTTAAATCTTTTGACTGAGCTCGATCATTGGCATACCAAACAGCCTGCTGATATGCCCGATCTGCAATTGCAACTCCCTGCATACCAACAGCAAAACGTGCAGCATTCATCATGATGAACATGTACTCTAGACCACGGTTTTCTTCACCAACAAGATAACCAACCGCACCGCCATGATCTCCAAATTGAAGAACAGCTGTAGGACTGGCCTTAATTCCTAATTTATGTTCGATAGATACGCATTGAACATCGTTACGGTCTCCTAATGATCCATCCTCATGAACCATGAACTTTGGCACGACAAACAATGAAATTCCTTTAACTCCCTCAGGGGCACCTGGGCAGCGAGCGAGCACTAAATGGATGATGTTCTCAGCCATATCATGTTCACCGTATGTGATGTAAATTTTTGTTCCAAAAATTTTATAGCTTCCATCACCTTGCAACTCAGCTCTGGTCCTAACAGCTGCCAAGTCAGAACCGGCTTGAGGCTCTGTTAGATTCATGGTGCCAGTCCACTCCCCAAGAATCATTTTAGGAATATAACGTTCCTTCAATTCTGAGCTGGCTGCAGTTAATAGAGCCTCTATCGCACCATCTGTCAACATAGGGCAAAGTGCAAACGACATATTTGCAGCATGTAACATTTCTGCACATGGTGTTGCGATTGTCTTAGGAAATCCTTGACCACCAAACTCAACAGGGTGGATGACCCCCTGCCAACCAGCTTCACCAAATTGCTGAAAAGCCTCTTTGAAACCTGGCGTCGTTATCACCTCACCATTGAGTAAGTGGCTCGGGTTTTGATCACCAGTCCAATTCAATGGCGCCAAAACTTCACCACAAAACTTTCCAGACTCCTCAAGGACTGCAGAGGCAGTTTCTAAATCATAATCTTCAAAACCAGACAACTGGTTAATCTTATCAAGCTCAGAAATATTCTTAAGAACAAACAGCATGTCTTTTACTGGTGCTTTATAACTCATTTTCTGCCTCTAAAAATCAACTAGCCTAATTCGGAAATAAGTTCAGGAATAGCAGTGAATAAATCAGCTACCAACCCATAATCTGCAACACCAAATATAGGCGCGTCAGCATCTTTGTTAATAGCAACTATGATCTTTGAGTCCTTCATTCCAGCCAAATGCTGAATTGCCCCTGAAATACCAACAGCAATATAAAGTTGAGGGGCCACAATTTTTCCAGTTTGACCCACTTGATAATCATTTGGCACATAACCAGCGTCAACTGCTGCTCTAGATGCGCCCAAAGCAGCGCCCAACTTATCAGCCAAAGGCTCTAATAATTCATGATACTTCTCTGCAGAGCCCAAACCTCGACCACCCGACACCACCACTTTGGCAGCAGACAATTCTGGACGATTGGATTGATTAATTTCTTTGGAAACAAATGCAGAAATTGCTGAATCAGCGACCGCCGAGATTTTTTCAATCACAGCATTACCGCCCGCATTAGCCACTGGATCAAATCCAGTTGTGCGCACAGTGATTACCTTGATAGGATCACCAGATTGAACAGTAGCTATTGCGTTACCAGCATAGATAGGTCTCTCAAAAGTATCAGCACTGATCACCTTCATGATGTCGGAGACTTGAGCTACGTCTAATTTCGCGGCCACTCTTGGCAAGGTATTTTTACCAATCGTCGTGGCTGGCGCTAACACATGAGAATAAGCAGCACCAGTAGTCAAAGCCAAGATTTGCTCCGCTAAGTTTTCACCTAATTGATATTGCAAATGTGGTGCATCTGCGTGAATGACTTTGGAAACCCCAGGAATTTGAGATGCAGATTGAGCAACAGCATCCGCTTGATATCCAGCAATCAAAATATGTACATCACTGCCACACAAAAGAGCTGCTGCAACAGTGTTAAGCGTAGCGGCCTTCAAAGAAAGATTGTCGTGTTCTGCTATTACTAAAATAGTCATTTAGATTACCTTTGCTTCATTTTTAAGTTTATCAACCAATGCCTTAACATCCGCAACCATTACCCCAGCACTGCGTGTCGGTGGCTCAGCGACTTTGATGGTTGTGATGCGCGGAGCAACATCAACCGAAAAATCCTCTGGTTTAAAAATATCCAATGGTTTCTTTTTAGCTTTCATGATGTTAGGTAACGTGACATAGCGTGGCTCATTCAAGCGCAAATCAGTGGTAATAACAGCAGGTAAATTAATTGAAATAGTTTCTAAGCCGCCGTCAACTTCACGCGTAACAATCGCCTTACCATCAGCAAGCTGAACCTTTGATGCAAAAGTTGCTTGAGAAATATTCAATAATGCCGCCAACATTTGGCCAGTTTGATTGCTGTCATCATCAATCGCTTGCTTACCCAAGATAATTAAATCAGGCTGCTCCTTACCAACAATTGCTTTTAATAATTTAGCAACAGCCAAAGGCTGTAATTCAGCATCTGTCTCGATCAAAATACCTCTATCAGCCCCAATCGCCATAGCCGTACGAATTGTTTCTTGAGATTGAGTCGACCCACAAGAAACTGCAATGATTTCTGAAGCAAGACCTGCCTCTTTGAGACGAACAGCTTCTTCAACTGCAATTTCATCAAATGGATTCATGCTCATTTTTACGTTTGCAATATCAACACCTGATTGATCAGATTTGACACGCACTTTTACGTTGTAATCCACAACACGCTTAACAGCTACTAAAATTTTCATAACGACTCTTATTCTTTATTGTTAAAGATTTAATCAGACCAATGAATTCAAATGACTTTGAAGTTGCCAAGTCGATTTGCGTAATAGCATTTCTAATCCTATAAGTTTAATACACCTAAAAAAATTCTGACATCACAAAGTGCGACTTCTAAGAAAAAAGAATTGCTGATAAAGTCATGCTGAACAAGCGTTTTAAGGGTCAAACACCCATCTTAGTTTAAGTATGGAGAACTATCAGGAAAGTACTGCTTGATTAGAGTTATGAAATGCTGTTTAAATGACAATCATGACCTCAAACACAATAATGCATTACATATTTAATTCACCCCTTCACAATATTTCAAATTTGATTAACGCCACACCTCTCGTATACAGATCATTCAACATGATGGCTGGCAGTATTTTGGCCATCCTCTTATCATCCTGTGCGAATTTAAATCATAGCGAGCCCAACTCACCAAATGGGTCAAACCAAAATGTCATTTCAGCGAAAGTCATGACGGATTCAGAATCAATCAACTCAGATTCATTGCAAAGTTTTTTAGAAAAAGTATCAAAAAATCATCAAATTCCTTTGAATGATCTAAAGCTAGCTTTTGAGGATACAAAAGCAATTCCATCTATCAAAAAATTGGTCATGCCCCCACCCCCAGGCTTCCAAAAGAATTGGAATGTCTATCGCAGCAGATTTGTTGAACCCAGGCGTTTAGCGGCGGGCCAGAAGTTTTGGTTGACACATCGCTCTTTCATCGAAAAAACAGAAAAAGAAACTGGCGTTCCAGCAGAAATCATCGTATCAATCATTGGTGTCGAAACTATCTATGGTCGCCACATGGGGGGATTCTCTGTTCGCGACACCCTCAGCACCCTTGGATTTGACTACCCCAACACTCCGAACAAGATAGCCAGAGAAACCCTATTCAAGAATCAGTTAGAAGATTTAATCTTGCTTTGTTGGGCAGAGAACCGCCAAGTAAAACCATTCAAGACCTGCTTGAACCAAACTGGATCATATGCAGGTGCCATTGGTTTACCTCAGTTCATGCCGGGCAGCATCAGGCGATTTGCTGTGGATGGCAATAAAGATGGCAAGATCGATTTAAGGAATTCGCCAGAAGATGCGATTGCCAGTGTTGCCAACTTTTTAAAAGTACACGGCTGGGTTCAAGATGAGCCTATTTATCTTGAGATTGAAAACACTCAAACCGCTCAAGACAATGCCACACGTTTGGCTGATGGCGAACCAAAAGCAAAGCTTCAATTAGGCGATCTGATTAATCAAGGCTTAATGAAACAGAGCTCACTACCTGCAAACACACCAAGCTTGATCGTTGACTTACCAAGCCCTGCCAATAATGGCGGTACCGATGTTCGTTACGTGATTGGTCTGCGTAATTTTTTAGCCATCTGCGATTACAACCGCAGCTTCTTTTACGCTCAATCAGTCGCAGAGTTTGCTGAAGCCTTAGATGATGTGAGAGCGAGTGGAGACGTTCCTAAAAAAGCGGCGAAGAAGTCTAAAAACACCAAAAAGACTGCCAAAAAAAATAGCTCTTCTGGTTCATCAAGCAGTAAAGCAACAGCCAAGTCAACCAATAAATCAGCCAGCCAATAAGCTCAATATCATTTAAATAAATACCACTTAGTTAAGCTGGAAAAACGCCGGTTGATAAATAACGGTCGCCGCGATCACAGACAATAAAAACAATCGTGGCATTTTCAATTCTCTCTGCAACCCTCAAAGCCACCACCAAAGCTCCTGCTGCCGAGATACCGCAAAAGATACCCTCTTCCCTTGCCAATCGGCGAGCCATGTCTTCAGCCGCAGCTTGACTTACGTATTCAATGCGATCAACCTTTGCATCAGCATAGATTTTAGGAATGTATTCAGGAGACCACTTACGAATACCAGGTATTTGCGAACCGTCTTCTGGCTGAGCTCCGATGATTTGAATATTTGCGTTCTTCTCTTTGAGATAGATCGATACACCAGTGATTGTTCCAGTGGTACCCATTGCAGAAATAAAGTGCGTCACCTGACCTTGAGTATCTTCCCAAATCTCGGGGCCTGTTGATTCAATATGAGCCTTGGGATTATCTTTATTGCCAAACTGATCAAGGATTTTCCCCTTGCCATCTTTTTGTAGCTGCTCAGCGTAATCTCTTGCATACTCCATGCCGCCTGTGGCCGGAGTCAGAATCAATTCAGCGCCATACGCTGCCATGCTTTGACGGCGCTCAACACTTTGATTCTCAGGCATCACCAAAATCATCCTGTAACCCAAGATTGCTGCAACCATGGCCAAGGCAATACCAGTGTTACCGCTTGTTGCTTCAATCAAGGTATCGCCAGGACTGATATCCCCGCGCTCTTCCGCGCGCATGAACATGGATAAAGCTGGTCGATCTTTGACCGACCCAGCTGGATTGTTACCCTCTAACTTGCCCAAAATAACGTTGTTTCTCTCTGCATTGCCTGCGCCAGGTATGCGTTGCAAACGCACCAATGGTGTATGGCCAACAGTCTGGGCAATGGTCGGGTAATTTGGGCGTGAAGTAGACATATGACCCCTATCTTAATGTATTTTGAACAAGGTCATATGCCAATTCCTTATAAGCTTATAGGCTTAGGAAGCTTCTTTACCTTTCTGATGACCTTGTCTTCCCTCCTTGGCATCTTCTTTGGTTTTTCTGCTTTGCTTGGCTGTCTTTTCTGAGCCAACTTTTTCTGACTTTGCTTTCTTGGTGCCTTCTTTTTCTTTATCTGAGGATCTTTTAGAAGAGGCTTCTTTGGTGTTGCTCTTGGACTTGTCTTTACTTGGCGCCGCAACAGTTTTATTGTTGATCGTTAAACCATTTTGCATCAAGCGTTCAACAGTTTTCTCTCCAATGCCTTTGACCCTGGTATGTAAATCAGCCGAATCCTTAAATGGCCCATTCTTTTTTCGCTCAAGCAAAATAGCCTTTGCTTTGGATGGGCCTAAACCTCGAACAGACTCTAGGGCCGCCTGATCGGCCGAATTAATTTCCACCTTTGCCAATGCATGGCCGCTGAATAAAAACAGGCCCACAAAAGCTGCCATGATGAAATTGATAATTGGTTGCAATACTTTTGAAAACATTCAGACTCCTTTAAAGAAAAAAGCCCCATCGATTAATGGAGCTTTTTCATAACGAGTCGATCAACCAGTGGTTGACGCTTTTTTAGTGCTTACATAGGCTGTGCAAGAAAATCAGAATTTTCTGACAACCATGCCATGTATTTACTGACACCCTGCTCAACCGTTAAGAAGTCATCTTTGTAGCCTGCAGCCCTCAAATTTGTTAAATCAGCTTGGGTGAATGACTGGTACTTGCCTTTTAGGGCCTCTGGGAATGGTACGTACTCAAGCAATCTCTCGTCCACCAAATCAGACAAAGAGAGTTCAGCGTGTCCATGAATTTTTCTCAAAGAGTTGATCACTGATTTGGCCACATCATTAAATGGTTGTGCACGTCCAGTGCCCAAATTAAATATGCCGCTTTTTTCTGGGTGATCATGGAAAAATAAATTCACTTTGACTACATCCTCTACAGAGACAAAGTCTCTCTTTTGCTCTCCTTCTTTGTAGCCATCATATTCACCGAACAATTTAACCAAATTGGATTCCATGAATTGGTGGTAATGATGAAAAGCAACTGAAGCCATGCGACCCTTGTGTGATTCTCTAGGTCCATAAACGTTAAAGTATCTGAACCCAACCACTTGAGCGGTTGTGGCTTCGTCTTGTAAACGCTGACGTACCACTTGATCAAACAAAAACTTCGAATAGCCATAAACGTTCAATGGCTTCTCAAATTGGCGATCTTCTTTAAACACATCAGAACCACCATAAGTGGCTGCAGATGATGCATATAAAAATGGCACGTGATGTTCGGTGCAAATGTCCAATAGATCAATTGAATAACGGTAGTTATTCGCCATCATGTATTGGCCATCAGTTTCCATGGTGTCTGAACAAGCACCCTCATGAAAAACGGCCGTGACTTTACCGAAATGACCCTTGGAAAAAGCTGATAAAAATTCAGACTTATCAAAATAATCAGCAATCTCTAAATCAGCCAAATTACGATATTTATCTGCTGGATTTAACTCATCAACAGCGATGATATTTTTAATGCCTCGGGCATTCAAACCTTGAATAATATTTGCGCCAACAAATCCTGCTGCGCCAGTCACAATGTATGTCATTGCAATTCCTCTAATGAAACAGTTGCAGTACCCAGTTTACCCACCACGATACCGCCGGCTTTATTTGCTAAAGCCATGGCCTTACCAGGAGCCCAACCTGCGGCCAAGGCTACAGCCATAGTCGCGATCACTGTATCTCCAGCACCTGAGACATCAAACACCTCTCTGGCTTGAGCCTTGACATGCTCAACACCCTTGGCTGTGAACAAGCTCATACCCTCTTCAGACCTGGTCAAAAGCAAAGCCTCAAGCTTTAACGTTTCTCTCAATGCTTGTGCTTTTTGGGTTAAATCAGCTTCATCCTTCCAACGACCCACAACTTCACGAAGTTCTGAGCGATTAGGAGTGATCATTGAGGCTGATTGATACTTGCTATAGTCATCTCCCTTAGGATCGACCAGCACAAACTTGCCAGCAGCTTTAGCAGCCGCAATCATTTGTGTGACATGAGTTAATCCACCCTTGCCATAGTCAGAGAAAATAACTGCATCAACATCATTTAACAAAGATTGGAATTGCTCTAACTTATTCAATAAAGCTTCATGTGTTGGCGCTTTTTCAAAATCTAAACGAATCAACTGTTGTTGACGAGCAACCACCCTTAATTTGACTGTGGTTTTTAAATCAGGGTCGCGCTGCAAATAACTTTTAACGCCTTGTTCTTCCAACAAACGTTCAACTACTTTGCCAGGCTCATCATCGCCAACAACTCCCAATATTGAAATTTGAGCACCCACACTGGCGGCATTTCTGGCGACGTTAGCAGCACCACCCAAGCGCTCATCTTCTTTGCTCACTAAAACAACTGGTACCGGAGCTTCTGGAGAAATTCTTTCGGTATCACCAAACCAATAACGATCCAACATGACATCACCCACAATCAATAGGCGAGCCTTTTTGAATGCTTGAATATCTGATGAAGAAAGTTGAATGTCCATGGCGATTAATCTTCTTTTAAATATTTTGAATGTTTAAATTGTTCTTATTCGATCAATATATCAGGCTTACATCGATGGGCCAGAAGGAGCAGATCCTTCGCCGCGTCTTGGAGAGTAAGCTTCCCAATGATTACATCCTGGGCACTGCCAATAAAAACGTTTGGCTCTGAATCCACAATTGCCGCAGGTATAGCGAGCCAGCGTATTGGTTCTTTGTTTCAACAAGTCCAAGGATGCCTTGAATTCTTGAGCGGCTTTAGTATCTTGTGCCACTTCAGCCATTGTCAAACGAGCCTGAGCTCTTAAGGCCATAGCGCTCAAACTTGGTGTGTGGCGCATCACTTCGGTCATCAAAGCTTCAGCTTGAGGTACGCCACGCAAAGTCATCACATGCTTAAAAGTTATATCCAACAACTCTCCGCCAGCCTGAGTCTCCAAAGCGTCCACAAGGACTTGAAGCCCCTCTTCAACCTTACCAAGCACCTGATGTACATTGATCCAACGATTGGCCAATAAATGCAGGTATGCCGGATGATTTTTTGCAATCTGCGACCAAACCTCAATCGCTTGAGTCAATTGATTTTGGGCAACCAAGCAATCACCCTGCAAAATAATCGCGCGCGGATGATTGGGAGACGTTTGCATCGCTAAACCAATGTGCTTGCTGGCGGCAGTCAGGTCTTTGCGGCGCAACGCTTCATCGGCCAATTCACAATGAAAGTGAGCGATTTCTTTTTCACGACCCTTGTTTTGCAATGACTCTAACTCTTGAGAAGCCACAATGGCTTTGGCCCAGTCTTTTTCGACTTGGTACATTTCAAGAAGACTTTCTTTAGCAGGAATACCAAATTTGCTCTGAGGGCTGACGCGATTCAAAGAAGTCTCTGCGCGATCCAATAAACCAGCTCTTAAAAAGTCACGGCCCAATTCATAAGCAGCATGGTCACGATGCCTCGATGGCAAATCATCTCTATTTGCTAAGTGTTGATGAACACGAATGGCGCGCTCAGTTTCACCACGTCTTCTGAACAGGCTTCCCAATGCAAAATGCAATTCAGTGGTCTCAGGATCTAATTGTGCAATTTGAACTAGGGCATCAATGGCTTTGTCAGGCTCCTCATTGAGCAAAAGATTCAAACCTTTGAAGGTTGACTTCTGCTGAGCCAAACGTTCAATTTCATTTTCACGCTTCTCTAAGCGCATGTCCCAGCGAGCACCCACCCAGCCCAAAGCAAAAACGATTGGGAGAGCGAATAACCACCAGGTTTCTATCTGCAACACGATTTATCTGCGATCTTGTTGTGAACGGCGAATCGTCAAACCACTGAGCAAGGTCAGCAAGATGCCCGTTATGAATGCGATGAATAAAACCAGTATCAAGGGAAGGTCCCAATTGATACCTGGAATGAGGTGAAAATTAACTTGATGGGTATTGCCTATTGCTAGCAATACTAAAAATATGAAAATAAGGATTCTTCCAATGATCCGCAATGCTCTGAATGCGGCATTCAGAAAAGCGGTCATTCTTTAGAGTCGTCTTTCTTAGGGAAATCAACCCTCTCACGCAACTCTTTGCCTGGCTTAAAGTGTGGCACATGCTTAGCAGGAACCATCACAGCTTCACCAGATTTAGGGTTTCGTCCTTGACGTGGTGGACGGTGGTGCATCACAAAACTGCCAAAGCCGCGCAACTCGATTCGCTTACCCTCAGCCAATGCTTGTGACATCGTGTCAAGCAATGTTTTAACGGCCAACTCTACATCCCGCGGCAATAGCTGTGGGAATGCCTGAGCTAATCGCTCTACCAATTCTGATCGGGTGATTGTGGATGAATCACTGCGTTCTAAATCGTCCATAACTCAACAATATTCTTTTTTATTGGTTTTGAGAATC
>JACCDZ010698410.1_pt1 | contig 11611 bp, 10 predicted proteins | sample 7449551 | NCBI WGS metagenome assembly JACCDZ01 (sample SAMN15323452, study PRJNA562643) | freshwater metagenome | isolation source: river surface water | place: USA:Blue River Watershed | collected 2017-08-18
GCAAAGTGGCAGCAACCATTAACATTCCGTTTACGGTAGGTGGTGGTATCGCCTCAGTGGAAGATGTAGAAATCTTGTTGCAAAACGGCGCTGATAAAGTATCTATCAATTCTTCGGCAGTTAAAAATCCGCAATTGATTACTGATTTGGCTCAGAAATTTGGTAGCCAATGTGTAGTAATAGCGATTGATGCGAAGCAAATTGATGGGGAATGGATAGTACATTTAGTAGGAGGGAAAGTTCCCACAGAGATCAAACTTTTTGATTGGGCCAAAGAAGTTGAAACACGTGGAGCAGGAGAGATCTTGTTTACCTCTATGGATCATGACGGCACTAAAAACGGTTTTGCCAATGAAGCATTGGCTACATTATCCCAATTAGTAAATATTCCCATTATCGCTTCTGGGGGAGCGGGGAATATGCAACATTTTATTGATACCTTTGTCGACGGAAAAGCAGATGCCGCATTAGCAGCCAGCGTTTTCCATTTCAAAGAAATTGAAATAAAGACCTTAAAAAAAGAATTACAAAATAATCATATTGAAGTTAGAATTTAAATTCAACTCCTAATTCATCTTATTAAAATGAACATCGATTTTTCAAAAAGTGCCCACGGATTAATACCAGCCATTATTCAAGATAGCGAAACCAAAGCTGTTTTAATGCTAGGCTATATGAATGAAGAGGCATTCGCCAAAACCCAAGCAACTCAAAAAGTAACTTTTTATAGTCGCTCCAAGCAACGTCTTTGGACCAAAGGTGAAGAGAGTGGCAACTTTTTAAATTTGGTAAGTATTAAGAACGATTGTGACAACGATACCTTATTAATTCAAGTACGACCTGTAGGTCCAACCTGTCATAATGGAACCGATACCTGTTGGGCCGAAGAGAATCAGCCGAATTATGGTTTTATTTCGACTTTGGAACAAACGATCAAAACCCGTCGTGACAATGCCGATGCTGAAAAAAGCTACGTCGCTTCATTATTCGAAAAAGGAATTAATAAAATAGCTCAAAAAGTAGGAGAAGAAGCAGTTGAAGTGGTGATCGAAGCCAAAGACGATAACGATGATTTGTTTTTAAGCGAAAGTGCCGATTTACTTTTTCACTACTTGATCTTATTGCAAGCCAAAGGTTTTCAAATGAATGATGTGATTGAAATCTTGAAGAACCGACAAAAATAAATTCAATTAAATTCAAATAAAATAAACCCAATAGAGTTGAATCTATTGGGTTTTGTTTTTATTATAAATTAAATCCGTTACATTTACTTTTCTATTTAATTGAAATAAATGATGTCGATACTTCCTAAATTCTCGAAACAATTAGGTGTAGTTTTCTCCTTAATTGCGATTGCCTCTTATTCTCAAAACAAAACCTATTCTATAGCTTTTGGCTCGTGTGACAATCAACGACTCAAAAACGAATTATGGAAATCGATCGATGACAATCATCCAGTGGCTTGGATTTGGGGTGGCGATGATGTGTATTCCGATACCGACGATATGAAGGAGCTTAAAGATAACTATGCGATTCAAAAAAACGATAGCGATTATTTACAATTCATTTCCAACAAACAAATTCTAGGAACCTGGGACGATCATGATTACGGATTGAATGATGGGGGCGAAGAATACCCATTTAAAAGAGAGAGCCAACAATTATTATTCGATTTTTTAGGAACTCCTAATGATGCTCCGGAGCGTTTTAGAGATGGAGTTTATAATTCCAAAGTGATTGATATCGAAGGTAATAAAGTCAAAATTATCATTTTAGATACTCGCTTTTTTAGAACAGCTGTTACCAAATCAGTGAATTCCAAAAAACGTTTACAGCCCAATCCGTATGGTCAAGGTACCATTTTAGGTGAATCCCAATGGAAATGGTTGGAAGCAGAATTAACTTCTTCAGATGCACAGTTCAATGTAATTGTGAGTAGTATTCAATTGTTGTCTGACAAACATGGCTTCGAATGTTGGGGTAATTTTCCGCATGAGATTGACAAACTAGAAAAGCTTGTTGCAACTTCAAAAGCCAAAGGCACTTTTATCATTTCTGGAGATCGCCATATTGCAACTTTTTCATCTAAGAAGGTCACAAACTTAAACTATCCATTAATTGATTTTACTTCAAGTGGATTGACTCATGTCTATTCTAGTTTCTCGGGTGAGGAAAATCCGTATCAAATCGGGAAAGTAGTAGCTGAGAAAAATTTTGGCTTATTGCAATTCGATTTTACTAATAATCGTGTCATTATGCAAATTCGCGGACTAGAAAACAAACTATTAGGCGAACATATTCAGCAATATTAAATCTTGAATTATGAACATAAAAACAATTTACCTCTTTCTGATTGTATTAATTTCCAATATCGTATTGGCACAAAATTTTACCAGACAAGACAGTTTGCGCGGAAGTATTACTAAAGAAAGAGTTTGGTGGGATTTGAAAAAATACCATTTGGATATCAAAGTCAATCCAGCTGATAGCACGATTACAGGTTCAAATACCATTGATTATCAAGTTTTAGATCAATACAATGTGATGCAAATTGATTTACAAGAACCGATGCAAATTACCAAAATTGTACAGGATGGGATTAATCTAAAATTTCAAAGAGAGGGGAATGTATTTCACGTGTATTTGGCAGCCAATCAAATCAAAGGAGACAATAAAACGCTAGTTGTATTTTACAGCGGAAAACCCAAAATAGCGGTCAATCCACCTTGGGATGGAGGAATAACTTGGAAAAAAGATGAAAACGGAAAACCTTTTATAGCTTCTTCGTGTCAGGGTTTAGGTGCTAGTGTTTGGTGGCCCAACAAAGATCATATGTATGACGAAGCCGAATCCATGATAATCAGTGTCAATGTTCCCAAAGGACTAATGGATATTTCCAATGGTCGTTTGATTAGCGCTAAACAATTAAGGGACAACTCGACAACCTTTACTTGGCAAGTCACCAATCCGATCAATAATTATGGAGTTAATATTAATATAGGTGATTATGTCGCTTTTTCAGAAAAATACAAAGGTGAAAAAGGCGAATTGGATTGTCAGTATTATGTGTTGCGCAATAATTTGGCGAAAGCCAAAAAACAATTTCAAGACGTACCAAAAATGCTAAAAGCATTTGAGCATTGGTTTGGTCCATATCCCTTTTATGAAGACAGTTATAAATTAGTTGAAGTGCCTTATTTAGGGATGGAGCATCAAAGTAGCGTAACCTATGGAAATGGTTTTGCAAATGGCTATCGCGGACGTGATTTAAGCGGAACAGGTTGGGGTCTAAAATTTGATTTTATCATTATACACGAGTCTGGTCATGAGTGGTTTGCCAATAATATTACTTATAAAGATATTGCCGACATGTGGATTCATGAAAGTTTTACTAATTATTCGGAAAGTCTATTTGTAGAGTATTATTATGGTAAAGATGCTGGAGCAGCTTATGTTAGAGGCACTCGTAAAAATATTCAGAATGATATTCCAATTATTGGCCAATATAATGTTAACAATGAAGGTTCGGGCGATATGTATTACAAAGGGGGAAATATGTTACATACCATTCGACAAATTATAAATAATGACGAAAAATGGAGACAAATTTTAAGAGGTTTGAACAGTACTTTTTACCATCAAACGGTGACTACAAATCAAATTGAAAACTACATTAGCAAACAAGCTGGTGTTGATTTTTCTCCGGTTTTCAAACAATATTTAAGAGATACTCGCGTACCTACTTTAGAATATTATTTCAAAGAAAAACAATTAGTTTATCGTTGGATCAATTGTCTAGAAGGATTTACTATGCCAGTTCAAATTGCTTTGGATGGTAAAAACAGAACTATTCAGCCGTCAAACGAATGGAAAGCTCTCACTTTAGATACAGCTAACCCAAAGCTAACGATTGATATGAATTATTATGTTGCAGGTTTGAATAGTACAGAGTAAATTTATTTTTTCTTAAATTCTAACGGATTTTCACCTACTACTTTTTTGAAAATACGATTGAAATAGGACAGACTTTCAAAACCACATTCATAGCAGGTTTCAGTTACGTTCTTATCTTCTTTTAAAAGTAGTTTAGCTTGTTCAATACGATATTGATTTAAGAATTCAATAAAAGTCAATCGAGTCATTTTTTTGAAATACCTACAAAAAGCGGCTTTGGATAGGTGGGTTAGTTGAGCCATTTCATCAATACTAATGGTTCGTTGGTAATTACTTTCAATGAATTTATAGACTATTTTGAGACGGGACTGTTCCTTGTTATTATAAAAGTTTTCAAAAGGCTTTTCGTGTAAAAAAGTCCTTTCTTGAGATGTAGCCAAAGATTGGAACAAAGACAAAACAGCAATAAATTGTTCAAAATGTGGTAATAGATGAATTGCTTTAAGTTGTTTCCCAATAGTCGATTTCGTGTTTCCGTGAAAACAAATTACTTTTTTAGAATTTTCAAATAATTGGTGAATCGCTTTCAATTCTGGGGTGGAAGCAAAATCATTTTTAAAAAAGTCAGCGTTGATTTGTAATACTACTTTTTCATATTCGGTTCTAATCCCATAATCAAAATTCAAATGGGGGATATTAGAACCTATAAAAACCAAATCACTTCCTTCAAATTGTCCCACATGATTCCCAACACGTCTACTTCCTTGAGAGGCTTCAATAAAAGTCAGTTCGAATTCAGGATGAAAATGCCAATAATAAAAATCATTCAATTTTGGATTGACTAAAATTCGGAAGGAACTTCCTGCTAAACGTTTGATATCTTCAAAAACAATTTTCATATAATTAGTGCTTTATAGTATAAATGTACTATTGAATAGTTTAATCTCCAATAAAATGTCAATATAGTACAAATTATGGTAAATTTTGTGATAATTCAACTGCTAGATTCCAACTAATTTTGGATTATTAAATTAACCAACTATTACATTATGGATACTAAAAATCAAACTATGACTCCGACAATGACGCCAACAATGGCGACTAACGCACACGCAGATATCCCTGGAAATCCATCAGTGGCAAAATCTAGTGTACACAAATTAAATGACCGTTCTAACGGAAAACCACTTCGTTTATTAACCGAAGAGCAATGGAATTTCTGGATTACCAATGGTTATATTGTTATCAAAAATGCTGTACCCAAAGAAAATGCTGAACGATTGGCTAATTTCATTTGGGAATTTGAAGAAAAAGATCCAAACGATCCATCCACTTGGTATGCACCACCAAGAGCAGAAATGCAAATGAAAGAGCTAACTAATAGTGGAATGGTAGAATTGTACAATCACCAATACCAATGGGACAACCGTCAAATGCAAAAAGTATATGATGCCTTTTCAGATGTTTGGGGAACAGAAAAGCTATGGGTTACTATTGACAGAGCTAATTTGAATTTTCCTGTGCGTCCCGATCATGAGTTTAAAGGATTCATCCATTGGGATTACGATCCTGAAACCAAACCGCAAAACGTTCAAGGAGTTTTAGCATTAGTTGATGCAACCGATGAAAATATGGGAGGATTTCAATGTATTCCTGAGTTGTTTCGCACTTATGATACATGGAAATTAACACAACCTGATGACAGAAATCGTTTCCAACCCGATATTACAGGTTTTGAAGATAAATTAGTAAAAGTTAAAATGGAAGCGGGCGATTTACTAATTTTTAATAGTTCACAACCACACGGAAGTCGTCCTAATTTGACCAAAGACAAAGTGCGTGTAGCTCAATACATTTCGATGATGCCTGCGGAAGAAGATAATGAAGAATTAAAAGCCTGGCGCATCAATTCTTGGAAAAACCGAATTGCACCAGAAGGATATGCTTTTCCTGGAGATCCAAGAAAATGGGAAATTACCAAACATAAAACAGCTGAATTAAGTGATTTGGGTAAACGACTTTTAGGTTTAGAGAAATGGTAAATTTACTTTAAATAAAAAAGGGTATTTAATTGCAAAACAATTAAATACCCTTTTTTTTTATTATTATAAAAACTAGATTAAATTTTTAGAAATATAATCAAAACTTGTTTTTATGGATTCACCTGGATTTGGACTATAATTGGTTTCATGTTCTAAAAAGAAACGTTTCATTCCTGATTGTTTCGCCTGTGCAAAAATGGCTTTAAATTCTATTGCCCCATTTCCAATTTCAGCATTTAATTCTTTGTTGGCTTTGTCCATATCTTTTACGTGCCACATGGTAAAACGTCCTGGATGCTGCTTGAATAAATCCAAAGGATTGTGACCTGCACGAACTGCCCAATACAAATCCAATTCGAAATCAACTAGATTAGGATCAGTTTCGTTCAATAAAATTTCGTATCCATTTGTATCACCAAATTGAGTGAATTCAAAATCATGATTGTGATAAGCTAGTTTCAATCCAGCAGCATGACATTGTTGTGCAACTTGATTGATTCCTTTTGCTAATTTTTTATAATCTTCAGCAGAGGTGCCTCTCAATTCAGGTAAAATCCATGGAATTGTAACATACTCACTTCCTAAAACTTTGGCCGCATTGATGTAAGCATTCAAATCACCAAGATCACCAGTTTTGATAAAATTATTGAAATCAAAATGGTTACTGGTTGCTTTCAAACCATTGGCATCCAAAATAGCTTTAAAGTCTTGTACTGAAGTTCCAAAGAAAGAATTATCTTTTGGTGAAAAGCCAAACGTTTCTACTTCTGTAAATCCTGCTTTTGAAATTTGAGCCAATACGCCTTTGACATCTTTGGGTAAAGTCTCACGCATCGTCCATAATTGGATTCCAATAGCTCTTTTTTTGATTGTAAAGGCTAGGGAAGGAGTAATAGCCAAAGTACCTAATACTAAACCGCTATTGATTAAAAATTCTCTTCTTTTATTCATGGTTATATTTTGTTAGTTAAATGTCGCAAATAGTTATGGCTTGTTGTAATGAAGCTAATTTATCTTGATTTTTTGGGATAAATTCTTGTCCCACAAAACCTTTAAAACCTGTTCCAGCAATTGCTCTCATAATAGCTGGATAGTTTAATTCTTGAGTTCCATCAATTTCATTTCGACCAGGAACCCCTGCAGTATGAAAGTGAGCAATGTATTGAATGTTATTTTTAATAGTACGAATCACATCGCCTTCATCAATTTGCATGTGATAGATATCATAAAGCAATTTGAAATTATTTGAGTTGATACGTTTGACTAATTCGACTCCCCAAGAAGTTCGATCACATTGATAATCTTTATGATCAATCTTGCTGATCAACAATTCCATTACTAAAGTAACATTGTATTTTTCAGCTAGGGGAATTAATTTTTGTAATCCAATAACACAATTATTCCAACCTTCTTCGTCTGTTTTACCTCTTCGGCTACCACTAAAACAAATTAAGTTTTTATAACCTGCTTCAGCTACACGTGGAATCATATCGGTATAACGTTGAATCAGTTTGTCATGAAATTGGATATCATTGAAACCATCGACTAAATTCAACTCGGCACCATTACACATAGTCGATACTAAGTTGTATTTTTTTAGGGTTGGCCAAGCCTCGGGACCTACTAAATCAATTCCAGTAATTCCCATTTTTTTGGCTTCAACGCACAAAGTTTCTAAATCGATTTTGTCAAAACACCAGCGAGAAACTGAATGATTGATATTACCTTTTAATTGTGGTAAAGAATTAAATTTATCTTTTGGCAAATTAAAAGCAGACAATTCTAAAGGAATACTTAACGCAGCAGTACTGGCAAGTATTCCTTTGATAGCAGATCGTCTGTTGATATTCGCTTTCATCTAAAATTAGTGTGAAACTTCCGTTTTATTTTTATCATTGAATGTCAATGCGAATAAAACAAAAACTGCCAAGGCAATTCCAGCCGGAATGATCCATACCATTTCCCAGTTGATAGTTCCAGTTGCTGTTTTGTAATTATCTGTAATCCATCCAGCAACGGCAAAACCAATTAACATACCCACACCATAAGTAGCCAAGGTAATTAAACCTTGTGCGGCACTTTTGTATTTATCTCCAGCTTTTGAGTTGGTATAAATTTGACCAGAAACAAAGAAGAAATCATAACAAATTCCGTGTAAAGCAATTCCAATGATTAACATAAAACTAAGTTCACCACCATTTCCATACGCAAATAAAGCATAACGAATTGCCCAAGCTAACATTCCTACTAAAATAGTTTTTTTGAATCCGTATTTGGTAAAGAATACAGGAATCAACAATAAAAACAAGGCTTCAGAAATTTGTCCAATGGCCATTTTTCCAGTTGGATTTTCCAATCCTGACTCTGTCAAAAATGGATTGGCATTTTGGTAATAAAAAGCTAATGGAATACAAATTAGGATTGAAGAAATAAAGAAAACAGCAAAGTTTTTATCTTTCAATAATTTCAATGCGTCTAAACCGATGATATCTCCAATTTTGATTTTTTCATCAGAAACTTTAGGTGGAGTGGCAGGTAAGGTAAAACTTAATAAACCTAATACTAAAGCTGCAATTCCAGCTAATAAAAAGGTGTTTTTCAACATTCCGCTTGCTAAACTTTCTACAGAATCCCAATGAAATACATAACTAATTGAAAGTCCTGCTACGATCCAGCCAATGGTTCCCCATACTCGAATAGAAGAAAATTCTTTTTCAGGATCTTTCATTTGGTTAAAAGCAACTGAATTCACTAAAGCTAATGTTGGCATATACAATACCATATAACTAAAAACATAGATATAGAAAGAACTTAAATCGCTAGATTGGTACATTTGGTACATTAAAAATGCACCTACTAAATGTAACACTCCTAAAATTCTTTCCGCATTAAAATAGCGGTCAGCAATTAATCCAATAATAAATGGTGCAATGATAGCCCCCCAAGATTGAGTTGAAAAGACAGCTGCTGTTTCAGCTCCTGACGCTTTTAAATTAGTTCCTAAAAAAGTTCCTAAAGTTACAAACCATGCGCCCCAGATAAAAAATTCTAGGAACATCATGCTGGATAGTTTTATTTTATTTGTTGTATTCATAAGTATAATATAGTTTGGTTTGGTTAGTTGGTAGATTATTATTTACAACCCGTAGTAGTGGTCATCGTATTCCATTCTTTGATCATGATGTTACGATACCAAACATTATCTCCATGGTCTTGTAAGGCAATTTTACCCGATTGAAATGCAGCAAATCCAGGCCAAGTAGCAAATTTACTTCCAGCTACTAAAGCTTTGAATTTATCATCCCAAAGCATAGTTTCTACTACTTTTACGCCGTTCAATAACATTTGTAATTTTCCGAATTTACAAACAATATCAACTGAGTTCCATTCACCTACTGGTTTAACTGGTTCTGTTGTACTTTTTATCAAATCGTATAAATCTCCAGCTCTGTGTTTTTCTATTTTTCCATCAGGATGACCGTCGTTATCTAAAACTTGCATTTCTAAACCGGTTTCGTAGGTATTCTTAAATTTTGCCAAGTCTTCGTTGACAAAAAAGATGATACCACTGTTGGACTTAGCCGCTACTTTCCATTCTAATTTTAAGTGAAAATTAGTGTATTCTTTGTCGGTTACTAAATCGCCACCTTGTCCATTTTTAGCAGCCGTTGGATCAAAATGTAATTCACCATTTTCAACTTTCCAAGCAGCAGTTGCTGCTTTTTTTCCATAAGCATGCCATCCAGTTGTAGATGTTCCGTCAAATAGTGAAACAAAACCTTTTGGAACAGCCGTTTGAGCGTTAGTAGTTTGCATCAAAATAGTTACTAGTGCTATTTTAAAAATATTCTTAATCATTGTTTTTTGTATTATAATGTTAAATTTTTCCATCCTTCGCGGTAATCGCGTTTTACGAATTGATTTACTTCATCAAAATTAGTAATTCGCATAGCATCATTATCCCATAATAATTTTGCAGAACGACCTGGATACACATCTTCTCCTAATTCATCACGAACTACATCGTACCCTCTAATTGCTAAGTTAGCCATTAATAGAGCTTCGGTTAAAGGTCCAGCAATTTCAAAACCTGAACTTACTTCTTTCTTTCCATAACCAGCAATAGCAGCTTCCACCCATTGTTTATAGTGACCAGCGTCTCCTCCTTCAACACGAGCATACTTTTGTGCTACTTGAAGGTTTTCATTTTTGCTTAATGGTAATAACCTTGGATTTAATCCGTAAGTATCACACATCATTTTTCCTTTAGTTCCAATGAAAAGGGTTCCATTTCCACCATCTCCAAAAATTTCGTTTGGTCCTAATTCAGCAGGTCTTTCTGGTTGAATACCACCGTCCATCCAGTGTACGGTAACATCACCTAAAGTTTTCTCTGTTTTAGGAAAAGTCAAAGTTACATGACTTGATGGCGGACAACTTTCTGGGAAATACCCGCGTTTGAATTCATCTACATATACAGAACCAACACTACATTGTACATCTTTAGCGTATTTCAATTTCAAAACACTGAAAGGAGTTTCCAATAAGTGACATCCCATATCTCCTAGAGCACCAGTACCATAATCCCACCAACCTCTCCAGTTGAATGGTACTAATTTGTCTACGTAATTTTTATAAGGAGCAGTTCCCAACCACAAATCCCAATCCAATTCTTTTGGAACTTCTGGTTTAGCAGTTGACCAAGGAATACCTTGTGGCCAAACTGGACGATCTGTCCAAGCATAAATGGTATGGACATCTCCAATCAAACCAGCCTCATGCCATTCTTTAAGAATACGAGTTCCATCATTTGATGCCCCTTGGTTTCCCATTTGGGTAACCACTTTGTATTTTTTAGCTGCTTCAGTTAATATTCTAGCTTCGTAAATATCATGTGCTAAAGGTTTCTGAACATACACATGCTTTCCTAATTGCATAGCCGCTAAAGCCGCAATGGCATGAGTATGATCCGGTGTAGAAACCGATACCGCATCAAAATTTTTGTGTTCTTTGTCTAACATTTCACGCCAATCTTTGTAAAATTTAGCTTTTGGAAAAGCATTTACACTATTAGCAGCTCTTCGTGTATCTACATCACACAAGAAACCAATATTGGCTTTACCACTTTTGTGAAACATCGCAATATCTGATTGTCCTTTTCCACCAACACCGATACCCGCAACAACCAATCGGTCACTTGGAGCAACAAAACCTCTTCCTAATACATGGCGAGGTACGATCATAAAAGCAGCTGCAGCCATCGCACCAGTTTTGATAAAATCACGGCGATTGTTATTTGGTTTATTCTCTTCTTCTTTTTTCATGGTTATTTAATGTTAGTCAATAGTGTTAAAACTAAATGTTATTTTTTCAAACCTAAAATATATTGTGCCATTGATTTGGCATCTTCTTTCTTTAAAGAAGAGTGCGCTGACATTGGCATTGTGCCCCATACACCTGATCCGCCTTTGATAATTTTACCTACTAGATAAGTTACATTTTTATCGTTGTTTGGGTATTTTTTTGCAATATCTAAATAAGAGGGTCCAATTAATTTTTTATCCAATTTATGACATCCCACACAATCCGATTTTGCAATTAGTTTTTCACCATTGTTGGTTTGCTCTACAATTGCAGTTTTTTTAATGTATTTTTTATCCCCGTCAATTTTTGAA
>JACCDZ011673063.1_pt1 | contig 11611 bp, 5 predicted proteins | sample 7449551 | NCBI WGS metagenome assembly JACCDZ01 (sample SAMN15323452, study PRJNA562643) | freshwater metagenome | isolation source: river surface water | place: USA:Blue River Watershed | collected 2017-08-18
ACAACCGGTTTATCCGGTCACGCTGATGTCTGGCAGCACATGTACTCATTATCTTATCGGGGCAGGAGGCTCTGTCATGCATCGACTCGTTCGCCGGATTGCTTGCGGATTTGTGTGTCTCGGATTATTGCCTGTTGCGCTACAGGCAGCAGAGCAGTGCCCTGTTGCGATAGGCAAGAAAGCCGTTGGTGACAGGCCTGTCATCGGTCTTGTGCTGTCGGGGGGCGGTGCACGTGGCGCGGCGCATCTGGGGGTGCTCAAGGTCATCGAAGAGATGGGCATCCCGGTGGATGTCGTGGTGGGGACCAGCATGGGCAGTGTCGTGGGTGCCCTGTACTCCAGTGGATTGTCCGTTGCTGATATTGACCGGGTGGTGCGTGATAACGACTGGAACCAGGTGCTGAGTGACGGCCCTGTCTATGAAGAGTTGTCGATGACCCGCAAGCGCGAAGTGCGTAATCACCAGTTGGGTGGGCGCCTTGGTCTGGGTTCGAACGGGATAAAGCTGCCCAGCGGGTTGCGCGAGGGCCAGAATGTCCGGCTGATGCTGCGGCATCTGACCCGTCACGTGGCGGACATCAACTGTTTCAGTCAGCTTGCCCTGCCCTTTGGTGCGGTTGCCACGGATGTCGAGACGGGTGAGGCGGTAGTGCTGGATCACGGTGATCTGGTCACCGCCATGCGTGCCAGCATGGCCATTCCCGGCTACTTTTCCCCGGTGGAACTGGATGGACGACTGCTGGTTGATGGCGGCCCTGCCAACAACATGCCGGTGTCCCTGGCGCGCGCAATGGGTGCGGATGTGGTGATCGCGATCGATATCGGTACGCCCATGTCCAAGCGCGACAAGATGACCAATCTGCTTGGTATCAGCATGCAAATGTCGACGATGCTGGCGCGTAATACGGCAGACCAGGAACGGCGCGCCCTGACAAAAGACGACGTGCTGATCGTGCCGGACCTGAGCACGGTCGCAACGCTGGACTTTGAGGAAATGGGCGATGCCATAACGGCGGGTGAGGCAGCGGCCCGCAACGCCCTGGCCGATTATCCGTGGCGTGCACGACTGGCGCCTGAGCAGCTGCCGTCGGCCCGTTTTGCCCAGCGGTTGGCGACCGCCCGCGCCCCGGCGAAGCTGGCCAGCGTGAGCGTGACGGGTGACATGTTTTTGCCGCCGCAGCAGGTTACGGACCGGTTCAGGCTGGGTAAAGGTGATGATCTGGATGACAAGGCGATTAATGAAGGGATTGCCCGCGCCTACGGTCTCGATTATTTCTCGATCGTGGATTACTCGCGTACGCCCGTTGAAGACGGTGATGCACTGGCCCTGGAGATCCACCGCCGCAGCTGGGGTCCGACCTATGTGCAGTTTGGTTTGGGCTTGTACAACAATTTTGAGGGCATCAGCCGTTACAGTCTTGGTGCCAGCGTCACCATGACCGAGCTCAACCGCTTTACCGGCCAGTTCAACCTGCAGGCGCAGGTGGGTGATGTGTATCGTCTGGCGGCCGAGTTCTATCAGCCGCTGACTGCCGGGGCGGCGCTGTTTGTTGCGCCGCGCCTCGTCTACGACCGCCATAACTTTGATATCTATTACGAGGACGACTTGCTGGCACGCGTGCAGGCTGGTACCGAGGAGGGCGGTATTGATCTGGGCTGGACGGGGGCACACAGCGAGTGGCGCCTTGGCTATGCCGCTGGCCTGCGCCGCATGGCGCTGCTGATAGGTCCGCCGGTGTTTCCGGCCGAGTCCTATGATTCCGGTCATGTGCGCATGACGGGGGAATACAACAGCATGGACAAGGCCGTCCTGGCGTCAAAGGGTACCCAGCTGGACTGGCTGGCTGAGCATGGGCGGCCCGAGTACGGCAGTGACGGGGGCTTTGATCATCTGCGTTTGCGTACCAGTCACACGTTTCAGACCGGGCGGCAGCGGATACAGGTTGGTCTGGGTGCCGAAATGGTGGATACCCGTGGCGGGATATTCCTTGAGCCTGCCCAGCTGGGCGGTTCGTTTGAAATGGCGGCCTTTGCGGATGGCGAGCTGAGCGGGGACAACGCCGCCTTTGCCCGTGTCGCAACGTGGTGGGTTTCAAGGGAAAAGTCACTGGTGCCAGTGTATTTCGGTGCTGCACTGGAATACGGCGGCGCCTGGATTGGCAATCCGTCGGACATGGTCGGGACGGATCTCTGGCCCACGGCCTCCCTTTTTGCCGGCCTGTCGACACCCATCGGCCCCGTGGTGCTGACGGGGGGCGTGTCCGAGCATGGCCGCAGTGCGGTGCACTTCCAGCTGGGGCACTCGTTCTGATGCGGTGATGCAGGGCAGCGTTGCCCGGAGCAATTGATGGAAACACAATGGCCACCGCAAGGTGGCCTTTGTGCTGGTGGGCCAGTCACAGACTGTTTTCGGCCTCTGGGGACATGCATGGACGTGTTGAGTGGTGCCCGGCGGCTTTGTATGGCACAAGCAGGTAAACCAACAAATAAAGTGCCGACACAGCGAGGACTGATCAGATGAAACGCCTTCTCTCCCCCCTGACTGTTGCCTGCCTGCTGGCAGCTGCTACACCAGTACATGCCGGTCCCTATTCCGCCATGTACGTGTTTGGCGACAGTCTCAGCGACGCCGGCCAGTTTCCTGATGCCGACGGCCCGGCCGGTGCCACGGTCCGCTTTACCAACCGGGAAGGCCCGACCTATCTGGATGGCAGCGGTGAAATCTTTGGCAGTACCTCGCCAATGCTGATCGGGTCCATACTTGGCCTCGGGTTGCAGACGCCATCCACTTCATCGGTTTTCGAGGCCAATGGCTGGGAAGATGGCAATAACTGGGCAGTGGGCGGCTATCGCACCGACGAGATTCTCAACTCCATCACTGCGCCGGGTGGTTCAATCGCCGGGACGCGTACCCGTGACGGCTTTCTGGTCGATCTGGCCAATCGAGGCCTTACCCTGGACAGCAACGCGCTGTACTACGTGAATGGCGGCGGCAATGACTTCCTGCAGGGGCTGGTGCTGAACACGGCACAGGCGCAGGCGGCCGCTGGCCGTCTGGTGGACAGCGTAGAGGCGCTGCAGGGGGCGGGGGCACGCTACATCATGGTGTCGCTGCTGCCGGATGTTGGCAGAACGCCGGCGCTGGGCGGTGCAAATGCCTTCTTTTCCGGCCTGGCGACAGACCTGAACACGGAGCTGGTCAGCCAGTTGCGTGGCATGAGCGCCGAGATCATTCCGCTTAACCTGCCCGCCCTGGTCAATGAAGTGCTGGCCGACCCCACGCCTTTTGGCCTGGATGGCAGCCAGGACCTGACCGGTACCTGTTTTGATGGCTGCGCCAATGTAAATCCCGTCTGGGGGATTGGCAGTGCCACGCCCGACCCGAGCAAGCTCATCTTTAATGACGGTGTGCACCCGACCACAGCGGTGCAGCAGATCGCGGCGGATTACGCCTATTCCCTGCTTGCGGCACCCATGGAGCTGACCCTGTTGCCGGAAATGGCCCATGGCAGCCTGCGCAATCATCAGGACCAGCTGAATCTGCAGGGCTATGCCGATGCATCGTCCTGGCAGCCGGTGGGCCAGTGGCGCGGTTTTGTCGCGGGCGGGACCCAGCGTCAGGACATTGACGAGCAGGACAGCAGCGTCGGCGGCGATGGTGATGGCTACAACCTGAACATGGGCGCCAGCTGGCGTATCAACGATGCCTGGATGGCCGGGGGCGCCATCGGTCTTTACCAGCAGAGCCTTGAGGTGGGTGCAGCGGATTCCGAGTACGACATGAGCAGCTACATGGCGACGGTGTTCACCCGGTACCAGCAGAACCGCTGGTGGGGAGCTCTTGCCGGCAGCCTGGGGATGCTGGACTACAACAGCCTGGAGCGCTCCATGAATCTGGGCATTACAACGCGTACCGAGAAGGGCGACACCAAGGGAGACCTGCTGGCGCTGGGCGGCCGGGTGGGGTTTGATGTCAGCCAGCCGGACGGCGACTGGCAGGTTAGCCCCTTCCTGAGTGCCGACTATGCGAGCGTGAACGTTGACGGGTATGCCGAGAACGGTGATCGCTCAACCGCTATGAGTTTTGCCGACCAGCAGCGTGACTCTGTGCGTTTTGGTGCCGGTATCCTGGCCAGCTACACGCTTACTGCCAGCACGGCACTGTTTGGCGAATGTGCCTATGAGCTGGAGTCCGAGGACGACACCAGCGAGTTGCGTGCCGAGCTCAAGAGCCTGCCCGGTGTCGACTTCCAGTTGAAGGGGTATACCCCCGGTGACAGTCTGGCCCGCGCCATGATTGGTGTGAGCCATGCCCTGGGCAAGGACATGTCACTGCGCGGCGGCTATGTCTACAGCCAGGCTGACGATGATGCGGGTCACGGATTGAGTCTGTCGCTGTCGCTGGATCTCTGAGCGAGTCATCCCGTTCAAACAGAAAGGCCACCACAAGGTGGCCTTTCTGTTTCAGGTTGGTGACGGGTGTCAGATTTCCCGCGCGTAGAACTCGTCTGCTGAGCTGGTTTGGGGCGGTTGCGTCCTGAATAATCACGAAAACCTGTATTGTTTACTGGACACCTATAATTAGGTTATATAATTGTGGTTGATGATGCCCGTGTTACGCAGGGCAAGTTGCTTTTGGTATGCTGATGGGCAAATTCTTGTAAGTGGTTAGTTTGAGGGCGTGCCTGCATGGCCAAGGCGATAAGGAGTCTGTTCTGATGTCACGCATAAAGTGGATACGCCTGTTACGCAACCCTGATCTGGTCGGGGCCACTGTTGTGATCCATTTATTGGCGCTCTCCTTGCCGTTGGCACTGCTGCAGATTTATGACCGCATCCTGCCAAGCCAGTCTTATGGCACAACTGCCATGCTTGTGCTTGGGGTAGGGTCAGCTATTGTTTTGGAGGCCGTGCTGCGCTATGGCCGAATGGCGATCTTTGCTCGCTTTGGATCACAATACGAGGCGCGAACACTGACAGAGATTTTTGATCGTTTGATGCGCTCGGATATCGAACGCGTCGAGCGCTTGGGCATTGCTTCTATAATGGATTCTGTACGAGCGGTCTCAATCGTCCGCGACTGGTGGTCGGGCAACGCGGCAGTCGGCCTCTATGAGCTGCCCTTCGTCTTTTTGTATCTGGGCCTGATCGGCTATGTCGGCGGCTGGCTGGCATTAATTCCGCTAGGCCTGTTTCTGCTGGCTGGCATCATTGCCTGGCTTTATATGGCAAGAATCAATGCCAGCGTCGAGCAGTTGGAGTATCGCGAGCAAGAGCGGCGCAATCTTCTGTGGTCGATTTTTTTCGGCCTGACAGACGTCAAGGCTCGCGGCGCAGAAAACGGCTTGAGCCGTTTCTATCAGGACGTCAATACCAGCTACATGACTGCCAGTGCCAACGTAGAATTCCAAGGGCACCGCATGCGTGAAATGGTCAGCCTGATGGCGCAACTTTCCACAGTGCTAGTGGTGATTTTTGGTGCCATGGAGGTGATAGCCGGCAACCTTACCACGGGCGCACTGTCTGCCTGCACCTTGCTGGCTGGCCGCTCCATCGGCCCTGCCATGGCAGGCTTCAGTTACCTGACCCGGCTAAGCCATATTCGGCTGGCGCGGATCAAGGTCGATACACTGATGGGTATCCCACTCAGCCAGCCGTCATTGAGTGCTGCGCCGACCAGTACTTGCCAGCCCAGCGGCAGCCTGCGCATTGAATCCGAGTTCCTTGCGGGGCCTCTGGATGTCCGCGAAGGTGAAATTATCCATATTTCGGCAGCCGACAGCGCATTGGCTTCAGGCCTTCTTGCGTGCGTTGCTGGCCTCGGCGGGGTTTCTGGGGTCAGGGTCAGCATTGGGGGATTGCCGGTTTCCGAGATCCCGTCGGAGATGCTGCGCGCATCGGTTTGCCTTGTAACCCGTCATCCTGCGCTGGTATCAGGCTCGATCCTTAATAACCTGACCTTGTTCGACCCGCGCTTTAATCAATATGCAAACGAGCTGAGCGAAAAACTGGGGCTGAAATCCTATCTGGACCATTTGCGCAACGGTATTCTCAGTGAAATCGGGCCGTTGGCTGCAGAAAGCCTGGACGATGGCATCGCCCAACGAGTGGCACTGATTCGGGCGCTGGTCCGTAAGCCTCGTATACTGCTGCTTGATCATGCGGCGAGCGGCCTAGACCTCGACGGCGAGGGGCGTCTGGCTGAGTTGCTGGCTGAACTGAAAGGAAAGACAACGGTGTTGATCGTAAGTGCCCGCGAGAAAGTGCTGGCCCAGTGTGATCGTCATGTCGCCCTGAAGGAGGTGGAGCATGTCTGAGTCCCTTCTTCATGGTTCATCGAATCCTGGCATCTGGAGCGAAGAGCAACGTATGCAGCGTATCGCCAGCGTAATCGGCGTCAGACGCATGAAGAGCTCGGCCGTCGCCCGCTGCTTGCCGGCTCTGTTGATTGCCCTGGATTGGCCGGGTGCTCCGAGGACTTTGTTGGCTACCCTGCCGGCGGCAGATACTGCCATGCAGGCCAGCGATCTGCAGGGCATACTGAATGACATAGGTTTCTTGGTGCATAAAACCAGAATGGAGGATGCCAGTAATCTGGGGACCCTGCCGGTCGGCACGCTGGCCATGGGGCAGGACAGTTGCCGGATTTTCTTGGGGCGCCAGCAAGATCAATATTGGTGGCATGACGGCCAGAATGTGACTGACGCCTGGCAGCCTGCCGCCGGTCAGGATCTGTGGGTTGTGCGCAAGGACTTCTCCTACACTCCGCCCGGAGCGCCGCAGCCACAATGGTTTTCCTCGCTATTAAGCAGAGCGCAGGGGGCTTTGGTGCGGGTTGGCGCCGTCAGTCTGGCGATAAACCTGCTGGCGATTATAACCTCGCTATTCACCATGACTGTCTATAACCAGGTCATTCCAAGCGGAGCTGTCACTACGCTATGGTCATTGGGATTTGCCGTAACAATTGCAGCGATCGGTGGCTGGTTTCTGCGCGAAGGACGTGGCAAGGCACTGGCAGAGCTTGGTGCCTGGGCGGGCAGCGAGATTGGCCGCGCCGGTTTTCGCAAGACACTTGGCTTGTCGCTAGACCAGACGGCCCGGATCGGCATCAGCAATAACCTCAACCGCATACGTTCGTTGGAGAGCTCCCGGCAGTTTCTTGGCGGCATGGCTGGCGTCAGTCTGCTTGATTATCCGTTCGTGGTGATTTTCCTGATCGTGATCGCATTTCTCGGCGGCTGGATCGTTCTGGTTCCGATTGCCGGACTGTGCTTGTTTTACCTCGCCAGCGCACTGATGCAGCCGCACATACAACGCGCGTCTGAACAGTCCGGGCGAGCAAGCAACAGAATGCAGGAAGAATATGCCATGGCCCTTCAGCATCTGCGCAGCTTGCGTGGTGTGGGCGAAAATCAGTATTTTTTCCGACGTCTTCGTGACCTGGTGGTGCAAACGGCAGAGGCCAATCGGCAATTTGCGCTGACCAATGCGTTGGTGCAGTCGATGGGGCAAGTACTTAGCTCGCTGACCGTACTGGGTACCATGGGTGTTGGTGTATTGCTGGTACTTAAGGGTGGCATGACCACCGGTGGTCTGATTGCCGCCATGATGCTCATCTGGCGAATTACCTCGCCGGCCCAGCAGCTCTTTTCAACCAGCGCCAACTTCCGGCAACTGCGTTCTTCCGTAAATCAGCTCAATGCATTGATGGCCTCGGCTGGCGAACTGATAAACCCGCAAATGGTCTCTACCGTTGAATCCCTGAAGCCCCGGATCACAGCGGATCGTCTGTACTATCGCTATTCGGCCGACCAGGAACCAGCCCTCAACGGTGTCAGCTTTGAGCTTCCGGAAGGCAGCAGACTGGTTGTTGCTGGTCCCAATGGCGCCGGCAAGAGCACTCTGCTGCAATGCCTTGCCGGGCTTCACCTGTTGCAGAGTGGCAGGGTGCTGGTCGATGGTCGCGACATCCGCCAGTTCGACCCTTCGGATTACCGTGCCTGGATTGGCTACATGAGCCATAGTCCTCAAATGCTGCCGATGACCATTCCGCAACTGCTGCAGTTGTCGCACCCCGGGGTCACGGGAAGTGAGATTTGTCTGGCACTCGTAAGCGTAGCTGGCGAGAGGTGGTGGCAGTTGTTGGGCTGCAAGAGCGCAGGAAGCGCTCTGACCATGCGGCTGGAGCTCTGGCGAGATGATGCCGCCTCGGTGCGCAATCGCTACATTATTGCAATGGCTGAAGTACTGCTCGACAACCCCAGGCTGATTATTCTGGATGATCCGCTGCGCGATTATGATCCTCTGTTGGACCCCTTCCTGCAGAAGATGCTTGATACATTGCATGGTAAAACAACTGTGGTCATCGCTACGCACCGGGCCGATTTGATACGCAATGCAGACCTGATTGCCATTCTCGATCGCGGCAACCTTATTCACTTTGGGCCAGTGGCCACAGAACAGCCCGCGCAACCGCTTAACCAACTGGAACTCAGCCAATGAACGATAGGTCCACCAACAAGATCACCAACGTCATGGGCAGAGACACTAGGCCAGTTCAGACCATTGATACATTGCTGGATGAGCGTGGCAGTACGCGCCAGTTGCGTTACCTGATGCGTTTCATCGCGTTGCTGGTGCTTGTGCTATTGCTGTGGTCCGTGTTCGCCAATGTCGATGAATTTGCCAAGGCTCATGGTGAAATACGTACGGTATCGGGTGAGCAAATGATCCAGTCTGAAGAGGGCGGAACTCTGATCGAGTTGCTGGTGGAGGCTGATGAGCAGGTCAAGGCCGGCCAGCCGATTGCTCAAATGTTATCGACCAATATTGATAAGGAAGTCGAGCAGGCGGCGATCCGCAAAGCTGGTCTGGAACTGGATGTGGAAGTCTGGAAGTCGCTGAATGAAATGCGTGAGCCTGATTTTTCACCCTACGCAAACTACCCGCGTCTGAGCAAGGAAGCGCGCACACGTCACTTGAATGAAGCGAACCTGATTGATTCAAGGCTAATGGCCAAGCGCAAGGCCATGGAAACACAGAAAGCAGCGCTAGATGGTGCGGTGTCCCAGCTTCCGACAATCAAGCTTGAGGTTGCTGCCGCCGAAGACGTGAAAGACCGTTACCAAAAAGGGGCTTCAAAAGGCGTAATTTCAGCCATCGACCTGTCAGAAAGTCGTCAGCGTTTGGCAAGTGCTCAGCAACGGCTGGATCAGCAGGTTTCCCGCATTGCCGAGTTACGGGCCGCAGTAAGGCAGGCCGAGAGCGAACTGACACAGGCTAAAGGGGAAATTACCCAGGATGCCAGCAAAAATATTGATGAATTGACGTTGCAGATCCGTCAGATAGACGCCGAAATCAAGGCATTGAAAACCCGCAGCGGCCAGCGCCTGCTGGTTGCACCTGAAGACGGCATCATCAAGCGTCTTCCGGACACTCGGGTGGGCGCCTATATACCGCCTGGCGGCACTGTCGCCGAGCTGGTTCCTCTCAATGAAGGCTTGATCATGGAGGCGCTGGTCTCTCCTCGCGACATCGGTTTCGTGATGCCCGGGCAGCTGGTTACAGTAAAAATAGACTCCTTTGATTACAGCCGCTTCGGTTCGGTGGCGGGCACAGTTACGAAGGTTTCGCCCTCCTCTTTCAAGAATGAAAACAACGGCCAGGTCTTTTACAAAGTCCTCGTTTCACTTGAACAGGACCACGTTGGACAATCCGATAAACATCGTCTGGTGCCGGGCATGACCGGTGAGGCTGATATCGTGACCGGGCGTAAAACGGTCTTTCAGTACCTGACCAAGCCGATCTTCCTTTCCATGGATACGGCCTTTCATGAGCGCTAACTCGCCGAGATAGAACTGAGTTATTGGGCTGAAGCAGACGATTACAGGTAAGCCGAGATGAACGAACAGCCCCCGAAGCAGTCTGGGTCCCAGAAGAATGAGAAAACACTCAAGGATGCTGCGCCAACCGGCAAACCCAGTATCCTGGAAACACCTCTGGTTAAGGTTGAACGTGCGGCGGAAGAAGCCCCGCTGGGCTGGACTGAGGGGCTTGATGACTCGGCGGGCCTGACAGATAAGCCTGAAAGTGCCGAAAGAGCTTCCGTTCAAACGCCATCCGCTTCGCCTCCAAGCCAGGAATCGTTTGCTTACAGCCCATCTCTTGGGCAAGCCACAGCCGATTCACCAATCCCTTCTGCATCTGTCACTCCCATTCTGGAAGATGACACTGGTCCCTTGCTTCGTAGAACATTTGGAGCAGCCATCCTCCCGGACGACGCCAAACTGGACTTGGGCACGACACCGGTATTGAGTGAACCAGCTGTCGCCGCAGCTATCGCGCAACACCAGTCTTTGGGTGGTACAGCCGGACTACCATCCTCCGGCAAGCCTTCATTCTCGCCCACTGCGGCCAAAGTATCAGGCAATGCCCAGGGCGAAGTGATCGAAGATATTCAGCAAAGCGTCCAGGGCAAACTCGAAGTAACCGACCCTGATAAAGGTCAGGCCGTGTTTGTTCCGGGCCAGATATCCGGCCAATACGGCAATCTGACCATCGATGCTGCAGGGCATTGGAGCTATATCCTCAATAATAACCAGCCAGTGATTCAGGCCTTGGGCGCTGGCGAACACCTGCGCGAAATTTTGCCGGCGACCACGGCTGACGGCACGCAAAAGCTGATCACCATAATGATCAGTGGCAGCAATGACGCGGCTAGGATAACCGGCACAAGCACCGGTGACGTTAGCGAAGACCGCGCAGTAACTGCCGGTCATCTGGATGCCACGGGTCAGCTGACGATTACCGATGCGGATGCGGGACAGGCGCAGTTCATTGCGCAAACCAACGCAGCGGGCACGTACGGCAGCTTCAGTGTGGATGCGAGCGGTGCCTGGAGTTACAGCGCGGACAACACGCAAAGCGCGATCCAGCAACTGAAAGCTGGCGATAGCCTGACGGACACGGTGACGGTGCAAAGTGCCGACGGCACGACGCACACGATCACGGTCACCCTCACCGGCACGAATGACGTGCCGGTGTTGCAGGCACAAACACAAGCCGTCACTGAAGACGGCACGCAACTCAGCGGCAAGATGATTGCGACGGACGTGGATGCGGGTGACACGAAAGCCTTCAGCCTCGCCAACGCGGTGGATGGATTTACGCTGAATGCGGATGGCAGTTACACGTTTGATCCATCCAATGCGGCGTACCAGCATCTGGCGGCGGGCCAGACGCAGGATGTGGTCGTTCCGGTCACGGTCACGGATGGCACGGGTGCGACCAGCACACAGAACCTGACGATTACGGTGACGGGTGCCGCAGATGGCGCGGTCATTGGCGGTGTCGATACTGCAGCACTTACTGAAGATGCGAATGTTGCCGCCGGTAAAATCGAGGCCAACGGCCAACTCACGATTACCGATGCGGATGCGGGACAGGCGCAGTTTATTGCGCAAACCAACGCGGCGGGCACGTACGGCAGCTTCAGTGTGGATGCGAGTGGTGCCTGGAGTTACAGCGCGGACAACACGCAAAGCGCGATCCAGCAACTGAAAGCTGGTGAGCGCCTGAACGACACGGTGACGGTGCAAAGTGCCGACGGCAC
>JACCDZ011857081.1_pt1 | contig 11607 bp, 21 predicted proteins | sample 7449551 | NCBI WGS metagenome assembly JACCDZ01 (sample SAMN15323452, study PRJNA562643) | freshwater metagenome | isolation source: river surface water | place: USA:Blue River Watershed | collected 2017-08-18
CCGACCCCGCCGAACCGCTCACGGCGAAGGACGCGCGCGGCAGCATGACCGGTCCCGGTACGCAGGTCGTGAACGCCGGAGCGAGCGCGAAGATCCAGTTCAACGCGAACGTCTACAACGTCGGCGGCATCTGCGACCTCGCGAATAACCAGTTCGTCATCCCGGCCGACGGCGAGTACATGATCACCTGCTCGGCGGGCTTTACGTTCGGCGCCGGAGAGACGGGGAAGATCCAGATCAACGTCCGGAAGAATACGGTCGCGTTCGCACGGACGGCGGTAGCTGGGCTCGCCTTGAACGAGATCATCAACACGCTCGGCATCACCGAGACCTTCCTCGCCGGTGACATCGTCGACTTCACGATCTCCCACGGCAGTCCAAGCAACCTCACCATCGCCGGCGGGCTCGCGAAGCCGCGCGTGTCGATCTACCGGCTCCGTCCGAGCTGAAAGGGCACCGGATGAGCTTTTTCGTCATCCTCGGAAGCATCTTAGGCGGTGGCGCTGCCGGGGTCGTCGCGACCGCTGTGCAGCGCGCGTACGTTGCACAGTTGAAGCGCGCCGAAAATGCGGAACAGCTTGCACATGCGAAAGAGACCCGCGAGGATGATATCACGCAGAAGACGGCGCTCGAAGACCGGGCCGATCGACGGCGGACCGAGGGGGAAGTGCGGAAACTTCAGGACACCGTGACCGAACTCTCGGTCGCCGTAGCGCGGTGTGAAGAACGTCACAAACTGAACGAGGCGCGCGAACGCACGCTCAAGTTTGAACTCGACATGACGCGGCAGCTCGCCGATCGTCAACGTCTTGAAATCATAGCTCTGCACGAGGAACTCACGGACCTGCGCACGCGCTTCGACGAGATCGTCAAGCGCCTTATGAGCGTCGAGCAGACTGCGGAGGTGCCTCATGCGGAGTGAACAGATTGAACAGGCGCTCGCGTACGTCGCCGTCGGGATGCCGGTACTCATCGGCACCCTCCGCGCCGCACGCCGCGGCACCGAACGGTTGCGCGCGTACGTCGCGATGACGCCGGAAAAATGGGACGACCGGATGCTTGCGCGTCTCGTGCGCGCCCTCGATGCGGCCGATGCCGTGATCGACGTCGTCTCGTACTTCATCCCGAGCCCGCCCGCTCGGCGCGCTCGAACGGAGAATGCACCATGATCCGCTCGTTCGTCCTGAACATCCTCATCGCCTGCACACTGAGCACGCCCGGATGCGCGCACCGGCACAAGGTGCGCGCGATCCATGCGATCGAAGAACGGTGCGTCGCGGAACTCGATCGCGCCCGTACGACCGCGGAAGCCGAGGCGATTCGGCAACGCTGCACGACGGAGATCGAGCTGGTGAGCCGATGAGCCGCGCCCTTGGAGAAGCCCTCGCGACGCTCGTCGAGACCTACGGTCCAGACGCGGTCGAACGCGTCGTCGGACGCCTGCAAGAGACGCGCATCGGGGAGTCCGCCGCCGGACAAGCCGCGCTCGCCGCGACGCACGCACTCGTCGACGAGTACGGGGACGACGCGCTTCGCTGGCTCATCGCTACGATCCGCGCACACCGGCAACGCAAGGTGCAGGCCGCAGCCGCGGACGCAACCGCGAACGTCGACGCGGCCTACGCCCGCATCATCGAGCGCCTCACACCGAAAGACCCCCCATGATGTTCCCCCCGGCACCTTACGACGCTGCCCGCCGCCGAACGCTCGGCCGGATGGAACTGGCGCTCCTCGGCATCGGCACCGTGGGCGTCCTGACGGTCTTCGCGCTCCGGAACCAGGGGCGGACGACGGAGGCGAACTACTTGACCTTCCTCGGCATCCTCGGTGGGAGCTTCGTCGGCGGGCTGCGAATCCTCACGATGTACCCGGAAGCCTGACCGGACCTTGACCCGCCCTCCGGGCGGGGGTAGGGTTGAGGCACCAGGGCCACTTTCCGGTGGAAGGCGGGGGCGAGGGACCGAGAGGTTCCCCGCCTTTCGTCTTTGGGGCTCCGGACCGTGGAGCCGTACCGCGCGCCGCGTGGGGGCGTGCAGCCCGCGCCGACCCTCGCAACCGAGGCTCGGGACGACGGAACGCGAAAAGCCGCCCCACGGTGACCTTGGCGGTCACGCGCGAGGCGGCTTTCGGCTCCAGTGGAGCCCTACAAAGACCGAAGCCGGGGCGGATTGCTCCGCTCCCGGTCCGGGGGGTGGTGGGTCGGTCTCCGAAGAGCCCAGCCGCAGCCTTGGCCCCCCAACCCTACCTGGGGCCGCAGGCCCCCGTCAAGGTTAGAGCCCGCGTGCGGCGTCGACGAGCCGCATGTCTTCAGGTCGCGGGTAGCGCCACGGGACAGGGCAGTGCCCGTAACGGGCGACGTAACTCCGCAAGACGTCGCCGCGTGTCGGCGTGCGCCCGCCACTCGGGTGGACGACGACGACCCATTCGTCATCGGCGGGGAGGCGTTCGATCGTGAAGTGGTGGTCAAGCATCATCCTCGTCCTCGTCCTCGTCCTCGTCTTCGTCTTCGTCCTCGTCGCCCTCTTCGACCAGGGGCGGCAGGTCGAGCACGTTGACGGCGAGGTCGCGCATCGCTTCGAGGCGTGCGACGCGTACGTCGGCAGCCTTCACGTCGTCGAGGAAGCTCGCGACGACCGTCGTGATCGGCAGCGTGTAGACGATGTCGCGTGCATCCTGGCGCAACCGTTCGAAGTAGGTCGCGTGCGCCTGTCGGCCCAGCTCTTCGCACGTCGCGTGCAGGTCGTCGAGGTGCAGCGTGAGCACGTCGAGGCGGTCGAGGAGGGTGGTGAATCGGGTCTCGGTGGTCTTGGTCATCGGGTCTTCCTTGGGTTGATGGTCTGCTGAATCTTCGCGAGGGTCTGCGGGCGCGCTTCGTCGACGTAGCGCGCGGTGGTCTGGATCGAGGCGTGGCCGAGGAGCTGCTGCACGGCGACCGTGTCCTCGGTGGTCGAGAGCGCGCGGACGGCGACCGTTCGGCGCAGGCGGTGGAGGTTCGTACGCCCATCGAGCCCGACGGCTTCGGCGTGCGCGATGAGCGCCCGGCGGACCCGCTGGTAGGCTCCCTGCGCGGCGAGCGTGGAGGCGTGCGGCGTGCCCATGAGCACGTCGGCGACCGTCACGAGGTCGCGCGGGTGGCCGAGCAGCGCGGCATGGAGCCGCGCCCATTCGTCGGGCGCTCCGGACCACGGCAGGCGTCGGTCCCCGCCGCCCTTCGTCTGGACCCGGACGAGCCCGGTCGAGAGCGCGCTCGTGAGCGCCGGTCGTTCGATGCGGAGCGCGTCGCCGATGCGGAGCCCGGTCGCGATGAGCACCGCGAGCACCGCGCCTTCGATGGACTCGTCGGCCCACACGGAGTCGGCGAGGTGTTGCCAGTCGTCCGGGCCGATCGACGTCGCCTCGCGGCGGCGTCGGTTCTGCTCGCGACGCTTCGTGAGCACGCGCGAACCGGCCGCCGTGCGGGCCTCGTCGGCGCGGGCGACGAGGCGCTCCGCGTTCGCGGTCGTCACCGGGTCGCTCGCGTGGTCGGGCCACGCGAGCCACGCACGCGCGGCTCCGACGTAGACGGCGAGCGCGGGGATCGTGTCGCCCTCGCCGCGTGCGAGGCGTTGGACGCCTCCGAGGTAGCTCCGGACGGACGCCTCGGTGTAACCCTGCGCGTCCATCCAGCGTGCCCAGCTATCGACCGGGGTCATTCGAGGGCCTCGTCGAGCGCGTCCCGAAGCTCCGCGAGGCGCTCCGGGATCCGGGCGAGGTCGACGAGCGCCCGGCGTAGCTCGTGCCGGTCGAAGTCCTCGTCGTCAAGACGCGGACCGAGCACAGGTTCGAGCTTGCGAACGATGTCGAGCGCGAGCTGCTCCAGCTCGTCGATCACGTCGTCGAGGTCGCGCGTCGCGCTGCGGACGTCGGAAGCCACGACTTCGTAGGTGGGGGTATTCATGGTCAGGGGTTCCAGTCTGGGAAGAGGAAGCGAGCGTGCGCGACGCGCACGACGCCTCGGTGGTCGACGACGCCAGCGAACGCGGACCGTCCGCGTCGACCGAGCAGCCGTCCATGGTGGAGGCGTTGCGTCGCGAGCACCACGAAGGCGCACGGACGCGCGCGGGCGTCGAGGTCCATCTGCGATCAGATCCGCATGGGCATGACGACGACGGTCGCTTCGGCGATCGGCGCGGGCAGGTAGTCCGTCACCGCATCGACGCGGAGCGGTGAGCATCGATCTTCCGGCCACTGGACGCGGACACCGACCTGGCCGGTCGTGAGCGCCACGAGGCGTTCGCAGGCGCTCGCGAGGTAGTGCGCGTTGACGCCCAGTACGCGGTCGCACTCGCGCGCCTCGTTGTCGTCGAGCTTCCTCGGCATGACCCGGTCGGTCGGGGGGAACTGGTACGGCGTCCACGGGACGACGTGCGAGAGGTCGATCCCGTCGACCAGGAGCCCCTGCGGGCTCACGGAGATCGAGCACGGTTTCGGCGACCTATCGGTGCTCTTGACGAGCTTCACGAGCGCGTAGAGGCGTTGCGCCGCCTCGACCGTGAACGCCGCGTCGGGCGGTGCGACGGCCGCCGGGTCGAGCGGGACCGCGAGCGTGATCTTCGTGAGCCGGTGCCCGTCCGTCGAGACGAACGCGTTCCCGACGAACGCGATCCGTCGGACGAGGTCCCGTGTCGTGTCGCTACCTGTCGTCGCGAGAAGGGCGTCGAGCACCCTTCGCAGGTCGCGCACGTCCGCGAAGTCGACCGACGTCGGAACGGGTGCGGGCGCAGGCACGACGGCAAGCGGGGCGGCGGTGTCGGCGGTGTCGGTGACGGTCTTCGTCTTCGTCTTCGTCTTGGTGGGCATGGTGGGTTCTCCGGTGGGTGGAAGGGTTCAGTCGGGCACGCCGAGGTCGGCGTGCAACAGCGCGTCGTGGAGGCGTGACGTGTCGTCCGCGTTCCACGGGACAATCCCGAGGGTCTCGCAGACGTAGCCCGCGACCTCGTCGGCGAGGTCCGCGAGGTCGATGGTCTTCGCGCCGGTTCCGAGCTTGCCGACGGCGTACTCGAACGCGAACCGGCGAACGGTCGCGTGCGAGACGTAGGTGTTCGATGCGCGCAGGTGGCGCACGATCGCGCCCGGGGTGGTGAGGTGGTGGGTGTCGTACATGGTGGTCTCCGGTGAAGGGTGGAAGGTCAGTCGACGATCGCGACGCTGGTCACGTTGAGCCCGAGGCGCTGCACGAAGGCGGTCACCCGTTCGAGGAGCAGGCGCTCCGCGGCGCGGCGCATCTCCGCGTAGTAGGGGTCCGCGCGGAACCCGGCCTCGTTCTCGTAGCTGCACGAGCCGAGGTACTCGGTGACGGTGATCTCGTCGAACGTGAGGCGTAGCCTCACGTCGCACCAGGCCCAGAGGTTGTGCTCGGCGTCGGCCGCGATGTCTCGCGCCATGTCAGCGTCCGCAAGCGCGGACGCGGGGGATTCGTCGGCGTCGAAGATTTCGAGGCGTTCGGCAATCTGCGAGCGGCGGATCTTGATCTTCATGGTGGGTGGTCTCCAAGTCCAGGGATTGAAAGATGACACGCGGTGGTTCAGGTGTCGAGCGAAACGTGACAGCGAGGGTTCGAGTGTTCGTCCCGGCGCGCGACGTGGAGGCGTCGCGCGACGACCCGACTACTGGATCCGGCGGATCTCCCAGGTCGACGCTGCCCCGCCGCCGTCGCGGTAGGTGTCGCCGACTCCGAGACATGCGATCGACGCGATCGCGTAGTTCGAGAGGTCTTCGTTCGCGTCGAGGAAGCTCGCGAGGGTACAGGCGGTCGCGTCGTCGTCGATGACGTAGACCTGCCCGAGCACGGCAGGGAAGAATGCGAGTTCAGCGCGCATCACGCACCTCCGTCGGCCACGTTTCGAGCGCGTACTGCCATGCGCGACCGAGCAACTCGCGCACGTCGTCGCACAGCCGGTCGTGTTCGATGATGCCGATGTCGGCGAGCGCGTGGTGTGCCGTCTTGCCGTCGCCGGATGCGACGACGATCCACAGGTCGGGGCCTGCGTGTCGGTCGAGGTAGTCTTGCGCGCGCCCGATCGCGGCGAAGTGCTCGTCCATGGTGCAGGGTGCGCCCCAGCAATCGGGGGCGAAGTACGCGTGCGTGGTGACAAGGGTCATGGTGGGTTCTCCGTTCGTGGAGGCGTTGCGCGCGTCAGTCCTCGTCGCGCGGTTCGCGCCGGTACTCGGTGGTCGTGTAGCCCTCGGTCCCGTTGTCGGGACGTTGTGCCCAGGTCTTGTGGTGGCGGACCCAATCGCAGAAGGGACAGCGCCCTTCGAAGCGCACGCCCCCGCCGCACCCGTACGGCCCCGCGTCGTTCCATGCGTGACCCTTCGGGTCGTCGCAGTCCGGCTCGTCGGGGTCGAGCTGGATCGTGATCTCGCGGACAGAGGTCTCCTCGCCATCGATCGTCTCGACGATGCGTGCATCGACCCAGAGGGTCTGCCCGTACTCGTCGAAGTCGTCGAAGTCGTAGTCCGAGCGGAAGACGGACCCGCGAACCTCGCGGATCGCAGCGCGCATGTCGGCCGCTTCCACGGCGCGGTCCCCGCCGTCGTCGAAGTACGCGTGATAGCTGATGGTGGTGGTCATCGTTTCGTCCTTGTTGGTGGTGGGATCAGGCGTTCGTGCCGCCGCGCGACGACGCGTGGAGCCGTCGCGCGGCGAACCGAAGGTCAGATCGAGACCTTGTCGAGCAGGGCCGACGCGGCGGCATCGATCTCGGTCCGGGTGTTCGCGAACCCGGTCCGATGCTGCGAGGCTTCGGTGATGCCCTGGACCATGCCCCAGATCGAACGAGGGTCGCCGTAGCGGTCCGGTTGTGCGGCGGCACGCTCGTAGCCTTCCTCGACCGTCTGCCGCGGGAGCTTGGTCGTCTTCGCCGTCGCGTCGATCGCCTTCTCGCGGGTGTCGCCGAGGAGGGTCACAGCGGCGGCGTCGGCCGTCGCCTGGAGCCGGCGCACGTCACCCGCGCCCATGGGCCGGACGTCGGCGAGCGCGCGGAACGTGCGGTTCACGTTCTCGCCGAGGTTCCCGAGGTGACGGAAGCTCGCTTCGAAGACCTCGGTGCAACCCCAGAGAATCATGTTACCACACACGAAGTCAAGCAACCCGAACGTGAGGGTGAACGACGCCGCGCCTACCTCCGAGTTCTGAAGCATGACGAACCGACTGAACTTCTGACCGCGAAGCTCGATCGTCGTCTCGTAGTCGACGAGAAGGAGGAAGGACGAGCGGTCCCCGATCCATCCGAGCGGGAGCGGCTGCACCTCGCCCCAGGCGTGCGCCATCGTGCCGCCCGCGCGGCGGAACGCTTGCGCCGGTCCCCACGTCGAGCGCGAACCGAGCTTGTGGAGCCGTCCCGCGATCTCCGCGTCGAAGAGACGCGAGTACCGGGTCGAGGTGATCGCGCGGACCATCGGTCCGTCGCTGCCCGTCGTGAGCAGGACGCGCGCGTCCTGCGATTCCTCCGTCCGGAGATGGTGGTCGAGGAGACCCGCGACCATCGCGGCCGGCAGGCGCGTCAGGTACTCCAAGGGCGCGCGGATCCCGTCCCGCCGCGCGAGCTGCCCAAGCGAGTAGTTCGTGAGCGAGACGATCCGCCCATCGCGCGCGAGCGCCGGCCGATCGTTGTGGACGACGCCCCGGAGCGATCCGAGCTTGACGTCGATCTCCGCGCTCCGGTCGCGCACATCCGTCGTTCGCGCGAGAAGCTCATCGAAGGTGTAGACCGCCTCGTCGGCAGGCCGCAAGGCCCACTGGTAGTGGGCGTCCATGATGTCCCCGTCGGGTCGCCGACGGAACCCTGTGGGGGCGTCCGGCAGGCGGGTGTAGGGAGTCGCAGTGGTGGTGGGGGTGGTGATGATCTTGGTCATGTTTCGTCCGTCCGTGAGGATGGGGGCGAGAGTGCCCGACCGAGGCGCGAACCAAGATGGTTCGTGCGTCGGTCGCGAACGCTCGCGAGACAAGAGGTGTGTACTCGATTGTTGACCGGGTGTCGAGCGAAAACTGACAGGCTACCAGGTGGGAGCCTTCGATCCGGCGAACCGGACACCCGCGCCGATCTCGACGTCGATCACGTCGATCACGTCCGCGTCGTTATCGTCGCGCGTCGTTGTCGTCGTCGGTCGCTGGCGACCGCGAAACCGCGCGCGACCCGTCGGCCGTGCCAGTGTCGGCGTCGTGTCGACCGTCGCCGCGTCGACCGTCGGCGTCGCGACCGGGACCGGGACGAGCACCGACGCGAGCACGAGCGGTGCCCCCGTCGCGCGGTCCTCGCCGCGCCATACGATCCGGTCGACCACGACCGTCGATTCCGACCCGTTACGTCGGGTCAACGTGACATAGCTGTCCGGTGCGATGTCGGCCGCACCGTCGACGATGCGCGCGCCCCAATGACCAGTCTGCAATTTCGTCCAAGTATTCATGTTGTTTTGCTCCGTAGGTGTGAGACGTAGGGGGAAAGGTCCGTCCGTCCGGCCCGCTCGACTCGCGACGTGTGGGGGCGTCGTGAGACGAGCGCGCAGGGCGCGCGGCGTCAGAAAACGCGGATCGGGAACGGGAACGCGCAACGCTCGCCGTTCACGATCTCGTACGTCGCATAGCGGGGGACCGCGCACGACGGCTCGATCGGCGTGCATTCGACGTGCAGCCGGTTCCGTGCGTACTCCACGACGTAATCGTAGGGGTCCGTCGCGTAGCGGTATGTGTGGGCGTAGTCGTGAAACGATCGTGCTGTTAGACCACCGCGGTGGAATGGTACGGTGCGCGCCCATTCGTCGAGCGCGGCATCCTCGGATTCGGCCACGATCGTGGTCGTTACGTCTAGCGCATGTCGCGAGGTGATCGCGTAGCGGTTCATCGTCCATTCTCCGTCAAGTAGGTGTCCTGCAAGGTGCGCGCGAACCGCGCGAACCCGCGTCGGAATCCGGAGTGGATCTCCGGATGATCCTGGAATGCACGCGGCGCAAAACCGCCGCGGGAAATCCACTGTACGAGATCCGCGTAGGCGTCTCTCGCGTCGTCGACCGCCCCTTGTGCGAGCGCACCGACGATTCGCTGTAAGCAAGCATTCGGGTCCATTCGTTGGCCGTTTCTCCGGCGGTTTTTCGCCGGAATCGTCGGTCGAATGAATCGACCGACGATTCCGACGAACGACCCGATAGCGGGTCGCTCTAGTCGGAGGATGCACGCACGTGCTGTCTCGATTGGTATCGGTTTCGTGGCTCCCGCCACGGCCCCTACAAGGCGAAGATCGCGCCAGCCTACCCTTCCCACGATGCGTGGATCGTCCGCCCTGGGCGGTGCGATCTGGTAGCGACTCATTCGTGGTTCGGTCCCTATATGCGTGCCAGTGTCCGTCAGATCGCAACGTCCCGTTGCAATCACACCTAAGGCGTGTCCGATCGATGCGCGTAGGTGGCACGCGGGGATCGACCGTTAGGTTTTCAAAGCGCGCAACGGTGTTCGTTGCGGGGAATCGAAGAATGACAGACTCGACAAGCGACGCAAGCGAAATCTGACACTCGCGACCGAGACCCGTGGACCTAGTACGTGGGAGCGATGCTCGGGACGTACAGGGCGGGTGCCCCCGGAGGGGCTTATCGGGAGGCGCCTTTGCCTCTCGACCCCCTAAACCTAGCATGGTCAACGAAGATGTCAATAGCTGACGGGAGCTTACTGTAATGCCTATTATGTCATACAGTTATCTCCCGGTAGCTCCCGGAAGCTCCCGGTAGCTCCCTTCGGGCTCCCGGAAGCTCCCCGGTAGCTCCCCCCGGAAGGGAGCTATCTCGGGGAGCTACCCCGGACGACGGTACAAGTAGGGCATGACCCGTCGACGTCAGCGCAAGAGCCGCCCATGCACGTTCAACGGCCTTGGCAGGCCCATCGCGCGGACGTGCGACGACGCGGACAAGGTCACGATCCCGTCGCACCGACGGTGCCGTCCGCCGAAGCGGGTGCTTCCGACGGTGCAGGCGGGGGCGTCGACGCCGGCGGCGCACAAGGCGACGGTGCAGGCGGCCGAGAAGATCGAGAAGGCGGCGAAGCGGGAGGCGCAGATCGCGGCGGACGACGCGAAGGAAGCCGCCCGCGTCGCCCGGGAAGCGGCCGTGCAGGTCGAGACGGCGAAGCGGGAGCAGTCGCGGACGGTCACGAACCGCGCGCAGACGCCGCGGGCGACTTCGCCGCGGTCGTTCACGACCTCGGCGCGCGGAGGGCGGCTCGCGCCGCGGGCGGGACGGACGACGGCCGTCGAGAAGCTCGAACAGAAGCTCCGGCAGTCGGGCGCGCAGGGCGGGGACGTCGGTACCCGGATCCCCACGAACCCCTGCACCGGCGAGCGGTACCGGGACTTCGTGCCGCCGATGGGGCTCACGAAGCCGATGGGTTGGCGCGCGGAGCTTCTCCTCTGCCGCGACCAGTCGGCCTCGCGTCGCCGCGAGCGCGCGGTGCTCCGGCACGACATCCGCGCGGCCGAGGAAGGCGTCGAGGGGCTCGCGGGCCGCACGGCGTTCTCGCGGCTGTCGCGGAAGGAACAGATCGCGCTGAAGGATCGGCTCATCGGTCCCGGCGTCGACGTGCGTCCGCCGACGATCGAGTCGATCGACACCTGGGCGCTCGACGTCGACCCGTGCGACGGGATGACCTACGCGCGCTTCAAGTCGGGCTTCACGCGCTCGGACGCGTATTGGGCCGCGACGCACACGCAGACGAAGACCGGCGAGAAGGGGCACGGTCCGTCGAAGCGGAAGACGAACGCGTCGCACGCGAAGCTGAAGCGCCTCGTGTGGCAGGAGAAGCTCCACGCGTGCGCGATGAAGGTCTGGCTCAACCGCGCCCGGGTGAGCAAGGACGCCGCCGTGCAGCGCGCCTACCGCCGGTGGAAGAGCGAGCACGACGAGACGAGCTTCGACCCGGAGTTCCTCGGGCTCGGCCGCACGCGGCCGAAGGGCACGCCGCGCTGCCACAAGGCCCCGAAGAAGCTCACGAAGGGCTGCACCGAGGAAGCGTTCCGGAAGAACATGCGGCACCTCATCTGCGTCGGGGAGAAGGAACCGGCGCAGGCGAAGGCGATCGCGCTCTCGACGCTGCGGACCGCGTGCGGCGGCAAGCGGCCGAAGAAGGGCGCGAAGTCGACGACGAAGCCGAAGGGCGGCCTCGTGAAGTCGATCGTCGCCGCCGGGAAGCGGAAGAAGGGACGGAAGGGATGATCTACGTATTCGGTGCTTCCTACGCCACGAGCGCGGCGATGAAGAACGCGCTCTCGGTCGCCGCGAACGACGCGGTGACACTCTTCGGCAAGGTCGGCGCGTCGCTGAACGCGTGGGCGGCCGAGGAGATCGCAGCGGCGGGCTCGCTTCGCGGCAAGGTGGCCGTCGTGCTCGAACTCGGCGGCAACGGCGTTCCGTCGGCCGAGGACGTCCGCCGGGTCGACGCGCAGCTTCGGGCGAACGGCGCGAACCGCGTGGTCTGGTTCTACTTCACGGACTGGCCGGTCGCGGGCGCGGTGAAGACGGCGCGTGCGGCGTGCGGCGAGATCGTGAAGGCGAACGCCGAGCTTTCGGTCGCCCTGCCGACGCCGA
>JACCDZ010200003.1_pt1 | contig 11606 bp, 9 predicted proteins | sample 7449551 | NCBI WGS metagenome assembly JACCDZ01 (sample SAMN15323452, study PRJNA562643) | freshwater metagenome | isolation source: river surface water | place: USA:Blue River Watershed | collected 2017-08-18
AACGACGCGGCGGCACGCAGGACCGTGACTTGCATCGGCGGGTAGTGGGCGGCGAACAATTTCAGCAACGCGTCCATGAACGAAAAAGCGGCTACGGCGATGAACATGGCCGCAAGACCGCGGAGGTGGCCGGTATTCATGGGGGCGGGACTATACGGGAAGCGGGCGCCGCCGACCCGAATGTGCGTGAGATCACGTTCAAATACTAGGCCGCAACAGTAGGCTTAGAAAGCCGGTAAAAATGATCGTAATTTTTTATGGGAAAGCGACGATGGGGGCACTACATTCCGCATCCATACCAACTGACCGCGCGGTGGTTCGGTCGTTGATCCGATCGCCGCGCAGGCTCGGATCTCCAAAGGCAACAACGTCAACCAGTGCGATGAAATATCTCAGCTTGACGCCGGCTTTGCTGATTGCCGCGCAACATGACACCAGTTCGATTTCCAGCCTCGTCATGACCTATCGCATGCATGGCCTCGGCGGTGATCGCGCTTGTCGCAAGCTCATCCATAGGCTCGAGAAGCTGAACTTGCTGAAGATCGTGGCAGGCTCCCGTAACGATCGGCGCGAAAAGTCCGTGTGCCTTACCGACGAGTCGCGCCAACTGTTGCGCGACCTGCAATCGCAGCTGCAGAAGCTGCCGATCTGACCCACGCCCTCCTTAGCTCTCGGGCTCGTCCGCAAGACAGTCGAGCCGCCGGAAGGGCATTGGGTTTTCTTTGCAATCGAATTTGATACAGTTATTGTTCCTATATGAAACTAGTTGGCCTCGCACCCGCCGTTTTACTGATTGCCCAACACAAGGCGATCTCGATTTCCGAGTTGGTCCATCTCTATCAACTGATGGGTTTCGGGGGTGCGCGCAGCTGCCGCAAATTGATTCACCGGCTCGAGCGGCTCGACTTGATCGAAATCGCGCCTGGGGTCCGTGGCGATCGTCGCGAGAAGGCTGTCGAACCCACTCCGCGCGCGATGCAGCTGTTGGGGGAGCTCAACGGCTTGCTTGACCACATTTTGGGCCGGTCAACCGCTCCACCGAATGTCCGATTGACGCAAACGGGGCGTCAGGGCGAATCCGTGTCGGCCTAACTCAAGGCTCCTCGACGAGGTAGCCGCGTGCGCGCAACAGATCGAGCACGCCATTCTTTTTGAAAAGCTCCGTGATCGGCACCACTGCCAAAGAAATCGAGTGGTTCTCGAGAGACTCATAGACGAGCTGCAGCCATTGCTCGTCAAACTGACGTCGGATGTCGGCGACGCGCGGGCTTTGCATCAGCGCCGACCAGCAGGTTTCCTGCTGCGCTAGCGCATTCGATGATCGCAAGCCAGCGACGTCGCCGAGCGACCAATCCTCCGCGCGCTCGCGCGCCAGCGCGAGATCGAACTCGAGGCGATCGAGCGTGGATTTCATGCAGGCGAGTTCGGCAGCGCGCGGAATTTGTGCCACTTCCGCCAAGGTCGCTTTCGGGTCGTCAATGCGCAGCTCAGGCTGTACGATCTTGACCTTGTTCTTGCGCGCGAGTTTCTCGACTGCTTTGTTGACGTCGTTGCGCGAGGTCAGGCCGCTGCGTGAGACCGCTTCGCGCCACAACTCCCCGGCGGCGAGTACCGGCCGGCGCTTTAGCATGTCGGTATCACGCGGCGCATATTTTTGACGCAATCTCTCGAAGCGCGCGTAAAGATCCGGCGGAAGAACGGCTTGCAATGACTGTTTATCTTCGTTGCCGCGTAGCTTTCGATATTGGAAATAGAGTTGCACGGCCGATATGGGGCCGATGTCGGCGTCGACCTTGCTGCTAGCGGGAATCAAGCGATCGGCACGAGAGAGCACGCGCTCGACTTCCCGCGAGCGCCACTGCAGTTTCTTCGGCAGCGGGCTTAAGGTGCCCAAGATATACAGGGTGTTGTCGCCGTTGCGGACCTTCCAGAGGCCAGGCCCCGCCGCTTCGCCAACCACTGTGACTTCTTCGACGACCGGATCGTCGATGACCACGTTGTTAGCATCGACCTGAATATCGAGCGTCGCATTCGAGATCGGCAATTCCTGCGGAACCGCCCAACCGATCGATGGCGCAAGCATCGATATCGACAACAGCAGGAAGGCGAATCCGTTCGCGAACCTGTTCATGCTGACCTCAAGCTTTGAGAGCGACCAATACCTCATCGAGCATCTTCTTCGCATCGCCGAACAACATGCGGTTGTTGTCGCGGAAGAACAGCGGATTGTCGACGCCCGCATAGCCCGAGGCCATCGAGCGCTTCATGACGATCGACGTCTTGGACTTCCAAACCTGCAGCACCGGCATGCCGGCGATCGGGCTGTTCGGATCATCCTCGGCCGCCGGATTCACGATGTCATTTGCACCGATCACCATCGACACGTCGGTCTCCGGGAAGTCGTCGTTGATCTCATCCATCTCGAGGACGATGTCATATGGCACTTTAGCTTCGGCGAGCAGCACGTTCATGTGGCCCGGCATACGACCGGCAACCGGGTGAATGCCGAAGCGGACATTCACGCCCTTCTCGCGCAGCAATTTGGTGATTTCATAGACGGTGTGCTGCGCTTGCGCGACGGCCATGCCATAGCCTGGCACGATGATCACGTTCTTGGCGGATCGCAGAAGCTCGGCGGTTTCCACGGCGCTCACAGCGACCACTTCGCCGGCGGGTTGATCGCCCGCAGCCGCCGCTGGGGTCGAACCACCGCCCGTGCCGAAGCCACCCGCGATCACGCTGATGAAGTTGCGATTCATCGCGCGGCACATGATGTACGAGAGAATCGCGCCCGAAGAGCCAACGAGCGCACCGGTCACGATCAACAAATCGTTCGCGAGCATGAATCCCGTCGCAGCGGCCGCCCAACCGGAATAACTGTTGAGCATCGAAACGACGACCGGCATATCGGCACCGCCGATCGCCATCACCATGTGGATGCCGAAGAGCAGCGCGATGATCGTCATGATCGCAAGCGGCAACATGCCCGCATCGACATCGTGCGCAGCCAAAAATTCTGCGCCGAACCAAATCACGGCCAGCAGCGCGATCAGATTGAGCCAGTGTCTTGCGGGCAGCAGCAGCGGCCTGCCACCGATTTTTCCCGAGAGCTTGCCGAAGGCGATGATCGACCCTGAGAAGGTGACCGCACCGATCAAAATGCCGATATAGATTTCGACTTCATGAATGGTTTTCTCGGCGCCCGTGTAGACGATCGAGGTGTCCACGTAACTGGCGAAGCCCACGAGGCAGGCAGCAAGTCCGACGAGACTGTGCATCAACGCGACGAGCTCGGGCATCTGCGTCATCTGCACCTTGCGTGCAGCATAAACGCCGATTGCGCCACCAATGGCCAGTGAGCCGATGATCCAGGGTAGACCCGCGGCGGTAACGCGCGGCCCGAGCACAGTGGCGACGACGGCGATGGTCATGCCGAGCATGCCGTAAAAATTGCCGCGCCGAGACGTCTCGGCATTCGACAAACCACCGAGGCTCATGATGAAGAGGATGGTCGCGCCAATGTAGGCGACGGTTGCGAGATTTTCCGACATGTCCGTGGCCTCTTATTTGCGGAACATCGCCAGCATGCGTCGCGTGACCGCGAAGCCGCCGAACATGTTGATGGCAGTGAGCGTGAGCGCCGTGATTGCCAAGCCCAATATCAATTCATTGGGTCTGTCGCCACCACCATCGGTGAGCGGAGGTGCAACCTGAACGAGTGCACCGACGGCGATGATGCTCGAGATCGCGTTGGTCACGCTCATCAGCGGCGTGTGCAGCGAAGGCGCCACATTCCAGATGACCATGTAGCCGATAAAGCAGGCGAGTACGAACACCGTGAAGTGCGCGACGAACGAGGGCGGAGCGTAGGCGCCGACCAACCAGAAGAGCAGGGCGCCAACGCCAAACACGCCGGCGAGTGCTTTGCCCGACATCGGCTCGCCACCGTGACCGTGTGAGGATTTTTTAGCAGCCGGCGCGGGAGCGGCAGCCGCTGCTTTGGCGGCGGGTGGTGCGACCGATAGGCGCGGCGGCGGGGGCGGCCAGGTGATTTCACCTTGCTTGATCACCGTGGCGCCACGAATCACCTCGTCATCGAAGTTGACATCGATACGACCATCTTTGGTTTTGCAGAGCTCTTCGATCAGGCGCAGCAAGTTGGTCGCGTACAGCGTCGATGCTTGTTTGGCGAGGCGGCTCGGCAGGTCGGTGTAGCCGATGATGGTCACCCCCTCGCGAACCACTACTTCCCCTGGCACGGTCAGTTCGCAGTTGCCACCTTGTTCGGCAGCCAGATCGACGATCACGCTGCCGGGACGCATCGATTTGACCATCTCCGTGGTGATCAACTTCGGTGCGGGTTTGCCCGGAATGAGTGCCGTCGTGATGATGATGTCGACGTCGGCCGCTTGCTTGGCAAAGGTCGCGCGTTGAGCGAGTTGGAACCCCTCGCTCATGACTTTGGCATAACCACCGACGCCGCTACCTTCTTCTTGATAATCGACCGGGACGAACTCGGCGCCCATCGACTTAACCTGATCGGCTACTTCGGGTCGCGTGTCGTTGGCGCGCACGATGGCGCCCAAACCCACTGCGGCACCGAGTGCCGCGAGGCCCGCAACGCCGGCGCCGATGACGAAGACTTTGGCGGGCGGTACCTTGCCTGCCGCCGTGATTTGGCCGGTGAAGAAGCGCCCAAAATGGTGAGCTGCCTCGATCACGGCACGATAGCCTGCGATGTTGGCCATCGACGAGAGGGCATCCATTTTCTGCGCGCGTGAAATGCGCGGCACGCTGTCCATCGCGAGCACGGTGAGTTGGCGCGCGGCCATCGCCTGCATCAATTCCGGGTTTTGTGCTGGCCAGACGAAGCTGATGACCGTGGTGCCGGGGCGCATCGCGGCCACTTCCGTCGCCGTGGGAGCGCGAACTTTGAGGATGACATCGGCTTGGGCGAACAGCGCTTCGACGTTGTTGGCGACAGTGGCGCCGGCGGCGACGTAGGTGTCATCGGCAAAGTTGGCCAGAGCGCCCGCGCCGGTTTCGATGGCGACCGAGAATCCGAGTTTGCGCCACTTTTCGACGACATCCGGAACGGCGGCGACGCGCTTTTCGCCAGGGTAAATCTCACGCGGAATACCGATGGTCAACGACATGGGAACCTCAGGGTCGCAGCGGGCAGGCCGGATGATACGACGTTCACGTTTTTGCCGTTGAATCTCGTCGCGGGACTGCCTATCTTAAGGGACCGATGAGTGCTGCCGATCACGAGGACCTGCGCATCGTTGCCCGCCCCGCCGAAGGGGTGAGTCTGCAACAGCCGGTGCTGCGCACCGACGTCTCCGGTATGCCGCTCGAATGGATCGACTACCGCGAAGCGGCGCGGCTCTATCACCAAGAGCAGGTCGCCTACACCTGCGGCACGCCGATCATCCGGCTGTATGGCGGCACCAACGCCCTGACGGGGCAGCGCACGGTGCTCGAGGTCAACTCGATCATTGCCACCCGAGGCCAGAGTGGCAACCCGGGTCATTTGCGTCAGGACTACGTCCCGCCACTCAATAATCAAACCTTGTTCCGCCGCGATGCGTATCTTTGTTTGTATTGCGGGCAGCGTTTTCCGACGCGCGAATTATCGCGAGACCATGTGCGACCGTTCAGCCAAGGCGGGCGCGACGTCTGGACCAATGTCGTCACGGCCTGTCGTCGCTGTAACAACTTCAAGGCCTGGCGCACGCCCGAGCAAGCCAAGATGCAGCTGCTCGCCGTGCCATTCACGCCCACTTACGCCGAATACATTTTCTTGAAAGGGCGTCGGGTGCTTTTCGACCAGATGGAATATCTGCTCGCCCATTTCCCGCGCAGCAGCCCCTTGCACGGCCGCATCCGCCAATTCTTCAGTTGACCCGCGTCGACTGAAGTTCTCTCAAGGCCATATTTCGTGATCCATCTCGTCGACGCGTCGGTCTACATATTCCGTGCCTATTACTCCATGCCGCCCGACATGCTCGATCGCGACGGGAATCCTGCTCATGCCGTCTTTGGCTTTGCGCGATTCTTAGGGGATCTCATCGAGAGAGCGAAGCCTGCGTATCTGGCGGTCGCTTTTGACGAAAGTTTGACCACGTCGTTCAGAAATCGGATCGATCCAAGTTACAAAGCCAATCGCGAACCGGCGCCGCCGGATCTGAAATTGCAGTTCGAAGGCTGCCGCGAGTTTTGTCGTCATCTTGGTGTCGCCAATTTCGGCAGTGGTGAGTATGAAGCCGATGACATCATCGGCACCTTGCATGCGAAGTTGCGTCGCGAGGGCATCGCCTCTACGGTCGTGACTCGCGACAAAGATCTCGCGCAGCTGATTTGCGAGGGCGACACCTACTGGAACTACACCGAAAATCTTCGGCTGCAGTATGACGATATCGAAAATCATTTCGGCGTAGCGCCCGAGCGTTACGCGGACTATCTCGCCTTGACGGGCGATGCCGTCGACAACATCAAAGGCGTGCCCGGCGTCGGCCCCAAAACGGCCGCCGCTTTGCTCAAAGAATTCGTGTCACTCGAGGAGCTCTACGATAACCTCGACATGGTGGCAAGATTACCGATCCGCGGCGCAGCAAAGCTGCCAGAGAAATTGTTGACGCACCGGGAGGCGGCATTTTTGGCCCGCCGCTTGACGGAAATCGTTCGTGATGCGCCCATCGAGACGACGCGTGAAGAGTTGCGACCGGCAGCGCCAGATCGAGCAGCTCTCGAAGAGTTCTTCGATCGACATCAGTTTGGGCCGATGCTGCGTCGTCAGAGCGAGCGACTCTCGGCTCTGTACTCGGCATCGAGACCGTCCTGATGCGTCTGCGGTTTCTATTGCCGGCATATTGGCCACTCTGGGGCGCGTTGGTGTTGTTGCGACGACTGGCGCGTCGCGACTATCCGAAGTTATTGCGATTCGGCGCCAAGGTTGGCGGTTTCGCGTATCGACTACCTCTCCCGCAGAAATCGGTCGTCGATCGAAACCTTCGCTGGTGTTTTCCCGATTGGACATCGGAGCAGCGAGCGCGGGTCGCTAAAGAACATTTTCGCGACTCGGGCATTACGCTTTGCGAGACGGCGCTTGCTTGGTTCGCTGATCGAGATCGTTTGCTGTCCTTGGCGGAATTCGAAGGACTCGACGAGCTCGATCGTCATCGCGCCGAAGGTCGCGGCGTCATTTTGCTCGCAGCCCATTTCACGACGCTCGAAATCGGGGCGCGGCTGGCAACGGCCGTTCGTGAGGTACACGCCGTCTATAAGCCTTCCAAGAATTTACTGCTCACCGAGTTTTTCCGTCGTTATCGTGGCGCCGTCTCGGCTGGGATGATTGCGAGCGATGATATTCGCAGCATGGTGCGCGTGCTCAAGCGAGGCGGTGTCGTATGGTACGCGCCGGATCAGGCGTTCCGTGGCAAAGGCGCCGAGGAAGTCCTGTTCTTTGATCATCCGGTAGCAACCAACACGGCCACGTCGCGTTTGGCAGAGCTCACCGGCGCCGTGGTGATGCCGTATTTCGTCGAGCGCTTGCCCGGTAGCACCGGCTATCGGGTTCGTATCGGTCCGGCGCTTGCAGGTGTTCCTTCGGGCAACAGCGTGGCAGATGCGCGTTTGCATCACGAACTGATCGAAGCGGAGATTCGTCGGATACCATCGCAATATCTTTGGCTGCACAAGCGATTCAAGCGCTTGTCGGTGGATCCTTACGTATAAATCGATAGTGATCGGAGGTGGCATGCAGAAGAACATCGAATCGGTGCTGATCGAGAAGCGATGTTTCGAGCCCGATCCTACTTTCGTTGAAACAGCGCGCATCGGTCCGGACGAGTTGGCCCGTCTGCGTGAATTGGCGAGTCGCGATCCCGAGGGCTATTGGGCGCAACTCGCGCGCACTCACTTGGTTTGGCAAAAGCCCTTCACGGTGACCCTCGATCGATCGCAGGCGCCGAACTACCGTTGGTTCACGGATGGCAATCTGAACGTCTCGTGGAATTGTCTCGACGTTCATCTCGAGCAGCACGCCGACAAAACGGCGATCATCTTCGAGGGCGAGCCCGGCGATGTGCTTACGCTGACCTATCGCCAATTGCACGCCGAGGTCTGCCGTTTTTCCAATGCTTTGTTGGCTCGCGGGATCGGCAGCGGTGATCGGGTCGTGATCTATATGCCGCTCGTTCCCGAGGCGGTGATTGCGATGCAGGCCTGCGCGCGTATCGGTGCCATTCATTCAGTGGTGTTCGGCGGCTTTTCTTCGGTGTCACTCAAAGATCGCATCGAAGATGCGGGGGCGGTCTGTGTCATCACGGCCGACGGTGGCCGACGGGGTGGCAACATCGTCGAGTTGAAAGCAGCGACGGATAAGGCACTCGCTGAAGGATGCCCGAGTGTGCGTGACGTGATCGTCTTACGCCGCACCGGCGCTGCAGTGCCAATGAAATCAGGGCGAGATCATTGGTGGCACGAGCTTGTCGACGGGATGTCGACGGAGTGTGCGCCGCGATGGGTGGATGCGGAGCACCCGCTGTTTCTGCTGTATACATCGGGCTCTACCGGTAAGCCCAAAGGGATTCAACACTCGAGTGCGGGATATCTGCTCGGCGCTAAGCTGACGAATCTTTGGGTCTTCGACCTGCAAGCGTCTGATGTCTTTTGGTGTACCGCAGATGTGGGCTGGATCACGGGGCATAGCTACGTTGCTTACGGACCGCTCGCGGCGGGCGCAACCATTGTGATGTACGAGGGCGCGCCCACTTTTCCCGACGGGGGGCGCTTCTGGCGTATTTGCGAGCAACACGGCGTCACTATCTTCTATACCGCGCCGACGGCTCTTCGCGCGCTGATGAAGCTCGGTGACGATATTCCCGCACGGTACGATTTGTCGCGACTGCGTTTGCTCGGCAGCGTGGGTGAACCCATCAATCCTGAAGCGTGGATGTGGTATCACCGCGTGATCGGTCGAGGACGATGTCCGATCGTCGATACGTGGTGGCAGACCGAGACGGGTGCTATTTTGATTTCACCGTTGCCCGGGGTGACTGCCACCAAGCCCGGATCTTGCACGCAACCCTTGCCTGGCATCGAGGCCGATATCGTCGATGACGAGGGTCGCAGCGTGACGACGCCGGACGCAGGGGGCTATCTCGTCATTCGAGAGCCGTGGCCTTCGATGCTGCGCACCATTTGGGGTGATAACCAGCGCTACCTCGATACGTATTGGTCGAAGTTCCAAAACCGTTACTACGTCGCCGGCGATAGCGCGCATCGAGACGCAGAGGGTTACTTCTGGATCATGGGCCGCATCGATGATGTCTTGAACGTAGCCGGTCATCGCTTGGGTACGATGGAAATCGAGTCGGCGCTCGTCGCCCATCCGCGCATTGCGGAGGCCGCGGTCGTGGGTCGAGCGCACGAGATCAAGGGCGAATCCGTATTTGCGTTCGTCGTGTGTCGCGGCGAGAGACCAACGGGCGACACGCGCGCGTTCGAGAAAGAATTACGTGACTGGGTAACCGAACAATTGGGTGCGATCGCCAAACCCGATGACATTCGCTTTGCCGACAATCTGCCCAAGACGCGCTCCGGCAAGATCATGCGTCGTTTGTTACGAGCGATCGCGCGCGGTGAGCCGATTACGCAAGACATCAGCACCTTGGAGAATCCAGCCATCATCGATCAGCTACGAGGATGACCTGCTGATTTAGCGAATCAGACTCATTCTAAAAATTTAAAACAACCTCGTTGTGGTGGCGGGGCGACACTGTGGTGTGGGGGGTTACATCCTCGAAATGTTGTGGGATAAAGTCATGTCAGAAGGACGAATTGATAGTTGCCTAACGGATATCCGTCCGCAGGCGATGCCAACGGGGAGTAAAACATGAGTCTGAAGAAGGTGCCGCTTGCGGCATTGTTGTCGATGGGTGCCGGTGCCCTTGCGGGCCAAGCCGGTTATGCACAATCGGAATCTGCAACGGCGGGTCCTGCTCTCGAAGAGATCGTGGTGACCGCTCGTAAGCGTGAAGAGTCGCTGCAGGAAGTGCCTCTCGCCGTAACGGCGCTGTCGGCCGCGGACATCACTAACCGCCAAGTCAATTCGATCGACGATCTCGCAAAGTTTGCGCCGGGTCTCGTGTTCTCTCGCTCCTTCGGTCGTTCCAACGAACGCCCCGTGGTGCGCGGTTTGGCGAGCGTGCTCGCGGGCACCAATGCCACGGTCGAAACCGGCGTCGCGTACTTCGTCGATGGCGTGTACTACCCTGGCGACATTCAGACTTTGGATATGGCCGAAGTCGAGCGCGTCGAAGTCATTCGTGGTCCGCAGAGCGCGCTCTATGGCCGTAACACGTATGCCGGTGCGATCAACTTCATCACCCGTCGTCCGGGCGATGAAATGAAGGGCTCGGTCAGTGGTGGCGCCGATGGCGACGAACGCCAGATCAGCGGTCGCTTGAGTGGCCGTTTGTCCGACAGCTTGACCGGCAGTTTGTCGGCTCGCTACATGGATTTCGACGGTCAATGGAAGAACGAGTTGACCGGCAAGACCATCGGTGACGAAAACAGCGTCTCGTTCGGTGGCACGCTCAACTTCCAGCCGACCGACAACGTCGAACTGCGTTTGCGCGCTGCGCACAACCGCGACCGTGACGGTACGCGTCCGTTGTTCTACCAGTCGCCGGAGTTCAACAACTGCGCGCCGGGCACACGTTCGCTCGCGTCATTCCGACTGACCGGTTCGACGAACCGCAATCAGTATTTCTGCGGCGAAGTGACTCCTCGTCCGATTTATCTGAACGATGCGCCAGTGACTCAGCCGATCGTTCAAGTTCCGGGCATTCCGAATGTGAACTACCTCGTGCCCGCAACGCCGAACGGTGTCTATGACACGCGCCAAGGTACGGCCTTCTCGGGCGTTCATCGCGATCTCGATTTGTTGCTCGCCTCATTGAGCTGGGACATCAACGGCTCGGGCTACACCGCGAGCCTCAATGCGGGTCGTCGTAGTGATGACCGCAAAACCGGCTCGGATAGCGATCACTCGTCGATGAACATCATCGGTGCCAACGTCAACGGTGTGCAGCCGCTGGCTTCCGGCGCGAGCTCGGCTGTCGACAAATACCGCGACTGGTCGGTCGAAGCCAAGATCGAATCGCCGCAAGATCGCCGCTTCCGTTGGTCTGTGGGTGCCTACCACTTCGACTGGGAGCAGAAGCAACATCGCGTCGATTTCGCGAGCCTCAATGGTCAGGATCGACCGGAGAAGGTTTACACGATCGAGAACGACGCCGTGTTCGGTTCGATCGAGTTTGACTTCACCGACAAGCTCTCCGCTTCAGCCGAAGTTCGGCGTGCCGAAGAGCAGAAGGGGCAGATTGATTACACGCCGGTCGTCAACTTGCAGGGCGGTCCAACGACGGTGCTGTACGATTCGGCTCTGCGTGGCAATGACACGTGGAAGTCCACCACGCCGCGCGTGACGGTCAACTACAAGGCCGCTGATGATCTGACCTTCTATGCGAACTACGCCAAGGGCTACAAGCCGGGCGGATTCAACGGTGCGATCGCCATCACCAACGGTCGTCCGCAAG
>JACCDZ010628263.1_pt1 | contig 11606 bp, 8 predicted proteins | sample 7449551 | NCBI WGS metagenome assembly JACCDZ01 (sample SAMN15323452, study PRJNA562643) | freshwater metagenome | isolation source: river surface water | place: USA:Blue River Watershed | collected 2017-08-18
AACTCTTTTAGTGGAACATTACTTTCACATGCAGAGAGATATCTATCCTCAGCCTCCTCAATTACTTTCTTTATTGTTTTAAGAAGTCTCACATTTATAAATATATCCAAAGATTCCTTTATTAATATTATAAACCCCATATCTTTTTTTGATGAAAAATATCATTTAGGTATTTATAAGATAGTAAAATAGTTCATGAGCGGAAATTGGATTCAATTAACATGTTGTAAAAACCCATTTAACGTTGTAACGTTATCTAGTACCAATGGTTTATATCCTGTGGGAGCTACTCTCGGGAATGTTTATCGTGCGGTAGGTGGTGGCGGTATTTGTTTTGAGGTAACTTATGGGCCTAACGTAGTTTATCCTGGACCTGGTAATAGTACGTTTGTTGGTACGGTTAGTTCGTTAATTTTAATGACTGATTGTTCTGACCCCGCTTGTGGTACTGGTGCGTGTTCTTTAGCTGTAACTTTAGTACCGTCACCAACACCAACACCCACTCAAACAAAAACACCCACTGTAACACCAAGTGTTAGCCCAACAAGAACGGTAACTCCAACAACAACTCCGACAAGAACACCAACAACGACACCTTCAGTAACACCTACTCAAACAAAAACGCCAACTGTAACGCCAACTGTTACAAAGACTCCCACACAAACGCCAACACCAACAGTATCATCAGGACAAAGTTTAATAGATGTTTTAGTACAAGATTGTTGTACTGGTACCGTACAATTAACTATAACAGTACCAACTGCCAGCTCAAGTGTTGGTTTGGTTTATGAGGTTAATGGTTGTTGTTTTGAGATTATTTCAGGTACACCTGGTGAGTCTATTGGAGTTTTTAAAACGTTTCATAATAGTTGTGCTGAGTGTGAAGGATTCAACCCCTGTTCAGATTGGACTGCAACATTAACGGACTGTTGTGATGCCAACAACACATCGAGTATCAATGCTGCGGGATGTACGGTACCTGTTAATGGTAATGTAATATCATATTTAGGCACTTGTTGGGAAGTTCAGAATGTTACGTTAGGTGGAACAGGTTCTGTTTTGATACAATCTACCGAAATTTTTACAAATTGTTCAGAATGTGTAATATGTCCATCACCAACAGCAACACCAACACCGACAGTAACAAATACACCATCAAATACACCTACTAATACACCAACAAACACTCCAACAAATAGTTTAACCCCAACAGTTACTCCTACAGAATCTACAACGCCAACCAACACTCCAACTAATACACCAACTAATACTCCTACAAATTCACCAACACAGACACCAACAAATTCTGTAACACCTTCAGTCACAGTAACACCAACAGAGTCGGTAACTCCAACCACTACCCCAACAAATAGCGTTACACCAACTCCTACGGTGACACCAACTATAACACCTACCAATACTATAACACCAACTTCTTCTGTAACACCAACAGGCACTCCACCGTCAACACCATCAACAACACCGACAAATACACCATCGGTAACTCCGACAGAATCTTTAACACCAACTATTACTGTTACTCCAACGGTTACCCCAACACATACAACAACACCAACTAATACAGTAACACCTACCTCAACCATTACCCCAACAGTTACACCATCGGTTACTCCGACAGATACACCTACTCAAACACCAACTCCATCAATCACACCAACAAATACTGTAACTCCAACTGTTACGGTTACACCATCATCGTCAGAACCATATGACGTGTATTTGTTCCAAGATTGTTGTGACCCGACAAATTTATTTAGATTTCAAAACGTATTGGGTTCTTTACCTCAGGGTTCAACGTATGGTATTTCAGGACCATCATTTACAGGATGTGCAACGGTTGTACCATATGTTGCGAGTGGACCTTTATACAATGGCGCCGGTCACACATTCACGTATTATCTAACATGTAATGATTGTTTCAGTGGAGAACCATACGTTTGTCCATCGTCAACGCCAACACCGACTCCCACAACAACTCCAACAAACACGCCGACTTCAACACTTACGCCGACAGTTACTCCAACAACAACACCAACTTCAACATCCACACCTACGGTTACTCCAACACCATCAGTTAGTGTTACCCCAAGTGTTACACCGACATTGACACCAACATCAACTGTTACTCCATCAATTACTCCATCAGTATCTGAAACACCGACAATAACTTGTAATTGTTTGGAATATGAGATTACCAACACAAGTGATACCGTTTATGCTGAGGTAAGTTACATTGATTGTTATGGTAATGAATTAACGGTTGAATTAGCGCCATTAGAGGTTACTGAATATTGTGTTTGTGAGGATACAATAATTGCCCCATCTGATGTTACTGTTGTCCAAATTGGTATTTGCGCGATTAACCCATCACCAAGCCCAACAAGAACACCAAATGCGACTCCAACACCAACTCCATCGGTTGGCGTGTGTGCGTCTACAGAATTTTGTTTAAATACAACTTTGCCTGATTTGGTAGATTACTCGGGTAACTACGAAATTGGTGGAACATATAATTCAAGATATTATTATACAGGTGATTCAGTTACCACAGGATACATTTATTATACTGGTTCATTCTGGTGTTTAAGTGATACTTTGGGTGGTTCATGTTTATTGGAGGGGGCTCACCCTTGTTACAATCCATGTCCTGATATTTCAGCAAACTACTTCACAACAGGAATATGTCCAACACCAACACCGTCACCAATCAATTGTAACACCTTAGATTTTGTCGCATATTTTGACTGTGATTATGTTCCATACCCAACTCCAACACCATCTATAACTTGTGATTTGGTTGATTTTGAATTCACCAAGTTTGCTGTAACCCCAACTCCAACACCTTCATCACCAACATGTGCAGTGGGTATTGATTTTGACGTTACAAGATTTGCCTACGGTACACCAACACCATCCCCAACAGTATCTTTAAGTCCAACAAGGACTGTGGATGTTGCAGGAGCGGTAACCTATAGATTTATTGACGAAACATTCACATGTGTTACAACTAAAGTTCTTAAGGATTGTCAAAGTGACCTTGAGTTCTATACAAACGATTCATTGGTATTCAGTGGAACACCTTTGGTTGTTGGAACTACATTCTTGGGAGTGTTGGATGGTTATGACTTCTGTTTAACTTATGTTAGAAACGATGACAATGTTTCGGCTAATTCAAATGTTACTCAAGTTAAAGCCATGTATGGTAATTGTGTTGATTGTGAAGTTGCTTTCACCCCGACTCCAACTGTTACACCTACAATAACACCTTCACCAACAGTTACACCAACAATAACGCCTACACCATCATCAACTAACGTGGCTTGGATTTACGTATTTCAAACTTGTACATTGAACGGATTTGGTTATCCACAAACCACCGTTCTTCAAAGTTCATTTGTGGAATTTGCATTAACTACAGGAGGTTCATTCCAAGATTCTGAAGGAAACTGTTGGACGTATATTGGACAATATCAAAGTTACTACCCTGTTGGTAATACAAATATTGTTAACTACAGCGGTAACTACTTTAACGGATTGGCCACGGTTGTTTACCAAGACTGTGAATCGTGTGCCGCTTCTAACACCGGAACAATTCAAACGGCTTGTATTACTTGGGATGATGCAAACTTCAACAATAACCTACCTGACCAATGTGGTGGATACACAAGAACTGAGAACAAGATTACCGTTACATTATTCAGTAATGGTATTCCTGTGGCAGCTACTCAGACCGTTAAGGTTGTGTTTGAGTTGGAAACTGTGGATTGTTTAGGTGATAGTATCACAGAATTAACAGTGTTCATTCAACAAGGTCAAACTACAGGAAGTAAAACATATAACTCATCAACTTGTGACATCTGTCCATACACATCATTACCTGATACTGTTTCAACAAGTGTGTTAGGTGTGAAGAGTATTACCCCATCAACAATTACAGAGTGTTAAAATGGCTATTGAAGTAACTATAAATTCGTTAACAGGAACATCGCCATATGATGTTTATATCTGTCAAAGCGGTGGTACAGGATGTTTTTATATTTCAACTATCGTAACGGGAGATTTACCATATGAATTTGAAATACCATCACCATATGATAGTGGTGACAGTTATATGGTTAAAGTTATTGATAATCAAAATTGTGTAATATCAGGTATAACATACATTCCTTATTAAAAATATTTATCCAAAATGCCAATCAATGTAGAAATAACAACAATCACCGCAAACACTCCTTTTGAGGTATATGTTTGTGATGCCTTAAGTGGTAGTTGTACCTACGTTGCAACCGTGGCAAACGCACCATATCAATTTGAGGTTGATGACACTTATGCCACAGAAAATTTTACAATTAAAATTGTAGATGTTGGTGGTTGTATTGTATACCATACGGTAGCAATTACACCTACCCCAACACCAACAATGACACCTACGTCTTCAAAGACTCCAACACCCACGCCAACAAAAACCGTTACCCCAACAGTGACTCCATCGGTATCAACAAGTATTGCAGCATCTCCGACACCAACCCCAACTAAAACACCGACCCCAACACCGACACCACTTGTATATGGACACACTATAGGTGCTAATGTGTATGTTGGTTCTTCAGGGGTTTGTGATGATTCACTTTTGGTGACTCAATACTATACTTATTATGTTGATACACCAACAATACCTGTAGTAGGCGCGGTGGTTTATTCAACAAATCTTGGAGGTGTTTTATACAATCCGGTAAATCAAATTAATAGGTGGAGAAAAATGACATTTGGTGCTAGTACATACGCGGTACAAATAGATTCAACAGGAATCATAACTGACTTTATTATTTGTCCCTAATGGCTTGTACAACTTGTGTTAGATGGATGGTATGGAATAATTCTGATGTAAATCAGATTTATTATACATACAATTGCACCACCTTAGAACTTGAAAGTCATGTTGTCGGTGGAGGACAATTTCAAAGTGTTTGTGGTTGTTTAGAAAACGGTGCCTATTCAGATTCTGAGGATGTTTATATTGAAAATGGTGGAACAGGTTATATCAATTTTGAGGGTATATTACTTTATCCTTGTGAGGAAACTCCCGAACCTTCATTCACTCCAAGTCCATTCCCAACAAGAACTCCAAACCATACACCAACACCAACATCAATAGTTTGTGGTTCGGGATATACTACAGGACAATATTATTACTATGATTGTTGTGGAGTGTTCCAAGAAGGTAACGGAGAAGAAACCGCAATTATTTTTGATTACACAAAGCCATACAACGGTGTTGTTAAATTAAATGCACCGGCAACAACAACTTGTGCAACACCAACACCGACACCATCAATAACCGCAACAAATTCACCAACACCAACGCCAACGGTAACTCCAACCGTATCTGTAACGCCTACAATTACTCCAACACCAACGGTAACTCCGAGCAATGAATCGTTCACAAAATTGGTTAACAATTGTGACGTAATTACTCTATTCCCATTAGGTGTGGAATGTTATGGTGTTAACCCATCATCATCAACAAGTTACGATGGGAGATTATATTTGAGAATCACAGGTGGAACTGCACCATATGATATTACTTGGGAGGGAGGACAAAAAACCCCATACCTATTCAATTTAGGGGGTGGAGACTATACGGTAACTGTAGTAGATTATTACAAAGATTTTACGGCAACAACAACATGTTCAATGATTGTTCCGTCACCAACTCCAACACCAACATTAACACCAACCATGACACCAACACCTTCACCAGTTTATCCTACTTTGTGTTTCAATATTGTTTGGCAAGAGCAAGTTCCTACTCAAATTGAATTTACACCAAATGGTGTTGTTAATGGTAAACCATCTTGGACTAATGGTTCAGGATATAATGTTATTTGGAACCCAACTCAAGGTGTGTGGGTGATGAGTGGATACACAGCATATGGTGGAACACTTAACTCACAATCACCAACAGTACCACCATTGAGTGGTTGGTACGCAGTTGGTTCCGAAATCCCTGCAACAGTAAGTGTTCAGGATGAATCTTGTTCAACTGCCGTGTTCTTATCAGCTCAAATCTTAACAAGTTTGGCAAACTGTGAAAATGTTTGTAACGGTTCAATACTTATCAATCCGATAGGTGGAACAGCACCATATCAATATTCAATTAACAATGGAACAACATTCCAAACTTCAAACATCTTTACAAACCTATGTGGTGGAAGTTATAGTGTTGTTGTTAGAGATAGTAACGGTGATGAATATTCACAAATAACAACTGTTGCAAACCAAGGAGTAACAACAACTTATAGTATTGGAGTTCAGAAATTATCAAATCCAATCGGAGTAAATCAAGAGTCAATGACTTGGAAAGTAAATGTGGTTCCACCAATTCCACAAGGTGCACAAATTACATTTGACTTGTTGATTAACAATGACCAATTGGTTCAAAGACCTGGTGATGGATTAATTGATTATACCAATGTTGTTAAGAAAAATACAACAACATTATCAACAACACCTGTTTCAAATAGTACAACAAGTAACAGACCGTATTGTTCACCAAATACCCAAACACAAACTGTGGATGTATCAACATACACAATAACCATGGGATATAATGATGTTGTGAGTGGTACATCAGTATCTGATATGGAAGTTACTCTCCCAAGAATTGTTCAGGGATGTGCAACTGTCCTTAAACAAAATATTACAGTATCAACAACCAATCAGTCTATATCAGGATGTATATGTTGTGCTGTTGTAAGTAGTGAGGGAACGGCAATAATGCAACATACTCTTGGGGCAAATCAAGCTGGCGGTGGGGTATAAAATTTCTTTGTAAGTATTTAATATAGATGGCATACATTATCAAAAATACCTCGGGGTTAATCAACACAAGAATCACTGATGTTGGTAGAAGAAATATATCGCAAGGTAATTTCGTAGTATCATACTTTTCAATCGGTGATAGTGAGGTTAATTATACAGCGGTACCGAATTATAATTTAACAAATAACAGTATTTTAATGCCGGCATTTAACGCTCAAAATGATACCGGTTCACCACAATCAAACAAACAAAATATTAAATACCCATTATATGTTGATGGTACTTCAGGTAATACATATGGTATCCCATTTATGGATGCTCAAGTAGAACCTGTTTATAATTCACAGTCTCCATTAGGATTTTTTACGGGTTCATCGTATCCATTTTCAGCTCAGACTTCTTCAGCCTACACTGTTACATCAAACTATATTGTTGATATGACTTCATTAACAGGTCAAACAACAGGTGTAACAATTGATTATGATTTTGCATCTACCACGTCAGGTACACCAAGTATTGGTGATATTATTGTTATGTATTTGGATGGTAGTGGAAGTAATACTGGTGAATTTACAACATCACCAATCTTAACATATCAAATTCTTGGTCTAGACCCTGCAACAGGAACTACAGGAACAACAACTTGGTCTTTAACTTTAGATAGAGCAGTCCCTGATTATTCAAGTTTACCTGGTGGAACAATAGGTAGAGTTCTAATCTACCCTTCAGGAATGACTCAGTTGTACGATACGGTAACACCAGCACCTTATTGGCAAAATGACTCATTCAATTTTGAAAGTCCGTGTGATGTGTCTCAACGTGAGATAACACCTATTTGGAATATGAATATTCCATGGAGTGAAAGCCCTGCGGGTGTGTTCTCAAACCTTTATGAATCGTATCCATTTTATGGTTCGGTTGGTTACATTGGAACTAAAGAATATTTGGGTTACCAACAAAATAGTGGTCAAACTGATACAAGTTCTACGTTCTATTACAATTCATTTAACGATAAGATTATTGTTGAACCAAGAGAACAAAAAGCCATTGCAATTATTCACTACACAAATCAATCTATTGATAATGTATATGGTGAGAAGTTTGCAACAAATCCATTTGACCCACAAAACCCAACAACTGACCCAGGATTGGCAAGAAGTTTCAAATTGACAATTCCTACGTTGATGTGGCACAAAACTACAGGGACTACAATTGGTGAGGTATTTTATATTGACCCTCCGGGTTACGACCTATGTTATCCACAATATATTAAGTCAACTGAGAATACTGACATGAATGACCCGGGTATTAGATACTATCATTTATATGATTTAAACGCTGATGCTAACGGTAATTTGAATCGTATTGGTAAAGTTTTCCCTGACCAAGAAATTGTGATTATTGATGATGAGGAAATCATTGCAGCAATGTCATACAAAGCGAATAGAAACTGGACATTACCGGCACCACAATTAAGTTTGTTAACTCCAAACTCTTGTTTCACTGATGAGACATCTACAGGTATATTGGACAATGAAGGTGATAAGTTATGGTTGACATATAGATTTGATACCACAGGATTTACAGACTCATTACATTGTAATTACTACTCTAAGATTTCAGGACCTATTAAAACTGTTGGTACAATTTCACAGAACGTTGCCGTTAGATTTGGAGATGAGTTTCCGTTTATGGGTGAAGACCCACTTACAGGATTCACAGCCACTTCAATGAAGTTATTGGTTCAAAAGGTATCGGGTGATACAAAACCAAGTGCAACCGCATGGAGAGAAATTGATGTTACAAGTCAGATAACTTTAGTTAACGGATTTATTCCTGTGAGTGGTGTGACAGGTCAAGTGTTCCAAGTATCACTTGAAGATTATACAGGGGCAACAACTTACAACTTGGCAAACTACATTGATTTACCTGAGTTGAACGAACCAAATGTTTTGAACTTTGGTGATGAGTATTTCTTCTATGGTAACTTAGAAACTGATATTCAAGCAACCATTTATGAGATGAAATATTTGATTAATTTGGGACAAAATCAGTTCACATCTTCATCAAACCCATCTTATGTATTTGGTACAAATCCATATATTACCGAAATTGGACTTTACGATTCCAACAAAGACCTTATAGTTATTTCTAAACTACAATCTCCCGTTAAAAGACAGGGTATCCAACAGTTTGTAGTGAAGTTAGACTTTTAATATGGCAAAATTCCAAAACACACCAAAAGTACTTGGTTTAGATGTAAGTACTAAAACAATCGGTATTGCACTTTTTGATATACCATCCCAACAATTGTTGGAATTAACTCATGTATCACCAGTACCAAAACCAAAGACTGAAAACAAGATTGAGGAACTAATTCGTAAAAGTGAGATTGTTCGTCAAAAATTAATTGAGTATAAAGATTTGGGTATTACCAAAGTTATTATTGAGGAACCATTGTTGAACTCAAATAACGTCTATACTGTAGGTACACTTATGAGATACAACACTCTAATCTGTAAAGAGGTGTGGGATGTGTTAGGAGTTATTCCCGAACTTATTTCAACGTACAACGCTCGTAAGGCTGCGTTTCCTGAATTGGTTCAAAAGAACGATAAGAACAAGTTTGTTTTATTTGGTGGATATCCCAAAAATGCCGACAAGAAAGAAATCATTTGGCAACAAGTTGCTAAGAAAGAACCACAAATTACTTGGCTCTATACTAAGAACAATACACTAAAGAAGGAAAACTTTGATATGAGTGATTCGTATACTTGTGTTCTTGGATATATGAAAGCAGAAAAAATTTGGTAGTTTAAAAAACTTGTCATACCTTTGAGGTATGAAAAAAGAACTCATCAAAGACCCAAAACTCAACACTCTAATTCAAAAATTGAACAAAAGAGGTGTTTTGGTTTCTGATAGTCGACTTGATGGTGTACTTAAATTCAAGAAAATTCGTAAATACAAGACTGATTACAATTGGGCACCTTACTTCCACGAGGTAGATATTATTTTTCAAGGTAAAATCTACGCAAGAACGGGAGGAGACGCTCAGTGGTTGGATAGTGATATTCTTACTCAATCTGGAATATCTAAAGTTAAGGTTAATAAGTTCTTCAGAAGTAAACTTGAAAGTTCTGTGGAATCATTTTGTGAACTTGTAGGTTTGGACGTAAGGTATTATGGTTCCTTCAAAATCAAAAATATTATTTGGAATTGATAGTAAAGTTTACTATCTTTGAATGATGATTCAAGAAAACGAGGTAATAGTAGAACTTCTCATTGACGTATTAGGTGATGAGAAACAACACTATGAGTCAAAGGGACAGATATCTTTTGACTGTCCTGTATGTGCCCAAGAAAAGGGTCTTGAGTCTGATGGTAAGGGTAACTTGGAAATCAACTACATCCGAGGGGTCTACAAATGTTGGGCGTGTTCTGAAACTCACGGAACTCAAGGACCCCTCGGTAAGTTACTTGACCAGTTCGGAACCAAACAACAAAAGAAGACTTACGAGCTTATCCGTCCACCCGAGGAGTTTGTTAAAGAAAAACCAAAAGTATGGGCACGACTACCTGAAGGTTATAAAAAGTTTGAAGACTCTAACATAAGGTTCATACCACACCGTGAGGCGATTACCTATCTTTATTCTCGTGGTATTACAGATGACATCATTCAGAAGTATGATATCGGTTATACAGTCACCGGTGATTATGCCTATAGGATTATTGTTCCGTCATATAATATGGAAGGTAAACTGAATTACTTTGTTGCCCGAGCTTGGACACCAAAGAAAATGAAATACAAAAACCCATCAGTTCCAAAAGATGAAATTATTTTCAACGAAAGTAGGATAGATTGGACAAAAGATGTGTATCTTTGTGAAGGTGTGTTTGATGGTTTCTTTCTACCCAACCCAATCCCTATGTTAGGAAAGATGTTATCCGAGAATTTGTTTACCACTCTGTACGAAAAAGTTCAGGGTGATATCCACATTTGTTTGGATGGTGATGCTTGGGAGAATGCGCTTAGAGTTTACCACAACTTAAACGGTGGACGCTTGTATAATAAAATTAAAATCCTTAAATTGCCGAAGGATAAGGACGTATGTGACTTAAAAGGCAAGATTGACGAATACTACTACGAAATAAAATGATGAACCTAAACGAGACTGCGGAAGACATCCGTTTGATTATTGAGAAGAAACGAGAAGAATTTGGATTAGAGTTCTTTGAAGATGAACACAAATACTTGATGAAAGATTTGGATGGTAACGTCCGTGATAACTTCCCATCAGTATCAAAGGTGTTGAAGAAGTTTTACGATGAGTTCCCTACTGAAGAAGCTGCATTGAAAAAGTCAGGTGGTGACTACATTGAAGCCGAACGTTTGATGGAAGAGTGGAAACAACTTGGACTTGAATCCACCAACTTGGGAAGTAGAACCCACTTTCATTTGGAAACTGAGACCATCGCCCGAAATGGGGGGTACAAAGAAGTTCGTCAACCTGTTTTTGAGTGTGACATATTTGCTGAAGCGAAAAGTGACTCTATGATTCGTGCCGGTAAACACTACCTTGATTTGTCAGAACAACGAGGTTTGGTGTTGTTGGATACGGAAATGGTCTTGGGTCATCCTGAGTTGGGTTATACAGGACAACCCGATAAGGTGTGGTTGACTGTGAATGCTAAAGGTGATGAGTTTGGTTTGTTGATTACAGATTGGAAGACAAACAAAGAAAAAAACTTTGAAACCAATA
>JACCDZ010507494.1_pt1 | contig 11603 bp, 11 predicted proteins | sample 7449551 | NCBI WGS metagenome assembly JACCDZ01 (sample SAMN15323452, study PRJNA562643) | freshwater metagenome | isolation source: river surface water | place: USA:Blue River Watershed | collected 2017-08-18
GACAATGTGGAAGTCATCACCGACGCCATCGAGTGCATCGTCCCCGAGGGCATCAAACTGGCCAGCGGCCGGGTAGTCGAACTGGACGTGCTGGTCTACTCCACCGGCTTCATCCCCTATTACAACCCGGTCGCGATCACCGGCGAAAATGGCCTGACGCTGGCAGAGCGCATGCAAGGCAGCCCGATCAGTTATCGCACCATCGGCGTGCCGGGCTTTCCCAATTACTTCTCGCTGTTTGGCCCGTACAGCCCGATCGGCAACAACTCGATCATCCAGAACTCGGAGATTCAGGCTGACTATGTCATGCAGTGCCTGCAGATGATTGCCAGCGGCAAGGTCAAGAGTCTCAACCCCAAGCTGGATGTCGCGCTCAAACTCAAGGACGAGATGCGCAAAGGCATGCAGGGCACCGTCTGGACCAGCGGCTGCCAGAGTTGGTACCTGGATGCCAACGGCGACCCGATCGTCTACCCCTTCGGCATTGCCCACTTCAGCCGCGAAATGCGCACGCCGCGCCTGGAAGAGTTCGAGCTGGGCTGACGGGAGCGTTGCACTTGGCAGGCGACTCGGGTAGACAGACGCTAACGCAAAGCGCAGCAGGAAGATCCGTCACCTTGAGAATTCTGAAAGCCGTACTGCTCCTGCTGTTGTCCAGCGCTCCGGCCGTTGCTCAACCATACAAGGTTTGCACCAACGACTGGCCGCCTTTCACCATGATGGAGAGTGGCGAAGTTCGTGGCATCGATGCCGACCTGCTGGGGCTGGTGCTGACCAATCTGGGGGTCAGCTATGAAATCAGCCTGGAGCCCTGGAAGCGCTGCCTGTACCGGATGAACAACAACGATCTGGATATTCTGCTCGACGCGTTCTATAGCGAGGAACGCGCCCAGATCATGATCTATCCCAGCGAGCCCACGGTAGAAACCAGTCTGGTGCTGTTCTATGCCAAAGCCCGCCCGTACAGCGTCAATTCGGTGGCCAGCCTGAGCGGCTTGCGTGTGGGCACTGAGCCCGGCTATGCCTATGCCAACGATGAGTTCATGAGCGGCAGTCATTTTGTCCGCGAAGATGCGCCAAGCCTTGAAGCCAATTTTGGCAAGCTGATGCGCGGGCGCGTTGATCTGGTCATAACTGACCGCATCGTCGGGCTATTCACCGCCAGGGCTCTCGGTATCGAAACGCAGATCGACTACAACCCGCAATCGCTGTTCAAGAATGACTCGGTGTATGCACTGATTCATCGCCAGTCAGAACTCGCGCAAAGAGCGGCTGAATTTGACGCCGAACTCAAGCGCGTCAAAGCCAGCCCCGAGTACCAGAAAATCCTCCAGCGCTATCACTACGTACCGGCGAAGAAAGCCGGTGCTGCAGCTGAATCAGCGACCAATCCAGCACAGCTTCCCTGATCCGGAGCCCACGCATGCTTTCACGCCGCTCCTTTGTCTTTGCCGGTGCCGCACTGGCCGGTGCCGCCGTGATGGCCAGACCTGGGGATCAGGGTGGCGGCCATGACGACTATTTCGCCCGACTGAATCAGACCCTGCGCCGCCATGGCATTGATCGCCCGGTGCTGGTGATCGACCTTGACCGCCTCGACCGCAATATCGACCGGGTGGTGAAATCGGCCGCCCTTGCACCAGCCAAGACCTGGCGCGTGGTGGTCAAATCGCTGCCCAGCCCAGAGTTGGTCGACTACGTGGCCCGGCGCGCCAAAACCCAAGCCCTGATGTGCTTTCACCGCCCCTTTATCGAAGCCATGACCCGCCTGCGGCCGCAATCCGAGATTCTGCTGGGCAAGCCGATGCCGGTCAGCGCAGCACGGCATTTCTACGCCAACCACCGGGGTGAGTTTGATCCGGCCAGCCAACTGCAATGGCTGATCGATACCGATGCCCGGCTCGCGCAATACCTGGAGCTGGCCAGAGAACTGGGACTCAGGTTGCGCATCAATCTGGAAATCGACGTCGGCCTGCGCCGTGGCGGCTTTGCCGGCCCCGAAGCCCTGCAGGCCGTGCTAAGCAGCATTCGCGACAACCCGCAGCACCTCGAATTCGCCGGCTTCATGGGCTACGACGCACACCTGATGGGCCTGCCGGGCTTTCTGGTGCCGCGCGAACTGGCGCAGGTCAAGGCGCGCTATGCGGCCTGCAAGGACTACCTGAAAACGCAGTTTCCAGAACTGTTCAATCAGCAGCTCTGCTTCAACGGCGCCGGCAGTCCGACCTTCCGCCATTACGATGGCGACGACCGGCTCAACGACATTTCCGCCGGATCCTGCCTGATGAAGCCGACCCATTACGACCTGCCGATCCTGCAAGACTTCGAAGCCAGTGCCTTTATCGCCACGCCCGTGCTCAAGCGCCTGCAGGGCGGCCGTCTGCCCGCCATGGACGGCCTCGGCCCGCTGTTGCGGGCGTGGGATCCGAATCAGGCACAGATCTACTTTGCCTACGGTGGCAACTGGCTGGCCGTGCCTGAATCACCACCCGGCCTGAGCCCGAACTTTGCCTACGTCAGTTCCAACCAGCAAGGTTTCAACGCCTCGGACTCGGTGGACATCGGCGTGGATGACTTCATGTTCCTGCGTCCGACCCAGAGCGAGGCTGTGCTGCTGCAGTTCGGCGATCTGCTCGCGGTGCGCGGTGAGCAGATCGAAGCACGCTGGCCGGTGTTGCCGGTGGGGATATAAGCAGCTGTCGCCAGGAATGCAGCGGCCGACCGCTTCACTATGCTGATGAACAGACCGACTTTGCATCTCTCGTAGGGTGGGTTAGGCCGCAGGCCGTAACCCACCAACCGGCCGTGAGGCCGGCAGGGACGATGCCTTTCTGCATCGATGGTGGGTTACGCCGCTTAGCGGCTAACCCACCCTACAAGAGCCCCCGCGCCGCCAGCACTTCAACAGGAGACCCTTTCTTGAGCCTTGATGACCGCAGTACCCGCTTCCTCGACATCAGCCCTTACGTGAGCCTGCCCACCGACCTGCAGGCACCACTGCAGGGCGATATTCGCGCCGATGTGGTGATTGTCGGCGGCGGCTTCACTGGCCTGTCCACGGCGCTGGCCCTGCACAAGGCGGGTGTCAGTGCGGTGGTACTGGAGCGCAGCTTCTGCGGCTATGGCGCCAGTGGACGCAATGCCGGCCACCTGACCCCGACCATCTGCAAGGACCTGCCGACCGCCAACCTGCTGTTCGGTGCCGAGACTGCAGCCAAGCTGGTGCGGTTTGCCGATTACTGCGTGGAAAGTGCCGAGCACCTGTTCGCGGAATACGGCATCGACTGCGACTACCAGCAGAGCGGCAACATCATGACCGTGGTGCATCCCTCCCAAGAGGCACGCTTGCGCAAGGCTACCGCGTCGGCACGCGCGCTGGGGGCCAGGATGCATTTCATCGAACCGGGCGAAATGCGCGAGCGCGGTCTTCCCAAAGCCTTTCTCTGCGGCTCGCTGGAAGAAGCTGGCGGCACCCTGCACCCGGGCAAGTTCATCCTCGGCCTGCGCCAGACAGCGCTGCAGCGCGGCATCCGCATCTACGAGCAGACCTCGGTGGACCGCATCCAACACGGCAAGCCGCTGCGGGTGATGACCCCCTGCGGCAGCGTCAGCGCCGACAAGCTGCTGATGGCCAGCAACGCCTACACCCCCGAGATCGGCAAGCCCGGCGAGCGCATCGTGCCGCTGCACGTCACCCTGTTCGAGACCGAGCCGCTGAGCGACGAGCAACTGGCGGCCATCGGCGGCTGGCAGGGCCGCGAAGGCATCTACACCGCCCACGAAAGCATGGAGAGTTACCGCCTCACCGCCCAGCGCACCATCATCGGCGGCTCAAAGAACGTGCAGTACTTCTACGATTGCCAGCCACGTCGCCACGGCGGCGAAGCGGATGCCAGCAAGATGAGCGTGATCAACGCCTTCCGCGAACGCTTCCCGGCGCTTGCCACATTGCCGATCGCCCACAGCTGGGCCGGCTGGATTGGCATGACGATGAATTTCCTGCCCATCGTCGGCCGTTCGCCGGAACACGAAAGCTATTACTACAGCGTCGGTTACAACGGTCACGGCGTGGCCCAAGCCTCAAGCATGGGCAGCCTGCTCGCCGACCAGATGCTCGGCAAAGCCAACCCCTGGCACGAGATCATCTGCCGCAAGCCAGTGTACCTGCCAACCGGGCCGTTGCGCTGGATGGCGGTGAAGGGGCTGCTGGGGGTGGTCAATGGCATTGACCGGCACATCGATAGCAAGATCCGCCGCGAAGGCATAGGCCTCATCTGAGCCTGAGCGGGCAATCAGCAGGCACTCACGACAAGGAATCACGCATGTCCAAAGTCATACTGGTCACTGGTGCATCGAACGGCTTTGGCCAACTGATCGCCACCCATCTGGCCGCGCAGGGTCACCGCGTCTTCGGCACCAGCCGCCGGCCTCTGCCGGATCAGGGCCGGGTACGCATGCTGGTGCTGGATGTGACCGACGAGGCGCTGGTAGAACAGGCCGTGGCTCAGGTCATCAGCGAAGCCGGACGGATCGACGTGCTGATCAACAACGCCGGGGTCGGCCTCTGTGGTGCGGTGGAGGACACCACACTGGCAGAAGCCCAGTGGCAGATGGACACCAATTTCTTCGGCACGGTGCGCATGATTCGCGCCGTGCTGCCGCAGATGCGTCGACAAGGCCGCGGACGGATCATCACTGTCAGTTCACTGGCAGGGCTGGCCGGCCTGCCCTATCAGCCCTATTACAGCGCCAGCAAATATGCGCTTGAAGGCCTGCATGAAGCCCTGCGGCTGGAGCTGAGCGGCAGCGGTATCGACGCTACCTGCGTCAATCCCGGTGATTTCAGAACCGGCTTCACCGATGCCCGGGTGTTCACCCAACAGGCCCGCAGCGGCCATCACGCCGCGCAACTGGCCACCACCCTGGCCATCTTCGAGCGTGACGAGGCGCGTGGCGACAACCCGCAAGCCGTGGCCGAACTGGTGGCCCGGCTGGTCGAACAAGACGCGCTGGCTGTGCGTTATCCGGTCGGCCCATGGGCACAGCGTGCCGGAATCTTCGCCAAACGGCTGCTGCCGGCCCGCTGGTTCGAGTACCTGATCAGGCGCAGTTATTCAATCCGCTGACTGAGGATGGGCTTCAGCCCATTGTTGGCAGGACTCGGTGGGCTGAAGCTCACCCTACAACTTGATTTTCGTAGGTTGGGTTAGGCCACAGGCCGTAACCCAACAACCGCCACGCGAGACGGGCAAGAGCGATGCCTCTGGCATCGATGGTGGGTTACGCCGGGCGTCGCTACGCCGCGCGTCGCTACGCCGGGCGTCGCTACGCCGCTGGCGGCTGACCCACCCTACAAAATCAAGACATTTACCGGCCCGTCAGAAAAACGCAACGCTCTCGCCCTGGCGGTCAAAGGCAATAAAGTTGCCGATGCTGCCGGTCTCGATGGCACCCACCATCATTTTCAGCGGCTGCTCGGCTTCATCCGAGCTTGGTGCATGTCCACCCCGGCCGGAGAGCCCGGCAGCGAACACCAGATCCCACTGCATCTGGGTGCGTTCAGACTCGGCGCGCAAGCTGGCAAAGTCCGCCACTTCCGCCGGCAACTTGTCCACGCACAATACCGGGCGCAGCGAACCGCCCTGCCCCTGGGCATGCCGCTGCTTTTCGCTGTCAGTTGCATCCTCGGGCAACTCGGCAGACACAAACACAAACAGCAGACGCTGGGGTTCGCTCTGGGCTCTGGCCGCGCTGAGCAGATCGTTGAAACACTGGATATCCATGATGATTTCCCGCTGATGAGGTACGCCTATTCCGGCCAGTACTCTGCGTGACTGCCGGCGGCTTGCCAATATCTCCAAAGGCATAGAGCCTTTCAGGCCTGGCGCAGGGTGAAACGCGGAAACAGCTGCTCAAGATAGGCCCAGAGTGCACCGGCTTCGGCCGGACTGATGGCGGCGCCCAGTGCGGGATCGAGCATCTGCGCGCTGCGCGCCTGCTGCACAACAAAGTGCTGCACGCCCATTCCGGCCAGTCGCTCGGCCAGGCGTTGCAGGCGTCGGCAATCGGTGAGTTGCCAATGCACGGTGGTCCGGCATTCGTAGTCCACGCCGCTGTCGAGCAGCCATTCGAGGCTCTGCCAGTTGGCCCGGCCACTGTCAGTGACGCCGGTGATCAGGGCCGTTTCTTCTTCCAGCGCCTTGACGTCGAAACCAACCCAGTCCGAGAGCGGCAATACCCGCTTGAAGGCCGACGGTTTGATACCGGCGCTGTGCAAACCGACCTTGAAACCCAGCGCACGCACCTCGTGCATGGCCGCCGGCAAGCCCGGCTGCAAAGTAGCCTCGCCGCCGCTGAAGACCACGGCATCAAGCAGACCCTGACGACGCCGGAGAAACGCCCGCACCTCAGCCCACGGCACTTCCTGCTCGCCACGCGGGCAGAGCAGCGCCGGGTTATGGCAATAGCGGCAACGCCAGGCACAGCCCTGACAGAACAGCACGCAGGCCAGCTGCCCGGGATAGTCCAGGGTGGTCAGCGGCACCATGCCGCCGACCCTGAGTGGCTGAAGCACCTCGATCAGCGACCGGCAGGTGTTTCACTGAAGTGCAGGCGCTCGTGATGCTCGGACTGTTTGCCCGGATTGAACGCGCTGACCGGACGGTGATAGCCCATCACCCGTGTCCACACTTCACAGCGTTGACGTTGCTGTTGCGGCAGTTGCTCGACAGCTGATTGTTCTAGGGAAAGTTGCATGGTGTTACTCCTTGCGTGGTTGAAAATCGGGTGATCCCTTGCAGACAAACCGTAGGATGCGGTTGAGCGCAGCGATACCCATCACTGCGAGTGCTGCGCCCAGACAGATTGTCCGGTGATCTTTGATGGGTATCGCTGCGCTCAACCCATCCTACAAAGCTGCGAATCCATCGGTGGACAAGCCGCAAGCGGCGTTTTCCACCCTACAAAATCAGGCACAACTGGCGGTTGCGCAGGCCTGCTGCTGCAACAGCACTTCATCGCACCTGGGGCAGAACTCGTGCTCGCCATCCAGATAACCGTGCACCGGGCAGATCGAGAAAGTCGGGGTGATCGTCAGGTACGGCAGGCGAAAGCGGCTCAGGGCTTTGCGCACCAGGTTCTTGCAGGCCTGGGTCGAGGAAATCCGCTCGGCCATGTACAGATGCAAGACGGTGCCGCCGGTGTATTTGCACTGCAGCTCATCCTGCAGCTCCAGCGCCTCGAACGGATCATCGGTAAAACCGACCGGCAATTGCGAGGAGTTGGTGTAGTACGGCGCGTCCGCACAGCCGGCCTGGAGGATGTCCGGGTAGCGCTTGCGGTCTTCCTTGGCAAAGCGGTAAGTGGTGCCTTCGGCCGGCGTGGCCTCAAGGTTGTACAGGTGGCCGGTTTCTTCCTGAAAACGCACCAGCGTGGCGCGCACATGATCGAGCAAATGCAGGGCCAGTTGACGGCCGTGCGGGGTATGCATGCCCTCGCGATCATCGGTGAAGTTGCGCAGCATTTCGTGCAGGCCATTCAGGCCGATAGTCGAGAAGTGATTGCGCAGGGTGCCCAGGTAACGCTTGGTGTAGGGATACAGGCCGTTGTCCATATGGTGCTGGATGACCTTGCGCTTGACCTCCAGACTCTGCATGGACAGTTCCATCAGCTGATCGATACGCAGCAGCAAACCCGTCATGTCGTGCTTGTACAGATACCCCAGCCGCGCGCAGTTGATGGTCACCACCCCCAGCGAGCCGGTCTGCTCGGCCGAGCCGAACAGCCCACCGCCACGCTTGAGCAACTCGCGCACGTCCAGTTGCAGGCGGCAGCACATCGAGCGCACCTGATTGGGCTGCATGTCCGAGTTGAGGAAGTTCTGGAAGTACGGCAGGCCATAACGCGCAGTCATCTCGAACAGGCGCTCGGCGTTCTCGCTGTCCCAGGGGAAGTCGTGGGTAATGTTGTAGGTCGGGATCGGGAAGGTGAACACCCGGCCCTTGGCATCACCGGCCATCATCACCTCGATGTAGGCGCGGTTGATCAGCTCCATCTCGGCTTGCAGATCGCCGTAGGCAAACGGCATTTCAACGCCGCCGATATACGGAATCTGCTCGCGCAGGTCCTGCGGGCAGACCCAGTCGAAGGTCAGGTTGGTGAACGGCGTTTGCGTGCCCCAGCGCGACGGCACATTGAGGTTGTAGATGAACTCCTGAATGGCTTGCCGAACCTGCTCGAACTGCAGATTGTCCTTGCGCACATAGGGCGCCAGATAGGTATCGAAAGAACTGAAGGCCTGCGCCCCGGCCCATTCGTTCTGCAGGGTGCCGAGGAAATTCACCATCTGTCCCAGCGCACTCGACAGATGCTTGGGCGGACCGGCCTCGACGCGCCCCGGCACACCATTGAGGCCTTCATTGAGCAAGGTGCGCAGCGACCAGCCGGCGCAGTAACCGGCGAGCATGTCCAGGTCGTGGATGTGCAGATCGGCCTCGCGGTGCGCCCAGCCGATTTCCTGGCTGTAGACCTCGTCCAGCCAGTAGTTGGCAGTCACCTTGCCGGCCACGTTGAGTACCAGTCCGCCAAGCGAGTAGCCCTGATTGGCATTGGCCTGCACGCGCCAGTCTTCGCGGTTCAGGTACTCGTTCATCGACGTGGCGACCTCGACTATCGCCTTGCGATCGCGGCGCAGCCGGCCATGCTGTTCGCGATAGACGATGTAAGCCCGCGCAGTGTCGAAGTAACCGGCATCCATCAGCACCCGCTCGGCCATGTCCTGCACCTGCTCGACATCCAGCACCCGCTGCCCCTGTACCCGGGCCAGCAATGCCTCGGTGAGCCGCTCAGCCTGCGCCGCATCAAATTCGCCACTGGCTGATCCGGCAGCCGCCAGCGCCCGCTGGATTCTGAGCGGATCGAACGCTACCTTGCTGCCGTCTCGCTTGTAGATATGGCCGGGTATCATCGCCTCTTGGGAAGTACTCATCGCTCACCTCAATAAACACAATATGGGGTTATTTTTGTTCTACCAACCACAACATGTTGTGCAATCTACGGTTATCCAACAGGATGACCTTGACCATCATCAAGAATGCAAAAAATCCGCACAGGCCTGTGCGAGGCATTGAAATGCGACTGAATTGTCCGAGATTGATTCAAAATTGACGAGAATCATTATCAGTTAGATTTATTGCCTTTAACCTCTGGTCAACTCCACTACCAGAGGCTGCATCATGACCCCGCGTATCCTGCTAACCCTGACCGCCCTGCTCGCCGCTACCCACAGCCTTGCCAGGGAATACCCGATTGGCGAACCGCAGATCTGTGCCGGCATGGAGGTCGGCGCCGTGTACCTGCAGCCCATCGTGATGGATCCGCCAGGCATGATGCGCCCGGCGGCCGACTCCGATGTGCACATGGAAGCCGACATCAGCGCCCTGGAAAGCAATGCCCACGGGTTTCAGGAAGGCAGCTTCGTGCCCTATCTGGGGGTGCGCTATCGCCTGCAAAAGGCCGGCAGCGAGCAGGTCATCGAGGGTGACTTCCACGCCATGGTGGCCAACGATGGCCCCCATTACGGCGACAACATAAAACTGCTGGGCCCGGGTCAATACCAGCTGACCTACTGGGTCAGCGCACCCGGCGGCCATGGCGCGCACTTCGGCCGGCATACCGACAAGGAAACCGGCGTAGCGGCATGGTTCGAGCCATGCGAACTGAACTACAGCTTCACCTTCGCCGGCATCGGCAAAAAGGGCAGCTATTGAGTTCAACGGCGCGCCTGCCGGCGCGCCCTTTGCTGGAGAAGCCTGATGAAGCTTTACCTCTTGCTACTTGCCGCGCTGCCTGGCATCGCCTTGGCCGCGCCTTTGCCCAGCCATGAGCTGGAGATCCGCGACGGACATTTCACCCCGGCCAGCCTGCACGTGGCTGCCGGGCAACGCTTCAAGATCATCGTCCACAACCGTGGCCAGGGCCCGGTGGAGTTCGAAAGCACGCCGCTGCGCATCGAGAAGGTGCTCAGCCCCGGCGTCAGCTCCTTCGTCGTCATCCACCCGCTCAAGCCCGGCAGCTATGGCTTCTTCGACGAGTTCCACCCGGAACTGCCGCCCGGCGTGATCGAGGCTCGTTGAGCCATTAATTTCGAGGTTTAGCCCATGGAACAAGCCCTGCTGATCGTCTGGCGCGAAAGCGTCGAAGCCTTGCTGGTAATCGGGATTTTATTTGCCTGGCTGCGCCAGCAACCCGCAAGCCAGCACGCCCTGCGTTATCTGTGGGCCGGTGTCGCTCTGGGGTTGCTCAGTGCCGGGTTGCTGGCCGGTCTGATGACACTGGCCGGCAACTGGATGAACGCAGCGTCCGGGGAGTGGTTTCAGGTCGGCCTGAGCCTGCTGGCCAGCCTGCTGATCCTGCAAATGGCCTGCTGGATGGCGCGCCACGGCGGACAACTGCGCCAGCAACTGCAACGCGACGCCGGCGCCGCCTTGCAACAAGGCCGTTTGCTCAGCCTGAGCCTGCTGGTGGCGCTGGCCGTGGCCCGCGAAGGCAGCGAAACGGTGATCTTTCTGTATGGCGTCAGCAGCACGGCCAACCCTGCCAGCCTGGCCCTCGGCGCCCTGCTCGGCTTGCTGCTGGGGTTGGCCTGCTTTGCGCTGCTACAGGCCGGCAGTCGCTTTATTGCCTGGCGGCAGTTCTTTTTGATCAGTGAATGGCTGCTGATTCTGCTCGGCGGCGCCCTGCTGATCAGCGCGCTGGACCGCGCCAGCGGGCAGTGGATGGCCATGGACCTGCCCGAGCAGCTGTACAGCCTGATCGGCACGCCGCTGTGGGACAGCTCGGCCCTGCTCGATGACGGCAGCCGCGCGGGCGCCCTGCTGGCCAGCCTGACCGGTTACCGGGCCATGCCCTCAGCGCTGCAGGCGTTGCTGCTGGGCGGCTACTGGCTGCTGGCCTGGTGGCTGTTGCGCAAACCCGCCCCTGTGCTGCGGAGCAGCCTGGCGTGAACACTTGGTTGACTCAAGTGGGACACACCATGCGCCGCCACGCCGGGGTGATCCGCTGTGTGCAATGGACGGTGGTGCTGTTTTACGCCGTGATGCTGGTCATCCCCGCGCTCTTGCCGCTGCCGCCGGCCGAAGCAGGAATGCTCAACAACCTGACCCTGCTGGCGCAGTTTCTGTTCTGGGGCCTGTGGTGGCCTTTTGTGCTGCTCTCGGTGGTGCTGTTCGGCCGCCTCTGGTGCGGCGTGCTGTGCCCGGAAGGGGCGCTCAGCGAATGGGCCAGCCAGCGTGGCTTGGGCCGCGGTACGCCGCGCTGGATGCGCTGGGGCTTCTGGCCGACCCTGGCCTTTGCGCTCACCACCTTGTACGGCCAGTTGATCAGCGTTTACGACTACGCCCAGGCCGCCCTGCTGATTCTCGGTGGCTCGACGCTAGCGGCGATGCTGGTGGGTTTTCTGTATGGTCGCGGCAAGCGGGTCTGGTGCCGTTACCTGTGCCCGGTCAGCGGTGTGTTCGGTTTGCTGGCCAAGCTGGCGCCGGTGCATTTCCATGTCGATGAACAGCGCTGGCGCGACAATGCCCCGCCGCATTTGCCACCGCCCA
>JACCDZ010367122.1_pt1 | contig 11602 bp, 8 predicted proteins | sample 7449551 | NCBI WGS metagenome assembly JACCDZ01 (sample SAMN15323452, study PRJNA562643) | freshwater metagenome | isolation source: river surface water | place: USA:Blue River Watershed | collected 2017-08-18
AGAAAGAAAATTCTGAATAAAATATTGTTCCTCATTCTTTCTACGTGAAGAAAAAGAGCTACCACTAGAAGATAAAGTGTCTATTCTCTCATCTCTCCCTCTGCTTCGTTTTAAAGAAGGTGGAATAATTAAATTTCCATCTGAAGCTTCTTCATCATCTGAAGCTTCGTCATCGGAAACTTCTTCAATTCTGTTTAAAGGGTTTCCATCACAATCAACAAGAAGTTGTCTTCTATCAAAAGGTGCTACAATTATTTTTCCTTCGGCAGATATGCCAGTTTTCTTAAACGTTCGATGTCCTTGTTGTAATAACGGAACGATATTGCTATATAATTCTAAAGATTCTTTCATTTCTGCGTCTGTAAAACATTTAACAAAAAGGTTATCACGTCCTTCAACAATCATTATTGGAGGGGCATTCTGTTGACTGGAATGCCCCTGTAGAACAGAAGACATTTATTTTATAAAATTTTTATAAAATAATTTTTAAAACGATTTCAGAAAAGAAGGTTGATTGTTAAAAGCTTTTTCAAACTTTTCAACTCCATCAGGAGTAAATTCAGAAATATCCCCTTCTAATATGTTTGATTGAGGACAACGAAATGCCATGCATAATCCAGCCTTATCTTTATTCTCATCAAGAAAAGGATAAATGTATTCATCGTATAACTTTTGCGGGGTATTTGTATCTTTATATGAAATCATAACTGCAACGGGAGCTGATAACCAACTCTCTCCGAACGGACGTTCATAAATATGAACACCAAAATATCCTACAATATACATTCCTCTGTATTGAGAAATCCAATCGAGAAGAGTTTTCCATTTAGCTTCTTCAGATTTCTCTTTTTTAGATCTTTCTTCACACATTTCAATAAACATATCTACTGAAAATGTGCATGTGTTATTTTCAATTCCAATATTATCAGCAGATGAAAGAACAGTCATAGCAGATTCGAATGTTCCATATTTTACAGCATATAAAAACCACGCAAGAAACCACTGAGTATGAGAATGATGTAGCCAGTGATGCATATGTGTTTTTATGTATTCAATGTCACCTGTTTGAATTGCAGTTTTTATCGTATCAAGAAATGATTCTGGATAATCAAACGCATTAATATTCTCACCGTTTAAAATCTCGTCTTTCATCATTGAAATCACTTCGTTTAGAGTTGGGAAATCGACCTTGCGTTGTTGTTCGTTAGTTGACATTTTCTATTTTTTGTAAGAAAAAAATTTTTCATTTTTATAAAATAATTTCTGTATTTTTTAATATATTGTACAAGTCGTTTCTAGAATATATTGGAAGAGAATTCTCTGTTCGCATTTTAGCTAAATATACGTTATTTGTTTGGTCTACGAAGAACACGTGTTCATTATTAATTTTATAAAACATAAACGCAAGCAACCCTCGTATTTTAACCCCTTCTAACTTTCCTGTAACTGTTCTTACACTATCGTTTCCAATAGTGAAAAAGGCTTTATCTAAATATTTAATTTCTGGAAACACAGCTCTATAATAATTTAATAAGAGAGGAGCATCGTCAAACTTAAATACCTCTTCCTGTTTTTTGTAACACATTTATTTCTATTTTAAATATTTATTGATAAATTTAATAAATGAGCGTGAACGATTCTGAATTTAAAATTTATGATACCCTCTGTTGTGATGGCGATGGTAGTGGTGGGAGTAGTGGAACTGGACCGACTGGACCGACAGGAGCTGCCGGATTGGAAGGAGTAACTGGACCGACAGGATATACTGGATATACAGGATACACTGGCCCGACTGGAGCTGCTCAAGGTGGAACGACTGGAACGAACGTTTTCTTTGGAGAAGGTGCAATGACTAGTTTAAGCGGTGGAAGTAACAATTCAGCGTTCGGGTATAATTCAAGTCACGCATTAGTATCATCATCAAACACGACAGCTGTTGGATATAACGCATTATTACTAAACACAGGAGATAGGAACGTTGCGATAGGTGCTTCGTCTGTTGCAACGAATGTGTCGGGAAATAATATAACAGCTGTTGGATATAATGCATTAACAGCAACCACTGTTGGAGGGAATACAGCTGTAGGATTTGAATCTTTGAAAACAAATAACACAGGTGTTAGAAATACAGCTCTTGGGTCGTCTTCATTAGCAGCTAACGTATCAACTAACGATAATACAGCAATTGGTAATTCTTCTTTAACAGCTGCAACAGGTGGAACGAACTCCGCATTCGGTTCAAACTCTGGGAGTGGAATAGTTGCAGGAACAGGAAACGTTGCAATAGGATATAATGCTTTAGCTACCCCTTCAGCTGTTATAAATAATATAATTATTGGAAACGGAGCTGGAAACGGTACGAACGCATTTGCTGATACGAATAATATTGGAATAGGAACATCTTCTTTATCAGGAAATCATTCAGCCATCTCTGCTGACAACATTGGAATAGGGAGATCGACATTATCTGGAGCATTATCAACAGCAACAGATAATATTGGAATTGGAAGAGCATCATTGACGGGATTAACATCAGGAAATAATAATGTTGTAATCGGGGCAGATTCCTTAATAACAATTTCAACAACATCAGATAACACAGGGGTTGGATATTCAACATTAAAATTAAATACAGCATCACAGAATACAGCTTTCGGAAGTGGAGCTGGTGCATCGAACACTTCTGGTAGTGGCTTAACAGCAATCGGATATAATGCATTAACATTAAATTCTAATGGTGACAGCAACACTGGAGTTGGTAACGAAGCTCTTGCAGGAAATTCAACAGGTGCTGGAAACACTGGAATAGGAAGCAATGCATTAAAATTAAACACCGCTAGCAGTAATACAGCAGTTGGAGCTTTCGCTGGGGACGCATTGACAACAGGTGCAAGTAATACAGCAGTTGGTTATTCTGCATTATCGGCTCAAGTTGATACAGCAGAATCTACGGCTGTTGGATATAACGCATTATTACTAAACACTGGAGCTGGAAATACAGCATTAGGTAGTAGAGCTGCTGTTGCAAACGTTGGCGGAACGGGGATTGTAGCTGTTGGATACCATGCTTTATTGAATAATGTTTCTGGAATTGACAATACTGCTGTGGGATATGAAGCACTATTACTTGCTACAGGTGGTTCAAATACGGCAATAGGTGGTGGCGCTGGAAATCAAATAGCGAATGGAACAGGGAATATTATGATTGGCTACGGTGCTAATGCTCCATCAAACGCAATTAATCAAATAGCTATAGGAACTGGTGCATCGTCAATAAATGATAATGAAATACGAATAGGGAATACGTCACACACATCAACGATTTTTCAGGGAACATCAGCTTTAGGAGTGAGCATAGGGAGTAACACAACAGCTGATACATCATCCATTTTAGATTTAACATCAACTACGAAAGGAATACTTCCTCCAAGAATGACAACGACGCAGAAGAACAATATATCATCTCCAGCTACGGGATTAGTAGTGTATGACACAACATCATCACTGTTAAACGTGTATGATGTTGCTTGGAGACCTGTTGGTACATCTCTGTGTCTATTCAAAATGACTGGTAATGCAGCTGTTGGAACATGGGCACCTGGAGGGTGGGCTGAAACTATATGTCGCCTTTCTGTTGTATATAACGCTGCGGGAACAGATTATCCATTAAGTACAACAACATATACAGATGACACAGTCACAATTCAAAAAGCAGGATTGTATTCGATTACTATCACCAGTGGTGGTAATGGTACATGTAGCACTGCCACCATGCCCGTATTCACTCTTCGTATAAACGGAAGCATGGTAAATGGTGTATCTAACATCACTAGTCAGTGTGGCGGTGGCTCAGTTACGTTATGTTATTCATTGGCTGTTAATGATACCGTTAGCATATATATGCGAATTAGCTCATCTCGAGCATTGGTTTCTGTCGCTGGATGGAATGAAGCAGCTACATGTCAATTTCTTATCCAACGTTTGGCGTAATACATTTATACTATAAATATATCTATGTAGGAATACACCTACGCGGAAATACTATCATGATAAGATACAGTCCAATTATATCTAGAATTGGTGTTTGTTAAAGGAGATAATTCAATAAAATTGTTATAATGTTTATAGCATGACGAACATTTAATAATGTTCAAATACGTTTCAATAATATTTGTAAAGATAGTATTTGTTACAGATTCATCTGTACTATAGTGAAAAAGTATCTGCCACATTTCCTTGTCTGGTCTATACATTAAATTATACGAAGAAACATACTCATATATACTTTCTTCTGTTATATTGGGGAAAAAATTTGTTACAATATCAAACCAATCATCATAATGTGTTCTAACTCGCTCCTTCATTGTAGTTGCTTGTAGATACTTGCTGATTATTTTAAAATTTTCTTCGATGTCCATCTTTTATTCATGTAATAATTTTTTATAGTATAAAAATGGCAAGAATTTTTATCGGCATTAAACGTATTTTAAAAAATATGTTTGGTATAATAAATGGCCATTAAAATTCTTGACCCTGTAGCAACAGACTACGGCGTATCCCCAACGAATCTCATCCTCTCATGTCAGGGAGTGATGTCTGTATGCAAAATAACGGTGAATAATGAAGTGAAATACAGAGTGAGTGCAAACACTGTATTTCGCGCCACTCCTACATCACAACCGTTAAAGTTTGGAAGTGTGAATGTTAATGTTGATCCGTCCGAGCTCACCTCCAATCTCTTCGAGAAGCTGTATGATGCTCTTAAACTCGAATTTCCTAACTACGAAGACATGCTGTAAATAACATTATAATTTTTTACTATATAAAAAATTATGAATACAAATAAAAGATGTCTTCAAGAGAACAAGTATTAAATAATTTATTTTATTACATATGTATATACCTTAAAGATAATGGAGAAACATGCACATGTTGCTGTCCCAATACAACATTCACATTTGATGCTGAAAATGATGGGAAAACTAATACAGATTTGACCATTCATACATGGAACTATAATAATATATCTACACCTACAGTAGATGATTTATTATATATAACACCTCAATCTGTACAAACTTTTAGAAAACTGCAGTATATACAGAATGATAAACAATTAACAAGCTTGATTTCTACGACAAACCAAACAAGAGCAGCATTATCTCTTCCACCTTTATCAGATAGTGAAAAAGCCGCTTTAGTAGATGATTCGTATATCATTCCATAATTTTTATTAGCCTAATTTGTATAGCATAAATCCCGCTAATAAAATACCATAACTAGATGATGATGCATTTTTACCGTTTGCAGTAAAGCTAATATCAAATGATCCAGCAGTAGTTACCGTAAAATATTTTTCTAAAAGCATTTGGTTTAACGCATTAGCTAAAGTAGAATAGCAATCGTATGTGCTTAACAATGTGTATGTGCCACTACCGTTTATTTTGACAGAAATATCCATTATAGCTCTATCTGTTGAATTCATTAATCCTAAAACTAATTTATACACTCCTACTGATAATGTTGTAGGTGACGCATAATTTAACCCTTTTCCTACTGTAGATGAAGCGAAATCATTATTATATATCGATCTTGCATTCCCTATAATAGCTAATGTTACAGCACCAGAAACTAATGCTGTCCAATTTGTAGCATTATTCAATGAAACCAAACATACGACTTCTGTCATTCCTGTATTTAATGTTTGATATAACGCGGTTGATGTGAATGTGACATCGTTAGTATTCGAATTTTGCTGTTTCCCTGTTACACTAAATGTTTTATAGATTTGTTTAGATATTAAATCAGAATCATATACTACAAGAGCTGTAGCTGGAGATGTTATAGCATTCTTCTGTGCAGTAGTCATACGAGGTGGAAGCATCCCTTTTGTTGTTGAAACAATATCAACAATTGCCGAAGCTGTGTCTGAGGTTGTTCCGACTTTTATACTAGATGCTGTCACAGGAGGAGATGGAAATGAAGTGCTCATTTCTTTGTTAAAAGAATTATTTTAAATAAAAATAATTCATTAATATTTTTAAGATGTTTTCTGAAACACTGGACAGTTATAAACATACACTTCTTGAACAGTTGAAAACATTGGATATCCTGAAGGCTGTTTAATGAAAGAATTACTACCTCCGAATGTCTGTTTGACAGCAGTTGCAGTGGTAGGACTTGCTTCATAGAACCCGAATAAAACATAATAATTTGAAGATGATGCGTTCTTGGATGTTACTGTATATTTAATCACTAAATTTCCTGCCGTATGAACAACATATATAGGAACATTATATAGAGTAACATCTGCTGCAGCAGATGTCGTATATGAATCAACTCCAGTATATAGAGTGGTATATCCTCCTCCATTTGTCGAATATGCAATAGTGCAGATTCCTGTATCATCATATGTTCTATTCATTAATTGCGTTTTATATGTTCCAGCTGGTAGAGATGCAAAGGTTAAGGTGTATTCATCATTCAATGCTGGAGATGAAAAATACGCAATAGTATAATTCCCTTCTGTAAAAGATGTTACTGAACCAGAACCTACAGATTTCGCTAACGTAAATCCGCAATAATAATTTCCAATAAATCCACCACCGAGTTGTCCCGCAGAGTCAATAACAACAGGAAGAGCATCATTAGTATTTGTTTTCACTGCTCTAATGTTCTTAATATATGTTGTGCTATCAACAGCTGCTGATGTCAATGATGCTCCAATGACAATACAATCTGTTCTTGCTCCTGTATCAACATCTGCCGCATATCCTAATATTGTGTTCCCAGTTCCTGATGTGATGGTATCGCCAGCTGTCGAACCGAGAGCTGTATTATTTGCACCAGTATTCGCAAGAAGTGCCTGATATCCAACAGCCGTGCAATCAGCACCAGATGTTGTTCCTAGTGCATCTTTACCTATTGCTGTGTTGTTACCAGTAATAAGAGCATCACCAGCTCCACTACCTATACATGTATTATTGGATACAGTAGATGCAGCGGATAAAGCATTATACCCAATAGCCACATTATTAGTTCCTGTTGTGATTGCATCACCAGCAAGAGAGCCAACAGCTGTGTTATTTATTCCAGCAGACGATATAGAAAGTAAGGCGTCATTTCCAACTGCTGTGCAATCTGTTGTAACACCAGAATTGCCTGTTGATGTTCCTTGGATAGCACGATAACCAACAGCCGTATTACGAGGGCCAGTCTGATTATAACGCAAAGCGATACGTCCTATAGCTGTATTTTGAACCCCTGATGTCAAACTTACAGCCGCACTACTACCTACGGCAGTAACTTCGCTACCTGTGAATACTTGCGCACAACTGTTCCCTACAGCTACGGCATCAACACCAGATGCTAATGTTTGCAATGCGTAACATCCAATAGCCACATTGTAACTACCACCCAACACTCCCTGCCCAGAAGAGATACCAAAACATGTATTATTAATACCCGTAGTTAGAGCTGTCAGACTACTTGTGCCTACAGCAACGTTGTCTGTTGCAGAACTCATTTGTCCTTTCATTGTATCTTTACCGATAGCGATGTTACGAGATGATGCGGCAGAAACCCATGCGGTGCCTCCCATTGAAGAGTTCCCTATAGCGATATTACTATCATGAACAAATCCAGCAGATATAGCCGAGCCAGCACTTACTCCCATACATAAATTATTAGTTGCTGTTGTTGCAATTCCAAATGAATTATATCCAATTGTTGTATTCCCTGTTCCTGATGTGAGAGCATCACCTGCAAGAGAGCCAACAACTGTGTTCTGTGCCCCTGTGCAATAAAGTAATGCATCCTTCCCTACAGCTGTGCAATCGCTAGCACTCATTGAACTATTTATTGCTCGATAACCAACAGCAGTGTTATTATTAGAATTTGTTACACCGTAACCAGCCCCGTGACCAACCGCTGTGTTACCAGTACCTGTAGAATTATTATATAATGCAACAAAACCAATACCTGTGTTGGATGTTCCAGATGATTGTGAAAATAATGCAGCACTTCCAACCGCTGTTATCTGTGCTACTGTGTTTGATGGTGCTGCGTTATACCCAACAGCTGTGCAATCATCAGTCGTTGTTAATGCTGTCAATGCGTTTGCTCCAATTGCTACGTTCTGTTTGCCAGATGTGATACTATCGCCTGCTGTAGCACCTATTGCTGTATTATAATTTCCAGTAGATGCAGCAAGTGCGTTATATCCAATAGCAGTACTTCCTGTACCTGTTACATTAAGAGCTAGAGTGTTATATCCCACACCAGTGTTTTGAGTACCTGACGTATTTTCGAACAGAGCATTATGCCCAATACCAACAGTACCTGAAGCTGTGTTTTTATATAACGCTTGTGCGCCAATACCCACTGCGAGAGTTGAATTTGTTGTTGAGCCTGCCATACAATCTTTCCCTATAGCTACGTTAGCATCACCAGCTGCTTTATTTGTCATAGCAGAAGTGCCAATAGCAACGTTTGAAGTACCTGTGTTCAGACGTAAAGCTTGAAATCCAACAGCCGTGTTATGTGTTCCTGTAAGGACAGATAACAACGCTTCATATCCGAACGCTGTGCTATATAACGGTGTTGTTCCTTGTGATAATGCGTTATATCCGAGAGCAGTTACGTTAGCTGATGTGTTTACAGCTAACGCATTGTAACCAACAGCAGTCACTCCACTCACTGTTGATATTGCTGATGCTGCACTATACCCTACAGCAGTGTTCCCTGCTCCCGATGTTATCGCATCTGCCGCAAGAGAGCCAACAGCTGTGTTCGTTCCACCCGTCGTCACAGCAGTGAGTGCATTATTACCAATTGCCGTGTTATCTGATGCACTGTTAGATAGAACACCTAAAGCTGTTTGATAACCAATTGCAGTATTTCGCGCACCAGTAACATTTTCTTTCAAACTACTGTATCCAATAGCAGTATTTTGAACACCTGATGTGTTTTTCCAACAAGCATAATAACCAATACATGTTGTGAATGCCGCGGTGTTAGCGTTTCCTGCAGAATAGCCGATGGCTGTCAATCCAGAGTTGCCACCCATATTCCCTCTCCCTGCACTACTACCGATAACAGTATGTTCACCAGCTGTGTTTGTTCCTGTCAACGCAAGATAACCTATACCTACACAGTTGCCAATGGAGCCTGATGTACCAGACAACACACTACCACCCAAAGCGAATGAGCCGAACACTGCACCATTGCCACCGGAGCTATTTCCAATAGAAACATTATCACCACCTGATGTAAGAAGAGCACCAGCTGCATTTCCAATACCAATATTGTTATTAGTTGTACTTAACGCAAGAGCGTTATATCCAATCGCACAGACACCAGTCCCCGAAATGTTTGCTTTTAATGCTCCACTTCCTATCGCTGTGTTCTGTGCGGCAGTGTTTATTAAAAGTGCTTGATACCCTACAGCTGTACAATCATTCGCTGTTCCAACACTTCCAGCTAATGCACTCTTTCCAACTGCTACATGTCGTGTTCCTGATGTTATTCCAGAACCCGCACTACTTCCTACAGCTGTATTATTTGCTGCTGTAGTTGCCGCTAAAGAGTTTGCTCCTATTGCTGTATTTTCATTTCCAGCGTTTGCTGCTAAAGCCCCTTTACCAACAACAACATTGCTACTTCCAGTAGTCGTTAAACCAGCTCCACTACCAATAATTGTGTTATTAGCACCAGTTGCTGCAGCTAATGCAGATCTTCCAATAGCAATGTTATCCACTGAGGCGCCACTTAATGAGGCAGAATTCATTGCTCCAATTCCAATCGCTATAGAATAAGATGTATTATTTACTGTATTAGGAAGAGATGCCAACGCATTTTGTCCAATTGCAATATTGCTTGAAGATGTAGTCGCCACTGCTAATGCTGATGCTCCAATAGCTATATTATTCGAAGCTGTTGTATTTGCTGCTGCAGCAGCGTTTCCTATTCCAACATTAGAACCACCTGATGTGTTTGCAGCTAAAGCTGTATTTCCTATGCCAACATTTGAAGCTCCAGATGTTACAGCGGACAAAGCTGTCTTTCCGATAGCAACATTATTTATTGCTGCTACGGTCATAGATGCAGATGCTAATGTTGAACGTCCTATAGCAACATTATCTGTAATTGCCACAGCTCCTGCACCTGATAAAGCTAAGTCACCAATTGCAACATTATCTATTCCTGCAGTATTTAATGTTAATGCAGATTTTCCTATGGCAATGTTTGTATTTCCAGTTATCAGAGAAGCTAATGCAGATTGACCAATTCCAATATTATCTGTTGCAGCATTCATAGCCCCTTGCATAGTGTTTTTACCAATGGCTATATTATTTGTAGAAGCAGCTGCATGCGCACTCCCTGTCATTGCAGATGTACCAATAGCTATATTATCTGCGTCTGCAAACGATGATGATCCGTTCATCGCAGCATTACCTATAGCTACATTATTAAAAGCAATATCACTTGTTCCTAATGCATCTTTTCCTAAAGCAACGTTTCCAGCTCCAGTTGTAAGGGCGTCAGCAGCTCCAGAGCCAACAGCAGTATTATTATTTACTCCCTGAAGAGATGCAAGTGCATTATACCCTAATCCAACGTTATCAGAAGCAGCTCCTGAAGAGACATGTCCTAATACATTATATCCCATAATTGTGTTTCTGGCTCCTGTTGTTAATGCATCAGCTGCTAAAGCTCCCATAGCTGTGTTATTGGCACCTGTTGATGCTGCTAGAGCAGAAAACCCTACAGCTGTTGAAGAATCAGATGTGTTAGATGCTAAAGCGTTTGTTCCGACAGCTGTGTTTTGCGACCCTATTGTGGTTGTAGTTAATGCTCTATATCCTACAGCAGTGTTATCATCAACAGTGTTTGCTGCTAATGCTTCGGCTCCAAAAGCTGTGGTATTTGATGCGGTAGTTAATGCAAAAGATGCATGATATCCGAATGCTGAATTATACCCTGCAGGAGGGTCTGTTAAATTTTCTAAGGCACCATCGCCAAAGAATGTGTTCGTTCCTATAACACCTCCTTGTGCGGCACCTGTCGGACCCGTTATGCCTTGCGATCCTGTGTAGCCTGTGTATCCTGTCGGCCCCGTTGCTCCAGCCGATCCTGTATCTCCTTTAATTCCTTGAGGACCAGTTGCTCCAGAAGGGCCCGTTGCTCCTGTATCGGAAGCTGTTCCAGCAGGTCCAGTTGGTCCCGTTACTCCAGAACTACCAGTTGGTCCTGTTGCACCTGTTCCAGACCCTCCTCCACCCCCACCATCATCACAACAGAACGTAAAAAAAATCTTAAATCCCTTCGATATATCAGTCTCTGATGTCATTTTATTTATAACAATATATTTATTTAATTACTACATAAATATCACTTTAAACTTTTATAATGGTAAATAAATGTCACGGAAATGTATTTGCTGCAAGCAGTCTTTACAAATTGATAAATTTTTAAAAACAGACAAAATGTGTATAGAGTGTTCTGAAAAAAGAAATAAAAAGATGAAATGCCAAATCTGTGGGAAATGTGCAACTCATGGACTTAAAATTGATAAAATTGTAAAATGGTGCAGAAAACATGC
>JACCDZ010217177.1_pt1 | contig 11601 bp, 10 predicted proteins | sample 7449551 | NCBI WGS metagenome assembly JACCDZ01 (sample SAMN15323452, study PRJNA562643) | freshwater metagenome | isolation source: river surface water | place: USA:Blue River Watershed | collected 2017-08-18
GGACGCTAGATGCGTCGGATGTGCGCGATTATGGCGCCGGGTCGAATATATGCCAAGCAACGGCGCTGGTGTCGCTTGCGCTGGTGCTTGTAATCGTGAAACTGGTCCCTGCCGTGCGCGCCGATACACGCAACGCGCCAGGCGTGCCGCCCGTGTTCTGTGCCGTCAGGAAGATTCGGCTGTTAGCGGCAACGGATGTCGTGTTGACCACCGCCGTGCCGCCAACCAGCGTCTCAAGTCCCTGCTTCGCGCCAGCGCCGCCCTCGGCGATCCTGAACCCTGCACCGGCAGCGAGGGCAAGGTTCCCGGACCCGTCAAGCTCTGCCGGCACGAACCCGAGAGCTACCGTGATTGATCCAGCAAGGTCTGTCAGCGTGAGTTTGGCGCCAACAGCTAGCACCCTGGCATTTGCCACTGCAGGGTCAGGCGCCATCAGCACATATGGCAGAGCAGATAGGGCGATCCCGAGCCCCTGCGCATCGCTGGCGGCCGCAGATGCGCCAGCCGCAGTTGACAGCGCAGCGTTTGCGTCGGTCTGCGCCTCTTCTGCGGCGGTAAGCGCCGCTTCTATCCGGCCGTCTGATGTGCCAATCGCATCAGGCAGCGCCCCGCTCACATCGGCGAACAAGGCCTCAAACGCCCTCACCATGTCTGGCCGGTCCGGAAACAAGGACGTGAGCCGATCGCGCGATATCGCCCGCGTCCTCAGGTCAGCCATTCAGCGGCTCCAGTTGGATTTCCAGGCGCGCCAGCGTGAGGTGCGACTCTGAGGTGCCGCGAAACTTTTGCGTGCGCCAGTGGCGCAGCCTGCCCTGATGGCGCCAGGCCAGCCGCTTTGCTGTGCGGCCCCGTGCCCCCACGCTGATTGCGCGCTCCATGCTCCACATCAGCCCATCGTGTGAGTAGCTGGTCCAGATCGTCGGGTCAGTTCCGTATTCGGCGTTGCCTGTCAACGCCACAAGTTCCAGTTCGTGGACGATTGCATTCCGCCCTTCGGCATACAGCACCAGCGTTCCGAATTCCCATCCGACGATTTGGCCGTAGTGGCTGGACACATCCGACACCAGCACGCCTATTGAGGGTGATGTCGGGTCGCCTGCGATCCATGTGCCGTAGCACCAGACAAGATTTCTTGCCCTGTACGTCTTGACGCCAACAACACTGCTGGTGAGCACGTACCACACCGGCTCGCCAAGAGCCCGCGACGCTGCCACGTCGTATACAAGGCACCGGTCAGGCAGATGGATCATTACCCGCTCATGACCGTCGTCAACACGGCATTCCATGACAACGGCGCTGAGTTCCTTCTCGGTGTACGTCTTGAGAATCTGGTCGATCTCACGCGTGCTGAACTTTGGGCACGATCCAGGCGCCATCAGGTAGCAGCCTGGCGCCTCGTTCCTGCCCGACCCCAAAAATGCGAACGTGCCAGCGGCAGCACAGTATGCGTGCGTGCCAATGATCCCTTTCGATACACGCGCCCCGTCGATCCGTTGGAACGGGAAGAAATCGCCACCGACGTTGCGGAACGCCTCGATGCTGTACCTGCCAAAGGCATACAGCTCGTCGTTCATCGCGGCGATGGCCTTGATCGGGTCAGGGTCCGACTCGGCCGATCCGTACTTGAGCGGGTTAACGGCTGTCGGGTCGTTAAGTTCAGTGACAACAATTGACGTTCCATCGGTCACGATGAAATACCCGCCGAGCCATGCCACATCGAGCACGGTGCCGATATCAACATCGGTCACGGCCTGCAGCTTCGCGCCGTTGCTTTCGTAGTAATACAGCGTGCCACCGGAGGCAATTGCCAGCCTGTCGAATGAGTACACCATCGACACTTGCCCACCCGCCCCGACGCTGCCGCGGTCAACCACTTCCCCCGCTTCAGTGACAGAAACCAGACGAGACCCCATGACGCGGTAGCACACGCCATCCCAGTTGATGCCGCCGCGGTCCACCCCTGGCCCATTCGCGAGGTGCGTGATGCCGTCCGCTGGCCGCAGATAGCCCTGCGCAATCCCGGTGTGCTTTGGCACCGGCACAAGATTGCGCGGGTACGATGTGCGGAAATCTCCCGCCGTGTCGGTGTAGTTGCCGCTCAGGATCGGTACTTGCATGGGTCACGCGAACAGTTTCAGGCGCAGGCGCGAGCCCGGCTGTATCAAGCGCGCGAGGTCAAGGTTGTCCTCGCCGATGCTCACACTACTGTTGCCAGCGGTGTCCGTCACCGTCGCGATCACGGTGTAGAGGCCCCTGGCCATCACGGTCGGAACCACGAGGGTCCAGATGTTGCCAGCGGCACGTAGGTCCGGCCCGCCAAGCGCATAGGCTGGACTCAGGAACCCGCCGGGGCCGTAGATCACGACCGACAGCGAATAGCCGGGGACGTTGACCCACGTACCCGTCACCTCCGGCGTCGAGTCCTCCGATGTCTGCGGATCAACCACCGGCACTACCGGCGGATTGAGCAGTGCCTTGATGACGTAGGTTGCCGATGTCGGTCCGAACTGCGCGCCACGGATCACCCTGGCCGTGTAGATGTAGGTCGTGTCGTGCACCAGGCTTGACTCGGGGTAGCTCCAATCGGTGCTGACGGTGGTGGCGATGCCGATTGGCGACCCGTTGCGCAGTAACTGCACTTGCTCACCAGACCCAAGGCTGGCGCTGATCGTTCCAGCCAGCAGCGGCGCCGGATCGTTCGTGGCGCCACCGGACGCCACTACACCAGTGATCGGCGCCACGGCGTCAGTGATCGATACGATGACCGTTGTCTGCGTCGGCGCGGCGATGGTGGTGTTGTTCGTCACCGACTGATTGTTAATCGAGTCGGCATAGTTACCTGCAAGGTCCTGAATGCGCGCTGTGCCTGTCGCCGGCTTGGCGTAACTGACCCGCACGACGGTGGTTTCTGTGGCGGCAACCGCCATCACGAGATTGACCTGCGAACCGGTAGCGTTGCGCGAGTCGATCGCCTGCACCACATAGCCGGCGCCGTTGTCGTACTCCACGGTGTACGTCGTCTTCGCGGCCTGGAACGCGCCGGCAGCGATTTGCTCATCGAACACGATGGCCAGGTCAACGCCATTGATCTGCGCGCCGACGAGGGCCGGGATGGTCGTGTCGTAGACGAACGTGAGCGCCGCGCTCGAAGCGCTGGCGCCGGTGGTGGCATTGACCTGGCGCGCGATCCACGTGTTGGACCCGGCAGACGGTGTTGGGGCGGTGTTGTTCGCGCCCCAGCTCGAGCCGCCGTTCGTGCTGATCTGCCACGGATTCGGAGCTACCACGCCGCCGACCGTCACCGCGCCGGTGTTCGTGCGCGGCGGCGTATCCGCTGTCCCGGTGTCCGAGTTCAGCGTGAGCGTTGGGGCGGGCGGAGGTGAGCCGCCACCGGAATCGATCTTCGTCGGAATCGCGATGCTCAGGCCGCCGGCACCGTTCGCATTGCTGAAGTCGCCGCTGCGCAAAAACGCCTGATACCTGTCCCAGCCGTTGAATGTCGGATTCCCGTTCACGTCACCAGGAGTCGGAACTCCACTAGGCAGCGTCCAGCCAGCGTTCACGTTCGTGGGAACAATGATGAGGTTGTGCAGCCCCTGCTGGATTGCGAAGTTGTGGATTCCCAAGCCACCGTTGTTGTCGCTGTCCAGCGGCGCGCCTGGCGGCCGGAATGGGGTGCGGCCAGTGGCAAAGATCGGCTGTGGCCCAACGTGGCCGATGTGATCCTTTTGCGCGTCGTGCCAAGGTTTGCCGTAGTTCTCGGTGTAGACGTGCAAGCTGCACGGGATGCGCAGCTTGTTTGCGAACTGCGCGTTGTACCCGTGGCGCACAGACATCGGGCTGGCGCCTGCCGTCGTAACGTGCGGCTCCATCGGATATGTGTCTGGAGCACATAGCCCGTAGCCATTGGCGACAGCGGACGCAACGATCTCGTTCAGGCCGTCGTTGTTTTGCACGTTCGCCATCTGCCAGACCATCCGCGCCGGCATCGACACGTTGCGCGCGTTCTCGGCGCAGGCGATCAGGCCAAGCGTGTACTGCTGGTCATAGTTCGCCGGAATGCCTTGTTCTGCAGGGCTTGGCGTGGCGTTACCGGTGTGCGGCTCCTGCACGCAGATGCCGTAGAACGCCGCCCTGACGCGGGCCTGCTTTGCCGGGTTGCCAGGGTTGCTGTAGTTGACGATGTTCGCGGTGAACGCAGCGTACATCGCGGCCCATCGCGCCTGCACCTGAGGCACCCACATGCGGTGCATTTTCGTGGTCGCCCCACCCGGCGTGCCGGTCGTGAAGTGACCTGGGTTCCCGCCGAACAGTGACGTGTCGTTGAAGTAGTTCGGAGGGCTCGTGTACTTTGTCGTGAGCAGCACGCGCACGACCATGCCATTCAGTCCGGCGTAGTCGCATGCGTCAATCAGCCGCGTGAAGTTGTAGACGTTCGGTGTGTCGTCCTCGATGGACTTCCATGGGATGTCCAATTCGACGCCGACAAATGGCCCGGTCGCACCAGCGATGGCCGCGTTTTCGCTGACGCACAGATCGATGATGCCGTTGTCTGTAATGCTGGCGGCCTGCCGATTTGTCAGCATCAAGCCCGGGAAGAACGGGACGATGGCCGCCATATGTCATGCCACCAGGTTCTGCACTTGCTGATCAGTCAAGCCGACCTTGTACAGCTTCAGGTGCATGATCGTGCCGAATAGGTTTTGAGAGCCATCCGACCGCGAGCCAAGACGCAACGTCGTGAACGCCGGGAGCGTGCCGGACGTATCGCGCACGGACGCCTGGCCATCGAAGGCTGTCCAGAAGTCGTTCGCCCGCATGCGCGCCGCGATCTTGATGATTTCGCCGCTCGCTACTGCCGAGCCGGCGCCGGAGTTAACCTGAGTCGCCGCGGCACTGTTCATGAACGCCTGTCGGACTCCGGACGAATCCAGGCCAATGCGGCAGTGGTTGCTGACCGACGCGTCATCCAGGCACGAAGCGCAGTACGTTGCCGACGATGCAGCGTAGAAAGGCATCCGGAATTTGGTGTACAGCGTGAACTCTGGTGCCTGGTAGATGTCGCTGGTGAGCGTGGCCGACACAGCGTCTGCGCCGCGCGTGACGGACGCCGTAGTGGTAGGCATCGGGCTGCTAGGCATGACAACGTTGTGTTCAAGCTGCGCGCAGTCCACCGCTATCGCGTCGCCGCTGGTCTGGATTCTGATCCCGGCGCTCGGATTCAACAGCCCCTTCACGGTGTAGAACCGCTGCCACGCACCAGTGATCGTGACCGGGACCCAGGTTGTGCCGCCGTCGAGCGTGATGTCGATACCGCCCGTCCCTGTCACACGGCGGATGTAAAGGCTGAGGCACTTGTTCCCACCCGTGGCTGTGATCGTCTGAAGGCAAGTGCCATTGGCCGCGGATGCCGTCAGCTTGCATGCGCTGTTCGCCGCGCCGTCGATGCCTGTTTGATCCTTCGCGGTAGAGCAGTTGCTTTTCGTCCAGCTCGCATTTGTCTGGTCGCGAGCCTGCAGGCACAAGTTCGTGCGCGCGCCCTCAAGCAACAGCCCGTACTTCGTCGATCCCCCGATCTCGTGATCGAACCGCGCCACGTCCGCGGCATACGATGTGAGTTGCCCGGACTGGTTGAACGCATACCCTGCGTTGGCGCGGGTCAGCGTTAGCTCAGACGGCAGCGTGTCGAGCGTGAAATCCCAATCCAGCGCGGGCCGTGTCTGCCGCTGTTCTAGCAGTAGGGCGCGAGCGATGTGCATTTTCAGAGCGCCGCGCCATGCAAAGTGATCGTGAACGCGGTAGACGCAGCGGAAGCACCGCCACCAGGCGAAACGAGGTACCCGAAGAGCGAAGTGCCGGCCATGCGCACAGGGAACCTGATCGACATATCTTGCACCCAGCAGGTGGCGCCAACATCCGCAGGCGTCCCTAAGTCGATGAACCCGAGGTACGAAGCGCGGTCACCGGCCGGCAAGTCCCATGGCGCGTTGTCGGCAAGGGCAGATGGCGGCGTAGCTGAGTACAAGTGCAGCCGCATCGAAACCGCCCATGCAGGCAGGCCGGCGAGGTCAACGCGCATGCTTGCGCCGAAAATCATCGTGGTCTGGCCAGCCGCACCGAAGTTCGCGAACGTGATCGCTGCAGCAGCACCACCGACAACATCGCCGCCTGTGTAGGCCGTGGTGTCCGCCGGCCTCGTCACGGCAGTGGCGGCGAAATACTGCAGGCCGCGCCGATCCTTGGACAGCACCGCACGCTTCCAGATTGCAATCGCTGACGGCGCAGCCGCTGCTTCGTCCCATGCCGCGTCGTTCCTCAGCCCCATTGTGGCGAGGTCGCCATCGGCGATGGCCACACCAGCGACTGACGAATCCTCGGCAGCGACCTTGATCGCCGAAAGGTGTGTAACTGCAGTCGTCAGCGACATCGATGCCGCTTTGAGCGCCGCGATAGCCGTCGCGTTGCCGCTGCCTGACCATGCCGCATCGGCAACGGCTCCAAGGCCTGCATTCAGCGCATCCTGCTTCGCCTCCGTCGAGGGCGCGGCAATGATCTTGGCGTGCAGCGCCTTAAGGAGCGCGATTACGGTGCCATTTCCGGACGCCCACGCGGTATCGCCGATGGCGCCCAGCGACACGTCCGCGCCGCTTGCGACAGTGACAGCACCACCTCCACCACCTCCACCACCTCCACCACCGCTCGCGGCGGCCGCGACGATCGCCTTGAGGAGCGCGATTACGGTGCCGTTGCCGCTGGCCCATGCAGCATCAGCCTGGGTGCCGAACTTTGTGTCTAAGCTCGTTAGAGAGGCGTTGCCGGAGGTCTGCTTCGCCTCTGTTGCAAGGTTCTCAGTTGCGTTGCGCAGAGTCATGATCAGGCCCCGTCCTCGAACCAGATTGAGAAGTCATTGCCGAGCCCAAGCCCGGTTTGAATCCAGATGTATGGCGGCGTCGCGCCAATCGGTACTGTCGGCTGCACGTACAGTTCTGGGACGCCTGGGCCGCTCCCACCGCCCTCAGGGGTCGGCACAGGGGTCGGCACAGGGGTCGGCACTAGCGCCAGCAGTGACGCAAGCGATGCCCTCCGATCCTGGCCGTTCACAGCGTCGTAGAACGGGATTTGGCTGGTGGTTGCCAGCGCTCCGATGTTCAAATTCTCGATGGCCATGGTGGTGTGTCATCCGATCCTGAATGCTTCGCCGTCGCCCAGGCTCACAGAGCGATCGACCGGAGCAGGAGTGAACACGCGGCGCCGATTCCCGGCACCGGCTGGCATCTCGCGCAGTTGCTGGTCCTTCGGGCGCGCCGCTGGCCACAGGAGCACGTCGTAGCCATCCCTGGCCGCCTTCTTCGTGCCCGGCTGCAGAATCTTCCCGAGCCCAGGCGCCAGGATCACGGCCAGGTTCATGGAGACCGTCTCGACAGCCGAATCCGGTATCCCTGACGGAGTGTCGGGGTCCAGGTCGGCCGGCGACGCAGAGAACGCGTAGCCGAGCCGCACTCCCTTCGCCTCCCACGCGGCCACCATCGAATCGAGCCGGCGCACGGCCGACATCAGCTCATCAGGCGTGATATCGAAGATGTGGCCGTGCAGGCCAAGCTCGCCGAAGGCTTCGACGACGATCTGACGCTTTGAATACATCAGAGCGCCTTCGAGATCGCTTCAGCGAGTTTTCTGTCTGTCGTGCGCCCGTCGAACTTGATGCCGAGTTCGGTTGCCTTGGCTTCGAGTTCTTCGCGAGTGGCCGGCGCATCGATTTCGTCTTCTCCCGCGTCCTTTGCGGCGTACTGATCGATGTGCCAGCCCTCGGCAAGCGCCGCCTCCAGTGCAGCTTTGTCCTTGACTTCACGCAGCGCGTATCGTCCGGATTCCAGCGCCCAGGCCTCTGGGGCCTGGCTTGCCTTGTAGAGCAGGCGAGGGAGTTGCATGCAGCCTCCGCTCAGGTTTGGTTAGCGATGATCACGCCCGTTTTCTCGGGGTCGAGTACGGTGACAGCGTAGAGCGTGGTGTTCCGCACGAACAACTTGCCTGTCTGCGCGTTGATCTGCGCGACCATCACCAGCGGCACGCCGTTCTTGGTCGTCGCCGTCATCACTTGCGCTCCGGTGCCGCTCGGGAACGCCAGGCGCCCGTAGTCCAACGTCACAGCACCCTGCTGCCAGAACACATTCACCGGCTTGGTGACGGTGTTCAGGAACGTGATCGCGGCGCCTGCAGCGGCCTGCGCGGTAACGTTTTGGTAAGGGCCAGTTGTGATGATCTTGGGCGTAATCACCAGGTTGGCGGTACCTTGGCCGCTGATGACGCGGAACGTCATCGGTTGCCCGGTGTCGCTCTTGTCGATGTTGTGCACCGCGTTGACGTTCGCAATGGTGAAACTGTCGCCCTGCTTGGTGTTGGCGATGTTCGCACCAGCGACAACCAGCGCGCCATGGCGGTTGTCTGTCGGGAGGTCTCCCGTCATCGCAGTGACCGTGTGCGACGTGTTGGCGCTGACAGTCGTGCCAGTGACGGTGCCGATGGCAGCCAGGTTGTAGAGGTTGTCCGGCCTGAAGGTCGAGAAGTTCGCGATGTCCGGCACCTTGGACCGCTCGTAAGCGTCCTTGTTGCGGTCGCCCAAATACGCGCGATTGCCCAAGTCTTTTGCGACAGCGAGGTAATCGAATGCGTTCAGAAAGAGCTTTTTGTCCGCATCCGTGATGCCACGCGTGACCATGAGGGCCTCGGCCGTTGCGCCGTCGTCCCAGGTGAACGCGCCGACTTTCTTGACCACCATGGCGGCGTTCAGGCCGCAGGCTGCGTGCAGGTTCTTGTCAACCTCGGCCGCCAACCGGATGGCGGCGGCTTGCCCCATCTTGGTCATGTGCATCGGATCGCGAAGTTCCTTCGCGTCGAGTTCGTAAATCACGTTGTCCGGCGAGCGGTACACGGTAGGAACCATGCGCTGGATCACGTCTGTGCGCGCGGCGGCGGAAACGTCCAGACCAGTGACGATCGCGCCCTGGTAGTTCTGGTTTTTGTAGAAGATGTCGCCTGCCCTCTGCATTGAGGTGGCGTCAGGGTAAGACGTTTCAGCCGCGCGGCTGAGCACGCATGCGGCATCGTAGCCTTCGACGAAATTCTCGAACCCAAGTTCGAGGTCTTTTACCATTGCGTTTGCCACGGTACGGACTCCATGAGGTGAGTGTTTGGACGATCAAAACCACACTCACCCGTGAGGCCGGGCGGCTGCCTGTCATCGATTTGGCCCCCGTAGGGCTGCGCTCGGTGCCTGCGCGATTGGCCGATTGTGCCTCAAAGAGGCGCGATCGGCAGGGCTCGTTACTTGGCCATCTGCCGCTTTGCGGCGTAGTATTCGGACATGTCGCCAGTCTTCAGCGCTTTCGCGCGGAGTTGTTCCAGCCTCAGCACAGACGTTGCGGCGCCGGCAACATTGCCCTTCACAACATCTTCTGGCGGCGGCGGCCGCTTTCGTGGGACCACTTTCAGCTCGTTCTCCAGTCTGGCTACCTTGCCGGCAAACTCCACCGGGTCACTGGTTGCCGCCAAGTCGTTGAGTACTTTCGGGTTGCTGCCAAGCGCATACACCACCCTGGCCGGGTTTAGAGTAGCGCTCAGGATCACCCCCTGTTGCGTGATGCTGAGCACATCCTTCGCTGCAGACTCGATCTCTTCGTAGTCGCGAACCTTGAGTTTGCTCTTGTCGGCCTCATAGGCTTTGAGCCTACGCTGCCATGCAGCATTCGCCTCATCTTCTTGCTGGCGCTTGCGTTCTTGTGCCGCGTCGTGCGCGCGCTTGCGGTCGTGCCACTGGTCTATCGCGTCCGCAAACTTCTCGCCGTCATAGTCGTAGTCAGCGAGTTTCGGCTTTTCGCCGACCGGTTCAGCCGTGGCAGGCTGCTTGAGCGCTTGCAGTTCTCGCTCTAGTTCCCGAAGCTGTCGATCCTTGCGCGCATTGCTCTTGCGCAGGTCGCGCACCCATTGAGGGGTCGGCTTGTCTTCGTCATCCTTGGCGTCGCCAATCTGGATGGTTACTTCATCTGGCTCGGCGTCGGCTGATTCGTCTGTCTCGCCGGTTTCGCCGGTTCCGCCATCGTCGTCCAATTCCTGTTGATCCTGAGCGCCAGAATCTTCGTCTCCCGAAGATTTGGCCTGCTCGACATCGCCGAGTTCTTCGATTTCTTCGTCGATCTCTTCGTCTACAGGAGGCATGGTTTCAAGTGAAACGTGGAGACGACTGTCATTATAACTGCTGGTTTGATGGGCCGCGCGGTTCCAGTAAATCGCGCAGCGCCATCGTAGATGCCAGTTGCTGCGTGTTTGCCTCGCCTTCTGCCTCGGCGTAGGTCTTTGCGGTCTGCGCGCGCTTAAGGTCGGCGCTGGCAATCGTCTCGACGGTCTTCGCCCGCTTCGTGGCGGCGTCGGCGCTGGCCTGCTCCGCGGCCGCCAGCAGGTACTGCGCCTGCGGGTCCGGCTGCTGGTTGGCCTGCTCTTCGGCCATCTGGCGCTCTTCGTCCTCCGTGGGCTTCACCACGCCGGCGCGGACCATCTTGCGGCGGAAGTGCTCGTTCACGTCGCCCATGCCCTCGCCTTCGATGTTGAGCATCAGGAGCGAGGTGACAACCTGGACCGTCTCCGGGTCCTGCACGAACTGCATCACCCCGGTGAGCGCTCGCACGGTCGCCGCGCGCCGGCTGGTCGAGCTCGGCCCGACATCGACATCCACCTCGAACGTGGCCTTCGTCACGTCGTTCTTCAGGAACTCGGCACCCGTCTCCTTGTCGTAGGCAGGCTGGTTCAGGACCACGGTGGATGCAACACCGTTCTGGTCCAGCGCTTTCATCTTGCGCTCGCGCTCGACCACGATCTCTTTCATCATCGCCAGCCAGATTTCGCCGCAGCGCTTCATGGCCTTGGCGAAGTTGGACATGTAGATGAAGACCTGCATGTCCAGGCGGTTCTGAATCAGCTCTACGGCTTTGCCGCTCAGGTTCGGCTGTAGCTGCTCGCCGGCCTGCGCGTTGCCGAGCAGGTCCTGCAGCGCCTGGGTAGCCATCTGAGCCAGCGCGGCCATGGCCGGCGGCACGTTCGGCGCCTTGGTGTAGGCGATCGGTCCGGCCGGCTGCCGGTTGCCGTTTTCGTCAGTGACCGGGTTCAACAGCAGGTACGGGAATTTCCTCACATTGTCTTCGGCCCACATCAGCGCGTGGCCGGCGATTTGCTCGGGCGTGACGATTGGCTTCTCGATATCAAACCTGGTGGCCATTTCAGCGAGCCAGGACATCAGCAGGTTCTCTAGCCGCTGCGCGTCCTTGGCAAGCCGCACGTGGCCCATGCAGCGCTCGACGCCATCGACAACCCAGCGTTTCCCGAACGTAAGAACAATCGGGATGTTCCCGCCTGCGATGACTCCACAGTCCTTGAGGATGCGGCTGCCGCTCATCAGGTACTTGTGGCACTGCCGGCGCTTTACTCGCTTCTCGCGCACCAAACGGAACCCGGTCGCATGCAGCTCCTCGCCGAAGTCAGGGTCCGCCTCAAACTCGGACTCTGAGACGCGCATCTCAGGCGCGTCTGGGTCGAGTCCACGGTAGTAGCTCA
>JACCDZ011031375.1_pt1 | contig 11599 bp, 6 predicted proteins | sample 7449551 | NCBI WGS metagenome assembly JACCDZ01 (sample SAMN15323452, study PRJNA562643) | freshwater metagenome | isolation source: river surface water | place: USA:Blue River Watershed | collected 2017-08-18
AGCACGGTGTCCAGCGAGGTGAGGGCGCGCTGCAGACCGAATTCCACATCCTGGCCGGCCCGCAGCGGGCGCGAATACACGCCACGCACGATCTGCTCGGCATTGACGGTGGCAGTGTCCAGCGCCAAGTCCTGCAGGTCGCGGCCGGGCGTGACGTCCAGGCGGAAGCGCTCGCGCAGGGTGTCTTCCACGCGGCGGTTGTTCACGGTCAGCAGTTCCAGCTGGCTGCCATCGGCGAAGCCGTGGTTGAAGTTCAGCCCCAGCTCCCAGCTGTCGCGCGTGGCGTCGTAGCGCTCGCGTTCGCGGGAATCCTGCGCCGGGCGGCTGTTGAAGTCGCGGATGAAGCGCTCGATGAGCCGGGGCGGGTCGCTCTGTTCGGCCTGCACGTTCACCGCCAGCACACTGTCGGGGCTGATGGTCCAGGAGAAGGCGCCATTGAGATTGAGGTTCACCTGATCGGTGATCTCGTCCGTCAGACGCAGATCATTGGGGCCGAAGTTGCCGGTGCCGTGAATGCTGTCCTCGCGCGAGCGCAGGGCCAGGTATTCCGAACGCCGCTCCAGGCCCAGGCGATACTCCAGGGCATTGGCGCTGCCGATCAGGCTGAGGCTGCCACCGGGCTCCACGTGGGCGTCCTGGTACCTGGTGGCCGAGGTCTCCACGGTGAGCGAGCGCTGGCTGCTGGCGCGGGTGACGATGTTGATCACCTGCCCCGTGCTGCGCACGCCGACCAGGTCGCTGGAGGTGCCGCGAATCACCTCGATGCGCTCCACCTGATCGAAGGGGATGCGGCGCAGCTGGGTTTCGGCATTGTTGTCGCGGCCGCTCAGGCGGCGGCCGTTGATCAGGATGTTCTCGGTGGCGCTGAGGCCGCGCTGGTTCTGATTGCCCGTGGGCGCCTCGAGCGAGACGGTGATGCCGGGGATGCGGTCGATCATGTCGCGCACGGTGACCGGGCTCCACTGGGTGAAGAACTCGGCGGGGTAGCGCAGGGTGGTGTCCTCGGGGGCTTCCTCTGCCGCCTGCAGCGCCGCGGGGGCGGCGAGGCCGAGCAGCAGGGCCGCGACCGCCAGCGCCCGGCAGGTCCTTGATTCGTGGGAGCTGGCTTGCCAGCGAAGTGGTTTGTGTTCGCTTGCAAGCAAGCTCCTGCAAAGCAAGCTCCTGCAAAGCAAGCTCCCCCGGGGAAGCGCCTCGTTCGAAATTCGTGTGTTCATTCCACTCTCTGGATGTTGTTGGTCTTTGCAAGCTTGCCGATGACGCGCTCCACAGGGCGTGACCGACGGCCCCCGACCTTACTTGCAGTGCCGGAATTTTCCAAGGAGTATCTGCGCCATGAACGCCCTCGAACACCGCATCCCGCCGCCCATCGTCATGCTGCTCACCGGCCTGGCCATGTGGCAGTTTGCCCGTCTGCTGCCCCGCGTGGAGGTGGACGACACCCTGCGCCTGGTGCTGGCCGGGATGTTCCTCATCAATGGGGTGTTCTGTTGCCTGGCCGGCGTCTACTGCTTCCGCAAGGCGCAGACCACGGTGGACCCGCTGCATCCGCACAAGGCCAGCCGGCTGGTGACGGGCGGCATCTACCAGGTGTCCCGCAATCCGATGTACCTCGGCTTCGCCCTCCTGCTGCTGGCCTGGGCCGTCTATCTGGCCTCGCCCTGGATGCTGCTGGGCGTGCCGGCCTTCATGCTCTATATCCGCCGCTTCCAGATCGCCCCCGAAGAACGTGCGCTGGCGCAGCTGTTCGGCAGCGAGTTCGACGCCTACTGCGCCCGCGTGCGTCGCTGGCTGTGAGCGCCATACGACGAACGGAATTTCTGCAGAGACGAAGCGAGCCCCTTGCTTGAAAGCTTTTCTGTTCCGCGCGGATAGGGCGGCGTAGCATAGCCCGGCCTGTCTTTCCGACTTTCCGCGAAGGTGCCTCATTTGAATCCAGCTGACTCCGGCGTGACGCTGTCCGACAAGGACAAGCGCACCACCCTGATTGCCCTGCTCATTGTCTTCCTGCTCGCCGCCCTCGACATGACCATTCTCTCCACCGCCATGCCGCGCATCGTCGCCGAGCTGCAGGGACTGGAACTGTATGCCTGGGTCACCACGGCCTACATGCTGGCCTCAACCGTGCTGGTGCCCATCTACGGCAAGCTGGGCGATCTCTACGGCCGCAAGCCCATCCTGCTGATCGGCATCAGCATCTTCCTGCTCGGCTCCATGCTCTGCGGCATTGCCGGCGAGTTCGGCGACCTGCCCCTGCTGGGCTCGGGCATGATGCAGCTGATCATCTTCCGCGCGGTGAAGGGCATCGGCGGCGCGGCTCTGTTCACCAGCGCCATCGGCATCATCGCGGACATCTACCCGCCGCTGCAGCGCGCGAAGTTCATGGGCCTGTTCGGGGCGATCTTCGGCATCGCCAGCATCGTCGGCCCGGCCCTTGGGGGCTTCCTCACTGACTTCGCCACGGTCACGGTGGCCGGGCACGAGATCGCTGGCTGGCGCTGGGTGTTCTACGCCAATGTGCCGCTGGGCATCGTGGCCCTGCTGATGATTGCCTACAAGACGCCCAGCCTGAACAAGGCCACGGGCGGGCGCATCGACTACATCGGCGCGGCCCTGCTGCTGCTGGCCTTCATCCCCTTCCTGCTGGCACTCACCTGGGGCGGCAATCGCTATGACTGGAATGCGCCGGTGCTGCTGGGCATGTTCACGCTGAGCGGCGTGGCCCTGATCGCCTTCGTGCTGGTCGAGCGCCGCACGCCCGATGCCATCATGCCGCTGGACTTGTTCAAGAGCCGGGTGTTCGTGATCACCAATCTGGCCTCGTTCGTCATCGGCATGGCCTTCCTGGGCGTGGTGATGTTCATGCCGCTGTTCATGCAGGTGGTGCTTGGCGTCAATGCCACCAACAGCGGGTTCTCGATGTTCCCGCTGATGCTGGGCCTGATGACCGGCAGCATCCTGAGTGGTCGCATCGTCTCGCGCACCGGCCATTACAAGCCGTTCATGGTCGGCGGGGCCGGCGTGCTGATCGCCGGGGTGTTCCTGCTCGGCGGCATCGGACCCGAGACCAGCCAGCTTGAGCTGGCCTGGCGCATGGTGGTGGTGGGTCTCGGTCTGGGTCCGTCGCAGAGCCTGGTGAACCTGATCGTGCAGGCGGCGTTTCCGCCCCAGCAGATCGGCGTCGCCACCAGTTCCACCCAGTTCTTCCGCCAGATCGGCAATACCGTCGGAGTGGCCATCTTCGGCACGCTGCTGACCCTCAACCTGACCGCCGAGCTGCCCCGGCAGCTGCCGCCCATGCCCAGCTCCGCCGGCAGTCCTGCCTTCGACATGAGCCAGGCGCAGAGCAGCGTGATGAACCCCGGCGCGCTGCGCGCGCGCATCGAAGGCGATCTGGAGGCCATGCTGAGCACGCTCGGCCAGGCCTATGCCGGCGATGCCGCCGCCATTGCCGCGGTGCAGGCCAATACCCAGGTGCCGGCGCAGATCCGCGAGCAAGTGCAGGCGGCCGCCACGCAGCCCCTGCCGCCAGCCGAGATCGACCAGCGGCTGAACACCCTGCGCAGCCTGCTGGCCGGGCAGGTGGATTCGCTGGTCACACGCATCGAAAGCGGGGTGCGCCTGGCCTTCTCCAATGCCATCACCAGCATGTTCAGCACCAGCCTGTGGATCATCCTGCTGGGCTTCGTGCTGAGCCTGTTCATTCCGGTGATCTCGCTGCAGCGGCCAGCGCCGGCCATGCACGCCCGCGCCGAGGGTTGAAAGGCGCCGGCGCGGCAGGTTTAATGGCGAGCATTGGCCGTCACCCCGGCGGCCGTCATCGAGGCTGTCCATGCGCTGCACACGCCCCATCCTGACCTCCTTGTTCACCGCGGCCCTGCTGTGCAGCAGTGCCGCGCTGGCCCAGCCGCCCTTCGGTGACAATCCCTTCATGGCGCAGCAGCCGGCCATTCCGGACATCGAGTACGACCCGGGCGGGGAATTCAATTTCGTGCGCGTGCAGTTCGACACCTGGCAGGGCGGCGGCGGTGGCTGGGGGTATTTCGGCGACGGCGGGCCTACCTGGTCCATCGACTTCCCCGGCGCCGACATGAACTTCCTGCGCGGCGTCTCGCGTCTGACCAATATCCGCGTGATGCGGGACCCGATCGTGCTGCGCTTCGACGACGAGCGCATCTTCGACTACCCCTTCCTGTACATGCTGGAAGTGGGTCAGCAGGGCGGCATCATGCTGAGTCAGGAGGAGATCGACAATGTGCGCGAATACCTGCTGCGCGGTGGCTTCCTGCTGATCGACGACTTCTGGGGCGAACGCCAGTGGAGCAATTTCCACGATTCGTTCTCGCAGATCTTCCCCGAGCGCGAGATCGTCGAGCTGCCGCATGATCACGAGATCTTCCGCACCTATTACGACATCGAAGGTCCGCAGATGATTCCGGCACTGAGCCGGGACAACACGCGCGGCGAGCAGGGCATCGACGTGGCCAGCAATCACGCCATTCTCGACGACTTCGGCCGCGTCATGGTGCTGATCAACTGGAACTCGGACATGGGCGACGGCTGGGAACACACCTACCACCCGTACTACCCGACGCGTTATGCCAATGCCGCCTACCAGCTGGGCATCAATTACCTGATCTACTCACTCACGCACTGAGCGGCAGCCCGTGCGGCGCCAGGACTCCCTCATGCAGGCTTTCGTCGACACCGTGGTGCAGCGTCGCAGCGCGCTGCTGGTGCTGGCCCTGCTGTTCAGCCTGCTGCTGGCCGCCGGCATTCCCCGCACGGGTTTTGACACCTCGCTGGGCGTGCTGCTCACCCGCAGTGATCCCTGGCTGGCGGAGCGCGACCGCATGCTGGCCGAGTTCCCCGGCCAGAGCGAGATCAGCTTCGCCTTCGAGCCTGCCAACGGGGATGTCTTCACGCACCCCGCGCTCGCTGCCATGGTCGATCTGAGCCAGAACTACCGGCAGATTCCCCTGGCGAGCGGCATGAATTCCATTCTGGCCTGGCAATCGCCCTATGGCGACGACACGTTCTTCGAGAAGCCGCTTGCGCAGCTGTTCACCTACACCGACGCCGAACTGCAGGAGCGGCGGGGGCGTGCGCTGCAGGAGCCCTTCGTGGCGGGCATCCTGCTGGCCCCCGAGGGCGACCTGGCGCTGGCTTCCATTCGTCTGGGCACTGCCAGCCTGAGCGACGAGCAGCGGCGCAGCACGGCCGAGGCCACCCTGGCCCTGCGCGATGAGTTGCAGGCGCGTCACCCCGAGGTGGCGATCCATGTCAGCAGCGAGGCGCTCTACGAACTGTCGACCCGCCAGGCCATGCTGGACGATCTGTTCTACCTGCTGCCGCTGGTGATCCTGCTGTGCAACGCCATCATCTGCTACAGCTTCCGTTCGCTGCTGCTGGGCGGCTGCATCCTGGGCGTGTCGCTGCTCGCCATCGTGCTGACGGTGGGCACCCTGGGCTGGCTGGGCGTGCGCTTCAACACCGTCTCGGTGATGGCGCCGCTGGTGGTGGTGACCATCGCCGTGGCCAACAGCGTGCATCTGGTGTCGATCTTTCGCCAGCAACGACTGGTCGGCCTGCCGCCGCTGGACGCCATGCGCCACAGCCTGCACTTCAATGTGCGGCCGGTGAGTCTGGCGGCGCTCACCACCATCGTGGGCTTCGGCAGCCTGAATCTTGCCACGGCGCCAGCGGTGAGCAGCTTCGGCTCGGTGGTGGCGCTTGGCGTGCTCTATGCCTGGGTCCTGAGCCTGCTGGTGCTGCCCGGCCTGGTACTGTTGCTGCCGGCGCGCGCCGGTCTGCGGGTGGCGCAGCAGCCGCTGCTCGGGCAACTGACCTTGCGCAGTCGTGCGCTGGTGCACCGACATGGCGGCGTGATTCTCTGGGTCACTGCGCTGCTGACCCTGCTTGCCTTGCCGCTGAGCCTGCGCAACTCCACTGACTTCGATCGCGGTGCCTTCGTCAATCAAGACTCACCACTGCACGACTATGTCACGGCGGTGGGTGCCCGCATGGCGCGTGGGGCACAGCTGGTCTATGGCCTCGACACCCAGACGCCCGACGGCGTCGTCGACCCGCAGTTCCTGCAGCGCGTTGACGCCTTCGCGCAGTGGCTGCGCGAGCAGGAAGGCGTGGCGCAGGTGGCGAGTCTGGTGGAGCTGGTGAAGGGGGTGAATCAGGTCATCAACGAGAACCAGCCGGAATTTGCGCTGATTCCCGACGAGCGCAGTGTCATTGAAGACCATCTCTTCAATTACCAGACCGTGCAGGTCAGCTCCTTCACGCTCGACAATTTCATCAACGCCGATTACTCGCTGATCCGACTGTTCGTGGGCACCGAATCGATGAACAACCAGGCCATTCTCGATCTGAACGAACGCATCGGGGCGGAGTTCGCCCGTCAGTTGCCCGAGTATGCCCTGCTGCATGGCAGCAGCACCCTGATCTTTGCCCGCATGGATCGCGCGGTGACGCTGGAGCTGCTGGAAGGCTACGTGCTGAGCCTGCTGCTGATCACGCTCGCCGTAGTGGTCGGCATGCGCAGTCTGCGCTACGGCCTGCTGAGCATGCTGCCGAACTTGCTGCCGGCGGTGCTGGTGTTCGGGGCCTGGGGCTTGCTGGTGGGGAGCAGTGACCCCTTCGTGATGATGCTGTTCAGCATCAGCACCGGCCTGGTGGTGGACGACACGGTGCATATCCTCAGCAGTTACCAGAGCTCGCGCGTGCAGGGGCGCTCGCCCCGCGAGGCCGTGGAGCAGGCGCTGGAGAAGGCGGGGCCGGCGCTGATTCTCACCACCACCGTGATGGCCGTGGGCACCTGTGTGCTGATGGCGGCCAGCACCCTGTATTTCCAGCAGGCCGCCATGCTGCTGGTGCCCATCGTGGTGGTGGCGCTGGTGCTGGATCTGCTGTTCTTCCCGGCGCTGCTGCTGCGGCTGGATCGGGCGCCTTCAGCGCGCGAGCAACTGCCTTAGTTCCGGAATGCACGAGCCGCAATTGGTGCCGCAGCGCAGCCGCTTGCCCAGCTCTTCCACGCTGCGCGCGCCTGTGGCGATGGCTTCCCGAATCGACGCTTCGCTCACCCGGAAGCAACTGCAGATGATGCGGCCCGCATTGATTGCACTGCTCTCCTGCCGCCGCAGCAACTGCCAGGAATCGGCATTCAGCTCGTGGGCGAGCAGCGTCTGCAGCCAGGGCGTCTCGGGCAATCCGGCGCGGGCGCTGCCGGCGAACACCGCCACGTCGATCTGAGTGCCGCTGCAAAACAGCGCGCGGTAGTCGCCGCTGACGGTGTTGGAGAATTCAATCTTCTCGCGCCCGCAGGCGAGCGTCGCCAGCCAGCTTAGCCAGGTCTTCGTGGTCTCTTCGCAAGGCATCCGCATGTCCGCCAGCAGGGTGCGCCAGCCGCCAGCGACGGGCGTGTGCACCCAATAATCGAAAGCCTCAGTGCTGACCGGCTCGCGGCTGATGACCACCGCCCAGCGCTGCACCTTCACGGCTCGAACCCCCACCCACGCGAACTTGCTTTCCGGCTGGCCCGAGACCGGGTCGGTCACGCTGGCAATCAGGCTGGACACACGTCCATGCGAAGCGAACTGCGCGTTCCAGTGAATCGGCACGAAGACCTCGCCCTCGCGCTGGCCCGATTCGAGTTTCGCCGCCATCAGCAGAGTCTGGCGCGCGCCATCGGCAGCGCGTGAATACAGGGACACCAGATCCCCTTCGCGCACGCCCAGGCTCTGGGCGTCACGCGGGTGGAGGGCGACGAAGGGCGCCTCGGTGTGGGCCAGCAGGCGCGGCGCTCGCCCCGTGCGGGTCATGGTGTGCCACTGGTCGCGCAGGCGTCCGGTGTTGAGCTGGAAGGGAGTGTCCGGGGCCATAGGCTGTTGCGGCAGCGTGGGCGTGGTGGCCACGAAGCGCGCGCGGCCGCTGGGCGTGAAGAAGCGGCCATCGGCGAACAGCCGTGCGGTGCCCTCGGGCGCCGAGGCCGTCACCGGCCATTGCACGGGTTGCAGGGCCTCATAGGCCGCATCGTCCAGAGTGGCGAGCGCGCCGATGTCAAAGGCGCGGGTCCCCGCGTTCTCGAAGGCCGACAGGGCCGCGTGTTCGCGAAAGATGTCGGCGGCGCTCTGGTAAGCGAAGGCCTCCCCATGGCCGAGCCGCTGCGCGACTTCGCGCATGATCCACCAGTCGTGGCGCGCCTCCCCGGCGGGCGGCAGCAGGGCGCGCTGGCGCGAGATGCGGCGTTCGGAATTGGTCACCGTACCGTCCTTCTCGCTCCAGCCGGTGGCCGGCAGCAGCACGTCAGCGCAGGCCGTGGTGTCGGTGTGCTCGATACAGTCGGAGACAATCACCAGCGGGCACTGCAACAGGGCCGCGCGGATGCGCTCGGAGTCCGGCAGGCTGACCACCGGGTTGGTGGCCATGATCCATACCGCCTTGATCTCGCCGCGCTCGATGGCGTCGAACATGTCCACGGCCTTGTGCCCAGGGGTGGTGGCCATCTGACTGGCGCCCCAGAAGCGGGCCACGCGCTCCACATTCTCTGCGCTGAAATCCATGTGCGCCGCCAGTTGATTCGCCAGCCCTCCCACCTCGCGGCCGCCCATGGCATTGGGCTGCCCGGTGATGGAGAACGGCCCCATGCCCGGCCTGCCGATCCGGCCGGTGGCCAGGTGGCAGTTGATGATGGCATTGCACTTGTCGGTGCCGGTGGCGGACTGGTTGATGCCTTGCGAGTAGAAGGTGACGCTGCGCTGCGTGCGCGCGAACCATTGGAAAAACTGTTCCAGATCGCCGGCGTCCAGGCCAGTCTGCGCGGCAGTGGTGTCGATGTCGAATCCGGCACAGGCCTGCAAGGCTTCCTCGAAACCCTCGGTGTGGGCGTCGATGTAGTCGCGATCGACGGCGCCGCGGCGTGCCAGGTACTGCAACAGGCCCTGAAACAGGAAGCCGTCGGCGCCAGGTCGCACCGGCAGGTGCAGATCGGCGATTTCCGCGCTGGCGGTGCGGCGCGGGTCGATCAGCACGAGGCGCATGCCGGGCCGCGCCGCCTTGGCGGAACTGATGCGCTGATAGAGCACCGGGTGGTTCCAGGCGGCGTTCGAGCCCACCATCACCAGAAGGTCACAGCACTCCAGGTCCTCGTAACTGCAGGGCACGGCATCGGCCCCGAAGGCGCGCTTGTAGCCGGCCACGGCCGAGGCCATGCACAGGCGGGAATTGGTGTCGACATTGGCCGAACCAAGGAAGCCTTTCATCAGCTTGTTGGCGATGTAATAGTCTTCGGTGAGCAGCTGGCCGGAAAGATAGAACGCCACGGCATTGGGGCCGTGCTCACGAATGGTCTCGTGCAGGCCGGCGGCCACGTGGTCGAGCGCCGTGTTCCAGTCGGTGCGCACGCCCGCGATGCGCGGATGCAGAAGGCGTCCGGTGTCACCCAGGGTCTCGTGCAGCGCCGAGCCTTTCACGCAGAGGCGGCCCTGATTGGCCGGATGGGCGGGCATCCCCTGCACCGCCGTCACGCGTTGTTGCTGCACGCTGGCCTGCACGCCGCAACCCACCCCGCAATAGGGGCAGGTGGTCGCGCGCTGTTCCGAAGCCATGGCGGTCATGCAGACTCCTGTGTCAAAGCGCCCTTGCGCCGGTGCAGGCTGACGGTGACGGTGTCGCCATCCAGGCTGGCCTCAAAAAGGGGCACCTGGATCACCGGGTCCTCCAGGCAGCGCCCAGTCTGCAGGCTGAAGTGCTGCTTGTACAAGGGGGATGCCACGACGAGTTCGCCCTCGATGTCCCCCACGATGCCACGGTAGAGCACATTGGCGCGGCCCAGCGGGTCCCAGTTGTGAATGGCATACAGGGCCGGCGTTGCATCGGGCAGGTAGAACACGGCTACTTGGACATCATTGATGAGGGCGCAGACGCCCGCATTGGCCACCAGGTCGTCGCGGCTGAAGATGGCGACGGGGTCGAACGGGGTTGTCACGTGTGGGGTGGCGGGCATGGTCGATCTCCTGCTGTAGAGGCATGCCGTGTGGCAGCCGAGTTCTGTGGGAGCGGGCTTGCCCGCGGACAATTCGCTTGCTAGCAAGCTCCTGTGGCGTGACCTGTTCGCTTGCAAGCAAGCTCCTGCTAGTAGGGTACTGCGCGTTCTTCTTCACGTGCCGGACGGCGCTGGCCGCGCTCCTGCACAAACACGACATGGGCATCTTCCTCCCGGCTGTTGACGAACTGGCGGAAGCGCTTGAGCTTTTCCGGGTCTTCCAGCGTCGTCTTCCACTCGCACTGGTAAGTGTCGAGCAACAGGGCCATCTGGGCCTCCAGCTCCGCCCCAATGCCGAGGGAATCGTCGATGATGACGGCGCGCAGATAGTCCAGTCCGCCCTCCAGATTGTTCAGCCACACGGAGGTGCGCTGCAGGCGGTCGGCCGTGCGGATGTAGAACATCAGGAAGCGGTCGATGTAGCGGATCAGCGTCGCGTCATCCAGATCGGTGGCGAACAGGTCGGCATGGCGCGGGCGCATGCCGCCGTTGCCGCAGACGTACAGGTTCCAGCCGTTCTCCGTGGCGATCACGCCGAAGTCCTTGGACTGCGCCTCGGCGCACTCGCGTGTGCAGCCGGATACAGCAGATTTCAGCTTGTGGGGGGACCTGACGCCCTTGTAGCGGTTCTCGATCAGGATGGCCATGCTGACGCTGTCCTGCACGCCGTAGCGGCACCAGGTGCTGCCGACACAGGACTTGACCGTGCGCAGGGCCTTGCCATAGGCGTGGCCGGTCTCGAAGCCGGCGTCCACCAGCTCGCGCCAGATGTCCGGCAGCTCGTTCACGCGCGCGCCGAACAGGTCGATGCGCTGTCCGCCGGTGATCTTGGTATAGAGCTGGTACTTCTTCGCCACCTGGCCGATCACCAGCAGCCTGTCGGCGGTGATCTCGCCACCGGGAATGCGTGGCACGATGGAATAGGTGCCATCCTTCTGCATGTTGGCGAGGAAGGCGTCATTGGTGTCCTGCAGCGGCAGATGCTCCTTCTTCAACACGTAGTCGTTCCACAAGGAGGCCAGGATGGAGGCCACCGTGGGCTTGCACACCTCGCAGCCGCGGCCCTTGCCATGCTTGTGCAGGGTGTCCTCGAAGGTCTTGAGCGAGCCGACGCGGATGAGGTGGAACAGTTCCTGGCGGGTGTAGGCGAAGTGCTCGCACAGATGATTGTTCACCGCCACGCCTCGCGCGGCGAGCTCGGAGTCCACCGTGGACTTGAGCAGGGCCGCACAGCCGCCGCAGCCGGTGCTCGCCTTGGTCGCCGCCTTGACGTCGGCCACCGAACAGCAGCCGGCATTGAGGGCATCGACGATGGCGCCCTTGGTCACATTCAGGCAGGAGCAGATCGTCGCGCTCAGCGGCAGCTGCAGGCCCGTGAGCAGCGGCGGGGCGCCGGCGGTGGCGGGCAGAATCAGGGCTTCGGCATTGGCGGGCAGTTCCATGTCGTTGAGGAAGAGCTGCAGCAGCGTGTCGTAGTCGCTGCAGTCGCCCACCAGCACGGCTCCCAGCAGCTTCCTGCCGTCGGCGCTCACCACGATCTTCTTGTAG
>JACCDZ011943844.1_pt1 | contig 11598 bp, 14 predicted proteins | sample 7449551 | NCBI WGS metagenome assembly JACCDZ01 (sample SAMN15323452, study PRJNA562643) | freshwater metagenome | isolation source: river surface water | place: USA:Blue River Watershed | collected 2017-08-18
CGTGGCCGCACCAGCACCCGCTCCAGCCCCTGCACCGGTGGCTGCTGCCATGCCCGCACCTCCCTCGTTTCAACCCGCCCCCGCTGCGCCCGCCGCCACTGGTGCTCCGTTCAGCGATCCGAAGGGGCTGATCGACTACGTGATGAGCGCATACAAGGCGCTTGGCCCGCAGAAGGGTGCCGAGATTCAGAAGGTTCTGACTGGCCTGGGCTACGGCAACATCAACGATGTCAAGCCTGAGCACTACGGTGCCCTGCATGCCGGTGTTGAAGCGCTGAAGGGGTAAACCATGAGCACCCACGCTAACCTGTCCCCGAGCAAGCGCCACCGCTGGGCGCTGTGTCCGGGCAGCGTTCGTGAGGAGGCCAAGTACCCAGAGGAGCGCACCAGCGAAGCCGCGATTGACGGCACCCACAGTCACACACTGCTTGAGCACTGTCTAAGCGAGGGCGTTGAGCCTGAGACAATGATCGGCCAAGTCCTGAGTGATGACGATGGGGCTTTCAAGGTGGACGCTGACCGCGCTGCCAGGGTCAAGGTTGCCACGGACTACGTGAAGCACCGCATCGCGGAGCAGTTCGGCATGTGCGAGGTTGTCGCGGAAACGCGGGTCAACCCCCTGCACCTGCTGGGCCGTGACGACATGAGCGGCACAGTGGACATCCAGATACGCGGCACTGAGGTGCTCGAACTGGTGGACTACAAGGACGGCATGGGTGTGGTGGAGGCCGAGGGCAACCATCAACTCGAGTTGTACGCGATCGGCTGCTTGGCTGAGTTGAAGCTACCCATCAACGGCCAGTACCCTTGGAAGCGCATCCGCATGACCATCATCCAGCCCAAGCTGGCGCTGAAGGGCATGAGGCCGATCACCTCGCACGAGGTATCAGTGCAAAACATTCTGGATTTAAGTGGTAAACTGATCGTCGAAGGCCAACGCTGCGATGACCCCAACGCACCGCTGGTTCCGGGTGACAGTCAATGTAAATTTTGCCGCGCCAAAGGCTCCTGCGCCGCGCTGGCAAGTAACGTAATGAAGGAGGTGGGAATCATGTTCCAGCCAGCAGTAATGAACCCGATGGATGTGGCGCAGCAAAGCGCCGACAAAGACCCCACGACAATGGATGACGCCCAGATCAGACAGATTATGGAGGCGGCTCCGCTCATGCGCCAGCTACTCGAGGGCGTGGAGAAGGAAGCCCTGCGCCGTCTGGAGGGCGGTCAATCGATCCCCGGCTTGAAGCTGGTTAATGGCCGCGGCTCACGCGCCTGGGCGTTGCCCGAGGAGCAGATGGCCGAGAAATTGGTCAAGATGGGCATCCCCAAGACCGCGGTCTATGAAACCAAACTCGTCACCCCCGCCAAGGCTGAGAAGCTGACCTGGGAGAAGCGTGACGGAACCAAGATGCAACTGTCTGATCGCCAACTCAAGACGATGGAAAACGAGTACGTCGTCAAGATGGCTGGCAAGCTGACTGTTGTCCCCGAATCTGACAGCCGCCCCGCTGTCGTACTGAATGCTGCGCCGATGTTCGGTGCAGTTGAAGCAGCACCTGCTGCCGAATCCCTGCCCTCGTGGCTAACTTAAACCTGGAGTAACTGTAATGTCCGATATCATTTTCCTGTCGAATGTCCGCCTGTCTTTCCCGCACCTCGCGGAACCACAGCGTCAGATCAACGAGGCCACCGGTAAGGAGCGCGTCAGCTACAACTGCGAGTTCATCATGCCCCAGGACCATCCTGGCTTCGCGCAGTTCATGCAGAAGTACGGTGCGCTGGCGCTTGAGAAGTGGAAAGAACACGCCCAGACTGTCATGGGCATGATACAAGGCGACCGCAAAACCCGCTGCTATGGCCGCGGTGAGGAGAAGGTCAACAAGAAAACCTTCCAACCCTACGACGGCTACGCTGGTCATGTGTTCATCACCGCTGGCCGCGACTCGCAGCCCCAGGTGATTCAGGCTGATGGTCAACCCATCGACCCGACCAACACGATGGCTTACCAGCAACTTACACGCAAGATGTACGGCGGTTGCCGCGTCAACGCAGCCGTGAAGCCCTGGCTGCAAGACAACAAGCATGGCCGCGGCATCCGCTGTGACCTGATTGCTATCCAGTTCGCTGCCGACGACAAGCCGTTTGGCGAAGGCGCAGTCGATGCGTCCAGCCTGTTTGCACCTGCCGCTGCACCCGCTGGCATGTTTGCACCTGCTGCCGCCCCTGCGCCAGCGATGCCCTTGCCCCCGTTTATGATGGGTCAGTGATCCTATTGGGGCGGTTAAACCAGCACTCGAGGATGGTGACCCACGGAATTTTCTGGTTTTCTTCCGTGGTTCATTGAAGCCCAAATTGACGCCCCACCATACTGAGTAACTGTAATGAGTAACGACTATGTGTACGACATCGAAACCTATCCCAACGTCTTCACGCTGGCGGTGGAGCATGCAGAAGCACCGCTGCGCTGGTTGTTCGAGATCAGCGACTGGCGCAACGACTCACGCGAGATCATCGCGTTTCTTCAGTATCTCAAAGATACGAACGCCCGCATGGTCGGGTTCAATAACCTGGGGTTCGACTACCCCGTCCTGCATACGCTGATCCGCATGGGTCGCTCAGACGCGGCCACGCTGTATCAAAAGGCCCAGGCCATCATCAACTCGCAAGACGAGGGTGAGGGCAAGTGGGCGCACCAGGTCAACCCATCAGATCGCTTTGTGCCGCAGATCGATCTGTTCAAGATTCACCACTTCGACAACAAGGCCCGCGCCACGAGTCTGAAGGTATTGGAGTTCAACATGCGTAGCGACAACATCGAAGACCTGCCGTTCAAGGTGGGCACCACGCTGACGCAGGACCAGGTGCCCGTGCTCACGAAGTACAACCAGCACGATGTGGCTCAGACCAAAGCGTTTTACAAGCACACGTTTGACATGCTCAAGTTCCGCGAGGAGTTGACGCACAAGTACAACCGCGACTTCATCAACCATAACGACACGAAGATCGGCAAGGATTACTTTGTGATGAAACTGGAGGAGGCTGGGGTTGCCTGCTACGACTACGGCGACAAGGGGCGCACACCTCGGCAGACCAAGCGCCCGACAATCGCGCTCAAGGACGCCATCCTGCCGTGGATCGCGTTTGAGCAGCCCGAGTTCAACCGGGTGCTCAACTGGCTCAAGGGTCAGATCATCACCGAGACAAAGGGCGTCTTTACGGACCTCATCGCTCGGGTCAACAACTTTGATTTTGTATTTGGATTAGGTGGTATTCATGGATCAGTGGAGTCAGAAGTTATTGAGTCAGACGATGAGTTCGTCATCGTGGACCTCGATGTCACTTCGTACTATCCAAACTTGGCAATCACGAATGGGTTCTATCCCGCGCACCTCGGCAAGACCTTCGTCACCATCTACAAGCACCTCTTTGAGCAGCGCAAGCAGTACCCCAAGAAGTCCGCAGAATCAGCCATGCTGAAGCTGGCGCTCAACGGCGTGTACGGTGACAGCAATAACCAGTTCAGCGTGTTCTACGACCCGCTGTTCACCATGAGCATCACGCTCAACGGGCAACTGCTGCTGTGCCTGCTGGCCGAAGGGCTGATGCACATCCCCGGCCTGCGCTTGATCCAGGTGAACACTGACGGCCTGACCGTGCGGGTGCCCAGGGCAAACAAGTGGCTGGTGGACATGGCCCGCGCAGCGTGGCAGACACGCACTGGGTTGAATCTCGAGGAGGCGATCTACCAGCGCATGTTCATCCGTGACGTGAACAATTACATTGGCGTGTTTGATCCGGCGTTTGTAAAGCCCGGTGATCCAACAGTTAAGCGCAAGGGGGCTTATGAATGGAAAACCGGATGGCATCAGAACGCTGGTGGCCTCGTGATCCCCAAGGTGGCCGAGAAGGTGCTAGTCGAGGGTGCGCCCATCCGGCAGACCGTGGAGCAGTGGCCCGACATCATGGACTTCATGCTGCGCACCAAGGTGCCCAGGAGCAGCTACCTCGGCCTGGAGCACGATGGCGTGACCACGCAGTTGCAAAACATCACGCGCTACTACATCGCCGTGGGCGGTGGTCGACTGTTCAAATGGATGCCACCCCTCAAGGGCAAAGCCGAGTGGCGCAAGATCGGTGTCGAAAGCGGCTGGGGTGTCCAGCCTTGCAACGACATCAAGGATGCTGGCAAGTTGCCGGTGGACTTTGAATACTACGTTCGAGAAGTGGAGAAGCTATGTCTTGGATTAGCTTAAGAATTCGCTTTTGGTGGTACACGATTCGCGCTTCTTGGCGAGTAGCAAGAGGTCGATGGTATGTATGGCGAGATGCGCCGACTGATGTGGTGCGAGAAATTGCCGTTCTTTGGTATCACGCAAGACGGCGCAGCGATGTTCAAGAAGAAGCGCAAGTCATTAAGCAAGCGTATGAGGAATATCAACTAAGAAAACGAAAAGGTTTGAAATGAATCGGTTTGAAGCCTGGGAGCGTGACAACCTTGCGCGGTTCTCGCAAGACTGCTACCAGAGGATGAAGGACCAAGAAAAAGAAATCGAGGCTCTGCGCGAAGACCTTCGCACGGTGCTGGACGCATACAGAAGACTGGTGGTGGATCATGCTCGAAAAACAGATTGAAGCCAAGGTTTGCGATTACGCCAAAGAACTCGGGGTGCTGGTTTACAAGTTCACCAGCCCCAATCGCATGGCAGTTCCCGACCGCATGTTCATCTACAAGGGGCGCATGTTCTTCATCGAGTTCAAGCGCGAGGGGCAAAAGCCCACGGCTGCACAGGATCGTGAGCATCAAAGACTGCGCCAGCACTTGATCAGCGTGTTCGTGGTCGACAGCGTGGAGGATGGCAAGTCAACCATCAACACGATGCTGCAACTCATTGAGGCCCGCCTATGCTGACGCCTGACTTACTCCACGGCTACCAGCAAAAGGCTGTCAACTTCCAGTGCACCCACCCGGCCTCGATGCTGTGGCTGGACATGGGCCTGGGCAAGACGGTCATCACGCTCACCAGCATGGCGCACCTGATTCGCACGGGCTTCCTGCGTGGCGTGATCATTGTGGCCCCGATCCGCGTCATCCGGCTGGTCTGGAGGCAGGAGGCGACGAAGTGGGAACACACCAAGCACCTGAAGTTCAGCATGGTCACGGGCACCAAAGACCAGCGCACCAGGGCGTTGCTGCGGCCTGCTGACGTTTACCTGATCAACTACGAGAACCTCGGCTGGCTTGCTGAAACCTTACAGACTTACTTTGTCAAGAAGGAGCGCCCGCTGCCGTTCAACGGCATCATCTGGGACGAGATCAGCAAGATGAAAAACTCCGCGACCAATCGGGTCAAGGCGTTTCGCAAGATCGCTGACAAGTTCGACTGGACCACGGGCCTCACTGGGACACCGGCCAGCAATGGCTACAAAGACCTACACGGTCAGTTTCTGGTGGTGGACAGGGGTGAGCGCCTGGGCACCAGCAAGACGGCCTTCAGGACGCGGTTTTACAAGAAGGTGGGGCCGTACAAAGAGGTGCCCTACGAGGACACCGAGGACACCATCAAGAAGCTGATCGGCGACATCACGCTCGAGATGTCAGCCGAGGACTACAACCCGCTGCCCGACCTCATGGTCAACAACATCGAGATCGAGATGCCCGACGACCTGCGGGCCAAGTACGAGAAACTGGAGCGCGAGTTCTTCCTGGTGCTCGACAGCGGGAAAGAGGTCGAGGCGTTCAACCAGGCGGCGCTGACCAACAAGTGCTTGCAGTTCTCCAACGGGGCCATGTACCCTATCGCTGGCATGCCGCTATGGGAGCCGGTGCATGACTTGAAACTCGAGGCGCTCGAGGAGATTCTGGACGAGGCGCAGGGCAGTCCGGTGCTGTGTGCGTATGCGTACAGATCGGACGCGCAGCGCATCATGGACAAGTTCAAACACCTAGACCCGATCAACCTGACCGAGTGCAAGAGCGAGGCGTCATTGACCAATGCCATGCACCGGTGGAAGACTGGCGATTGTTCGCTGATGATTGGCCATCCAGCGTCGATGGGTCACGGGATTGATGGTCTGCAAAAGAACGGCCACATCCTTGTCTGGTACGGCCTCAACTGGAGCCTAGACCTGTACGAGCAGTTCAACGCCCGAGTGCGCCGTCAGGGTCAAGGTGTGCCTGTGATCTGCCATCGCATTCTCATGCAAGCCACACTGGACCAGGCGCAGGCGATGGCGCTTGACGAGAAGGCAACCACCCAGGCAGGACTTCGCAACGCAGTCAAACAATACCGCTTGACAAAGAACGCATGACTTGTGGTACGATGTGTCACACCAACCAAAGGAGTAAATGTAATGATCCGTGAATCAATCGAATATGTGAAGTCACTGTACAAGGTGCCCAGTGCCGAGGCGCTGGCGCTGCGTGAACTTGAGGAAACCAAACGCAAGCTACTCGAGGCGCAGTCAGGCCGCGAATACGCAGCATCGATGTGCAACTACTACGAGGCCAAGATCAAGCGCTTGACCACATACCTGCACAACGCAACGGAGGTGAAATGAAATGCCCCGTATGCGGAACCTGGACAGTGGTGCTGGAGACTCGGAACGGTCGCCGACGCAGGGAGTGTGCGAACCTTCACCGGTTTGTTACCCTCGAAAGCGTCGTGAAGATTGGCCCTTCCGACTCTACGAAGAAGACGGAAAAATGTACCAAAACGTCGCACCTCGGCGACGTAAAACTGATCTAGACGATGTGGAGGATGCGCTGTGGTGAGCGCATCACTCCGAGGCTTTTTTCTTGTCGTAGAGTGACCAAGCAACACCGGCCAACGTAGACACTGCGCCCACCACGGCATCCAAAGTGCCGCCGGTGATGCCAAACGACATCAAGAAGCCGCCACCGACTGTCGTCAACAAGTGGCGCACGATGGCTTGAACAAGAGTTGCATTCATGGATAGTCCTTCCAGGGTAATTGAAAATGGGGGCCATCTTTGAATGTTTTCCAGTCCCCGCCCCACTCGATAGGGATGTTGAGTTCCTGCGCTGCCGTCTTCATGGCGGCGGCGATTTTGGAATACAAGGGCCACGACCAGTCCACTTGACCATCGACCCAGGCTCCCAGGTCAACGGCATGCCCGTCAAGGTGGCGGCTGTTCATGGTCTGACTCGAGCCAGCGTCGAACATGGCCTTCTGGCGCTCGATGGTCCGCAGCCCCTCGAGCACTGTGAAGTCCACGGTGCTGATCTCAATTGCGTAATTGACGACATTGACCAGATCGGGGTGGACCCCCTTGAGTCGCATAAGTGAGCGCGGGCCAAGTTGATACATCAGTGCTTGCCAAAAAAGAATCCGACGATGCCAGTCAGCGCAGACCAAAGACCGATGCCGACCCACAGAGCGCCTTTGGAGCGGCTTGCCATGTCAATAAGCTGCTCCATCTGGCGTTCCATCTTGTCCATCTTTTTGTCCATGTCCTGAACCTTTTGCCACAGGACACCGTATTTCACGGGATCGATCTCCGCGTTTCCCTCTAAAGCCATGATTACTCCTGAGTCTCAATAATCCGTACCGGCTGTTTTGCCATCGCGTTGCTGTTGTACCGATCAGGCGCAAGCGCGTTGACACCCGCGGCAGTTGTGCCGCGCACTACGGCTTTGGCACCCTGGCTCCATTGTGACGGATCGGAAATCAATTTCAATACGCGGTTGCGCTCCTCGGCAGGCAAGCGCTCAAGCAGATTCGCAGCACCCTCGGGCGTCTTGAGTGCGTCGGTGAGCGTTGTCATCGTTTTAGCACCGATCTTGTTTTCCAAGATGTTCAGTGCTTTGTTGGTCGTTGCGGCCACCGCGCTCAAGTACGACGGTAAGCGCAGCTTCGAGGTGTTGTCGAGCAGCAGTTGCTTCAGCGCGTCCTGGCCTGCGCTGACCTGGCCCTTGACGGACAAATCGGTCAGGCGCTTCTGGGCTTGTTCGCGCAGCACTGACAGCGCGTTTTCGCTGAGTTCGGTGGCGATGTTGTAGTTGCCGGGGCCGAGGAACTTCTCGACCACCTCGGGCGACTCGTTCTGCACCAGGCGAACAAAGGCGTCCTTGTCCGTCTTCCACAGCTTCATGGCTTCGCCAGTCAGCTTGCGCTCGGCAATCGTCTGCATGCCCTTGGCGTAGTCGGTCAGGTACTGGCGGTAACCAGTGCCGCCCGCGGCCTCGATGGCATCGATTAGCGTGGGCTTGAGTTTGCCCATGACCTCGGCTGCAAGGTTGCGCTGGGTCGTGGCATCCACGCCTGGGCGCAACTGTTGGATCGCAGCGTTGATCGAGTTCTTGCGAATGGCATCGAGCGCTTTGGCATCGATGACACCGCCGCTGCTGGTCCACTTGGCAACGTCATCGGCCACGTTCTTGACTGCGCCCAGCAGCAGATCGTTGCCTGCAAACTCGGGATTGTTCGCAATCGCACGGATGCTGCCAATCACCTCGTCGCCCTTGAGCGGCTTGATGCCAACAGAACGCATGGCGTCAGCAGCACCCTGGGCAAACCGAGCGCCCTGGCCCAGATCGAGCGAGGCGTTTGCTGCCTGGGATGCCCACTCGTCGGACATCTGCGCCAGCTTGCCAGGGTAAGTGAACGTCGCTGCCCACTTGTCCGAAAAGCCGGTTTGACTCTTGGCGGGGGCCGCGGTAGACCCAGCGGGCAATCCGGCCTTGATCTCTTGCAGTCGGGCGTTCGCAGCGGCCACGTCACCCAACTCAATCAGGCGGCGCACTTCCTGCACCTTGGCCGCGGCTTCAGCGCTCAACTTACCAGCCTGTGCCTCGTAGTCTGCGACTGCTTTGCCCAGGTTTGCGCGGCTCAGAGCAGCCTCACGCACCGGCCCTTGAGTGGCATTGAGCGCCTCTTTCATGGCGGTCGTCGTGCCTCGGGCTTCCGCCGCCGTTGTACCACCGGCAAGTTTTGCCAGGGCGTTCAGGGACACATCGCCCTGGGATGCCTTGAGCGCCTCGAGGAATCGAGGATCGCGAGCTGTGGCGCGGTCAATCAGCGCCTGCCAAGTCGGGCTGTTGATGTTGGCCGTAGCCTGGGCTGCGCTGACGTTCTGGCCTTGTGCTGCCTTGAGTGCGTTGAGCACTTCGGGCAGATCGGGGCCAAGGGCGTTGCGGGCAATATCCGCGGCTTTGTTGGCCGGGATGTTGCGAATGTCCATCACCTTGCCAGCGACCTTGCCGATCACCGGGCCAATGACTCGACCACCTGCTTCAAAGGTTGCACCCTCGAGCACGTTACGAGCAGGCTCAGTGACGAGCGCAGCGCCGGTTCTGGGCTGCTTCATACCCATCGCCACGTCAGCGGCTTCCAGGGCTTCCTTGGCGATGCCATAACCCAAGCCAGCGCCAGCAACACCACCAGCAGCGGTGCCCACCGGGCCAGCGCCAAACGTGCCCGCGGTGCCGCCCAGCAACCCGCCACCAATTGCGCCAGCAGCCTCCACCAGAGGTGCGGCATAGGGGCGCACGGCTTGATAGATGCGCTGACCAGTGGTCAAGTCTTGTCGAGTGGCAGGGATTGCATCAGGCGACGCTTGGGCAGCGGATGGCTGCATCGCCTCGGGCAGCGGTGCTGCTTTGAGACTGGGCACACCGAAGCGGTCACGAATGGCTTCTTGCGTTGCCGGGTTCGCTTTGGTGAAGTTCGGGTCTTGCGCCGAGAACTTGTCAAAGATGGCCCGCTTCGTCGCTTCGTTGGCGTTGACGTAGTTCGGGTCGGTAAGGATCGAGGCGAGGTCTGCCATGTCGGCTCCTTACTTCAACAACGGGTTGCTTGTGTCTACTGCACCACCGGCAGCAGCGCCACCTGAACGAGTAGCGCGGGTCTGCGCGTTCGTCACACCTTTGCGAATGATCTCCTGCAAGTCGCGGGCGGCTTTGATGAACTCACCCTCACTCTGCGAGGTAGACATGCGGTTGATGGCCTCGGTTGCTTTCGCACCTTCTTTTTCCGTGATCGCACCACCACCCTTGAGCGATTCAAACGCCTCGAGGAATGACGAACCTTTGATCTGGTTAAACCGCGTCATAAAGTCGGCAGCATCTGAACCGTCAACGAATCGAGCACCTGGAAGCCAAGTGGCACCCACGGCGTCTTGGAATCCGACGTGCGGCTTCGTTGCAGCTTGGATGACCTTGCCGCTCTTGTCGCGCACTTCTTGCTTTCCGACCATCTCGTCGATAAGGCGCAATCCCTCATCGGCACGAGCAATGATCTTCGGCAGCGCCTGCTGTGCGGCCACATCGCCTTTGGCAATCGCCTCACCGGTGGCTTTTGCGCCAGCCATGCGCTGTTGGAACACGGGGTCGGCATCGCGGCGCTGGTTTTCCTCGAGTACGGCCACACGACGACCTTCAAGACCGAGGCGTTGACCTTCTTGCTTAATACGCTCACGATCACGCTGGTCTTGCAGTTTCTGCGCTTCGGTGAGCGTAACGGTTCCCGAACTGCCAGGTACGACAGCAGCCGTACCGCCCATTCCAGGCACTGATGTAATTTGCTTTGTGCCACCGAAATCTTGCTGGAAGTATTGCGGCTTGTTCAACTCCATGTATTTGCTCAAACCCAACGCAGCTTGTTGCTTCCATTGAGCAAACCCGGCGGGGTCAGCAGGAATCGAACGAGCGGCGTCCATGATGGACACGTTGGAAATTGGCGACCCTGCCATGTCGGGGTCTTTCTGCTGCGCTTGCAGCCACTGCAACGCAGATCGCTGATCGGTCACGCCAACAAGAGCATCACGATATAACGCGGCCTTGTCGATGTGCAACTTTGCACGACGAGCCGCTTCTTCCGTCATCGCCTTTTCAGTCTCGGTCAGTTTGCCACCAACCGTTTGACCATACTTACCGTAACCCGTGAGCAATGACGCACGGTTCTCCGGCTTGAGCAATTCAGGATTTTTAGCGATGTCGGCAGCAAGACGGTTCTGTCCTTCAACCTCGCGCTGGTACTCGGCCAGCTTGGCCTCGTTGAGCACGTTTTCCTGCTGCAAGCCTTTCAACTTCATCGCACCGGCCAACTGATTGACCGGCGACAAAGCCTGGTAGTCGATTTGAATCGGCTGAACGCCAAGGGAAATGCGGGGATCAATTGGCATGATTATTCCTTAACCCATCACTGAACTTGCGTCAACGCCAGGGTATCTGGTTGTCGGTACTTGCGGGAACATGCGGTTGTACAACTGATTTTGGTTATACATGCCGTACAGATTGATGCCTTGACCCAAGGCTTGACTGATGGCGTTTGCACCACCCACGTAACCCGAGGCGCGGGCTGCTGCTCCGCTGGTCAACGCTTCTCCGATATTGCTTGCCGATTGGCTTGCAATGTTGCCAGAAGCCGTCGCATAGTTTTGACCAGCGGTTCCAATTTGCTGTGCCGTCGTTTGACCCACGCCAGCAAGAGATGCCAGTCGGTTGTAGTTAAGGGCGTCTTGTTGAACGTCAGCCTCATACTTTTGAACGTCTGTACCGTACTTCTGGAATGCTCGGTTGTAGGCGTTTTGGTATTCTTGCGAACCCATCTCCTGACCATATCGAGTCAGTGCTTTACCGGC
>JACCDZ011307010.1_pt1 | contig 11596 bp, 7 predicted proteins | sample 7449551 | NCBI WGS metagenome assembly JACCDZ01 (sample SAMN15323452, study PRJNA562643) | freshwater metagenome | isolation source: river surface water | place: USA:Blue River Watershed | collected 2017-08-18
ACCCTACGTCGTTGCGAGGCGGCCATTTTAGTCAGTTTTCAGTTCGTGTCAAGCGTCTTTTTATCGACTATTTTCACTTTCTTCAAACTCACCCGGCGTTTCGCTTTCGCATCACCCCGTCGGCATGTGGCGCATTATAGGGAGTTTTCGCCGACGCGCAAGCACGAATTTGAACTTTTACAACTGACTGCGGGTTTTATCGACAAATCGCCGATTCCTTGTACGAAACATCTAGAACAACCGCACATTTAACTCGTTTTGGCAGTTAATTGGGCCGCCAACCATCTCATCATACGCAGAACGATGTACTAACCATGCCTCCGCAACCGCATAATTTTCAAATTTGTCGAGAATTTCACTCCGACTACTAAAACGGGCTATCTGACCGACATCATTCTTTATATAAGCACGACATCCACCACTCTCCACTTCGGCAAGGTAGATGCACATATCAAAAGCATGGATATAAAGTTTATCGATAGGCTGTGAGCGCAAAACTTCCAGAGTAAGCATAAAAGCACACCTTATTAGTAAAAGTGTGCTTCTCTACGTTATTTGATGTCCACTCGATCACACAGCCACTCGATCACACAGCCACTCGATTACACTGGCTAGCTGAATTTCAAGTAACCGACTTCCCGAATTTAGAAATCGTATTTTGCAGAAAACTGCAGGCGATTCATGTCGCCGTCTAAATCAGACTCTAGTGTTCGCGTTGCATGGCGCACTTCAACACCAACAGATAATTTACTGGCAACCTGATAGATTAAGTTCGCATTGTAGCTAGCCGTCGATTCTGTTTGCGCCGTCCCAGTATATTGAACAGGGTTATCAATAGTCTGAGCCGAGTAAAAAATACTTGAACGCAGTTTGTCATTCCAAGCATGTTTGTACGCAAGCGAATAACCAACACTCTTTATAGCTTCGAGTTCGTTGCCATTGGTCAGCACCGCATCGTTTGAGGTATTCAAACTTAAATAGCGACCAAGGCCCTTACCGTAGTTGACAACAAACCGTAAATCGTCGGTTTTCGAAATATTGTATTTACCACTAAATGACAAACCATAGCCATTAGTTGAATCGTCAATCGCGCCGTTTTGATACGATAACTGACGAACCAAGCCCGATACAGTTAACCCCCCCCAATCGGCCGTATGATTGTAACGCGCAACTACATCTGGCAGTGAGTTATCATCAGTGACAATCCGAGTACCACCGTTAAATGGTGTCACCGTCGTTTCTGGGTTCTCTAATGAAACCTGAAAGCCACCTGAGGTGTAACGAACTTGCGCCTGACGTACGAAAATGGTGCCGTCAGTGGTTCCGACGAAATCGAGACTATCCGGCAGCGCATTCACGTCCATAAAAGTTGACCAGGTTTGACCTAAGGTCCAACCATCGTAAGTCACAAATGCATGACGAATTTCCGGTGCGAAACCGTTACTGACTCGTTGATCACCGATAGTGGTTGCCATCATGTCAAATTCGAATCGTCCGGTGATCTTCTTGCCATTTTCCAGCATGGTGTCACTAGTAAAGAAGAAACGGGATTGTCGAGCGTGCATGTCCCATGTCGCTGATTCACCAACCCCACCGACCGGGGTTAATGATGGCACGTAAAAATCGCGACCGATGCCAGTTGCAATTTGACCATCGGAAGTGTCAGTCCACATGGCATCAAGTTTGACGTAGCCGCCAAAGCCAATTTCAGTAGTGTCGCCCATTTTAAAACCCGCCGAAGCAGATTGAGAAAACAATACAGCCAATACCAGAACTGAGAGTTTGGATAAACCTGTTTTAACTTGTTGCATAGTTGTGCTCCGTTCGCCTTGTCGATTATCGTTGTATGAGTTATTTGCCAGATAGAATGTGGTACAACATGACGAATGCCTCAATTAGCCTTTAGTCGAAGCTAGACGAAGGTCTAGACTAATGTCTAATTTGCCGAACCTCGCTGATTCGGTAAAAAGGAGATAACAAAATCAGTGCGCCCGAGACGCCAATGAGGAAGATGATTTATGACTCAGCAACAATCCGTATATCCTGTACCAGCGCAAGCCAAAGCTAGAACTTGGCTGACCAACGAAGCCTATTTAGCGATGTACCAACAATCCATCGCAGACCCAGAAGCGTTTTGGGCTGAACATGGCAAACGTCTCAGTTGGTTTAAAAATTTCACCAAGGTCAAAGACACTAGTTTTGAACTTGGTAATGTGCATGTGAATTGGTTCAGCGATGGCACCTTGAACGCCAGCTACAACTGCCTTGACCGCCATTTACCTGAGAAAGCCGATCAAGTAGCCTACTATTGGGAAGGCGATGAACCTGGCACGCAAAAAGCTGTCACCTATCAAGCGTTGTATGACGAAGTTTGTCAGTTAGCCAACGGCATGAAATCACTTGGCATCGGCAAAGGTGACCGAGTTACCGTTTATTTGCCGATGATCCCTGAAGCTGCAGTCGCACTTTTAGCCTGCGCGCGCATCGGCGCTATCCACTCTGTCGTTTTCGCAGGTTTCTCACCGGATGCACTGGGCAGCCGGATTGTCGACTGTGATTCAAAGTTAGTGATTACAGCTGACCAAGCACTGCGCGGCGCCAGAATGACCGCGTTAAAAGATAATACTGACCAAGCAATAGCGCATTTAGGTAAAGCCAATCCTGTAAAACACGTCATCGTGGTTAAACACGTGGGGCAAAATATTGATGAGCATGCTGGACGTGATGTGTGGTATCACGAGTTATTGGCAAGTCAGCCAAAGACTTGCGCACCGACTGAAATGAGCGCCGAAGATCCATTATTTATTCTTTACACTTCAGGTTCTACTGGCAAACCTAAAGGTGTGCTGCATACCACTGGCGGCTACATGGTTTGGGCCTCGATGACGCATCAATTTGTCTTCGACTATCACCCTGGCGATATTTATTGGTGTGCTGCAGATGTCGGTTGGGTCACAGGTCATACATATATAGTGTATGGACCACTTGCCAACGGCGCGACCAGCGTCATGTTTGAAGGCGTACCGACCTATCCAAGCGTGAAACGAATTGCGCAAATCGTTGATAAGTATAACGTGAACATCCTCTATACCGCGCCAACCGCAATTCGCGCGCTAATGGCTCATGGTACAGCGCCTGTTGAAGGGGCATCTCTTGCGTCATTGCAAGTCCTTGGAAGTGTTGGCGAACCTATCAACCCTGAAGCTTGGCACTGGTATCACCAACAGGTTGGTAAAAACAACTGTCCAATCGTGGATACTTGGTGGCAAACCGAAACTGGCGGTGTGCTAATAACCCCATTGCCTGGCGCTACTGATTTAAAACCTGGCTCTGCGACCCGACCGTTCTTTGGCGTACAGCCGGCAATCGTCGACAACGAAGGCAACTTGTTGAGTGGCACTTGCGAAGGTAACTTAGTGCTTCTTGATAGCTGGCCTGGCCAAATGCGTTCTGTGTATGGCGACCATGAGCGTTTCGAGCAGACTTATTTTTCTACTTATAAAGGTATGTATTTCACCGGTGATGGTGCAAAACGTGATGAAGATGGCTACTACTGGCTCACCGGTCGGGTTGACGATGTGCTTAACGTGTCAGGCCACCGCTTAGGTACTGCCGAAATTGAAAGCTGCTTGGTTGCTCATGAAGCGATTGCTGAAGCTGCGGTAGTTGGTTATCCACATGACCTGAAAGGCCAAGGCATTTATGTATTTATCGCACCGAGAGTTGGTGTCGAACCGAGTGACGAGTTAACGAAAGCAGTCCGTGATTGGGTTCGCCGTGAGATCTCCCCTATCGCCTCACCTGATTTAATCCAGTGGGCGCCAGGCTTACCAAAAACTCGATCAGGTAAAATTATGCGCCGGATTTTGCGTAAGATCGCCGCGAATGAGCATGATTCACTGGGCGATATCTCAACATTGGCAGATCCTTCAGTGGTCGAACATTTGATCAACCATCGTTTAAACAAGTAATAGTTCTAACAGATCATAAGCCTCTCAAGGGCTTATGATCTGTCTTTCGTAGACATCCGCGCTAGTCATGCTTATGCTTAACCAAAATAAAATGTCAGGCAGCCGACCTGACTGACAACGACAACCGGGAGCATCCTGATGGCAAAACTCATAGTTGCAGACGATCATCCGTTATTTCGAAACGCGTTAATTAACGCCATCAGCAATACCTTTATTACCAAAGCAACCATCGAAACCGATTGTTTTGAAGCAACCTGTCAGGCGTTAGAGCAACACCCTGATACTGATTTACTGCTACTAGATCTGCATATGCCAGGCAATTGCGGATTTCTTGGTCTGATTCAACTGCGTAAAAACCATCCCACATTACCTATCGTCGTGATTTCGGCCAGTGATGATACCGATGTCATTCGCCGAGTCATGTCTTTTGGCGCTTCGGCTTATGTGCCAAAGTCCGCACATCCAGTGGAAATTGGTAAAGCACTGAATGCGGTCATGGCTGGTGATATTTGGTTGCCAGAAAAATATCAGCATTTGCTAAAACCTAGCCAAAGCCATAATGAAGATTTAGATCTCGCGGAAAAGGTCGCTCAGCTGACGAATCAGCAATATAAAGTGCTGTATTACCTAACAGAAGGTTGGCTTAACAAGCAAATTGCTTATGATTTAAATATCTCAGAGGCGACGGTCAAAGCGCATATGACAGCTATATTCCGTAAGTTAGGGGTAACCAATCGCACACAAGTGGTTATCCAAGCACAGCGCCTGCAATTGGAAACCCCGGCTGACCGTGATCTGGCGCGGAAGAATGAAGAAAACAACGCAGCCAATTAATTGTTTAGCGGTTTTCCCCATCGGCTTATAGAAATAAACAACTTAATTTAGCCGCTCGCCAGTGCAAGTAATTTCACAACATCGACGTCATCAATTTGCTCGGCAGCTAAAAATTGCTGAGCAAATTTAAGATAGACACCTTGTTCAACAAAGACCCGAAATAAATCAGCGTCAACATGCTGATCTCTTGCCATCAACGCCATGATCCGCAAACTCTCCGACAGTGTTTTTGCCTTTTTATAAGGTCGGTCGTTCGCGGTGAGTGCTTCGAAGATATCAGCAATAGCCATAATTCTGGCCTGTACAGACATTTGCTCACGTCTTAGTTTGCGTGGATAACCAGTACCATCCATCTTTTCATGATGCCCGCCGGCAAACTCTGGCACGTTTTTTAAGTGCTTGGGGAATGGCAAGGATTCCAACATTTCAATAGTGATATCGATATGACGATTTACTATAGTGCGCTCAGCTGAATTTAGGGTGCCGCGTTCAACACATAGATTGATAACCTCTTGCTCATTAAGTACCGAATGCATCCGGCCGTTCATTGCAAAATGATAATTTGCGGCAATTTCACGAACGCGTTTTTGTAATTCCCACGACATATATTCGCCACCAAAATTAGTGTGCTGCAAGAATCGCAAATCGAAATCGAGTTGACTCAGAGCCTCTTGCCGCGCTTGCTCACTTAACCTTTGGTCAAATTGAATATCCCGACGAACAATTTCAAAACGGGCAGCAACTAACTCGATATTATCGAATAACCCATGTAACTTGGTCGCTTTGTCCATAATGTATTCGGGGGTGGCGATTTTGCCGCAATCGTGCATCCACGCGGCAACAGAGAGCTCATAGACATCAGCGTCACTCATCTTAAAATCAGCAAGTGGGCCTTGGTCAATATCTGCGCATGCCTGGGCTAGCAACATGGTTATCGCAGGTACGCGCTTACAATGGCCCCCTGTGTAGGGTGATTTTTCATCAATGGCTTTTGCCATCAATTTGGTTACTGCTTCAAATAGCTGTTGTAAGTCACTAATGAGCTGTCGGTTAGTCATGACCATTGCAGCAAAAGACGCTAGCGATTGTACATATCGTTGCGAAGTATCGGAAAACGCTTGAATAGATCCAGACGACGACAAAGAATTAACTAACTGCAATACCCCAGTTACTTGTGCTTCGTGGTCGAGTAACGGCACAGTAAGCAAAGACTTGGTGTGATAACCCATTTTAAAATCAAATTCTTGGGCTTTTTGTTGGTTGACTAACGGGCTCTGATACACGTCTTCAATATGCAAGATCCGCTGCTCGAGCGCACAAATACTCACAACAGCTTGGCGATTAGGCGCACCATTAACAAATAACGGAATATCTTGAAATCCCGACACGACGCCACTACTGCCACCTTGATGCAACTGCAGAGACTTATTTATCAATGTCGAGAAGCGCAACGAGCCTTCGTCGGTCACTTCATAAATAGTACCGCCATCTGCGCTCGCTAACTGCATGGCACTTTGCAAAATTCGCTCAAGCAACACACTTTTATTCTGTTCACGAGCGAGGCCTAAACCAAGCTCCACAAAATGCTCTAATTCACCAACAGACGACAGTTGACTCATATGTTCCTACTTTCCCCTGCTTGCACATGACCATGACGATTGTTCAGATACAAAGTAACCATAGCCGACAAATTGCATTTTTGTCGGCGGCAAATGGCGGGAAAGCAAATAGCTAAATAGAGGTTAGGCGAAGCCGCTGCGACTCGTGCGAACAAGCGGCTTGGTTAAAACAAAGGATCATTGCGGTTTAGCATCGGACGACTCGGTGTGGTCCACATCCACCGGCACAGCATTAACGGCAGTCACTTCAACATCTGGAGAGTGATTAAATTCAGTCATGAAAATCTGCCAGAACGCCAAAAACAGCGCCGCGATCAGTGGCCCCAGCACAAACCCATTAATCCCGAGTAAACTGATGCCCCCAAGCGTTGAGAACAACACCAAATAATCGGGTAGTTTAGTATCACGGCCAACCAAAATTGGCCGCAACACGTTATCAGCAAGCCCAATCACTGTCGCGCCATAAACCAGTAATACGGTTGCAGAAACCGTCTGTCCTGTCGCGTATAAATACAGCGACACAGGTGCCCAGACTAATGCGGCACCAATTGCTGGCAACAGACTTAAGAACGTCATGACGACGCCCCATAACACTGGCGCCGGCAAATCCAATATCCAAAAAATAAAACCACCAAGCGCCCCTTGAACCACAGCAACAACAAGATTGCCTTTTACTGTCGCACGGGTGACTTCGGCAAATTTGGCCAATAACATACGCTCGCGCGCATCACCAAGGGGCAGCGCTTTAATTAGTAAATCCACCAAACTTTGGCCATCGCGTAGTAAAAAGAAAGCTAAATAAAGCATCATGACGATGTTCATAAACAAGCCGGCGAAATCTTGACCGGCCGCTAAGGTCGAAGTCGCCAGGAAACGGGAGACCGTAACGGCACTGTCCGCCAATTTTTGTTTTAAGTTATCGGTATCAATGCCAAGTGACTGCATCGACTGAATAATGCCAGGAAATGCTTGTTTGATTGCATCAATCGCTGACGCAGGATTGATTTCACCGGATTGGATCCGCGCATAAAACGCCACACCCTCGGCAACAAATGAGGCGCCAATGGCTAAAAGCGGTAGAACTACCATTAACACTAAACAAATCAATGTCAGCAAGGATGCTGAGTTTCGGCGATGCGGCATTTTGGCCAAAAGCCATTGATACATCGGATAAAAAATTACCGACAAGGCGCAGGCCCAAAAAATTGCACCGACAAATGGCTGGAGCACAAAGCCAAAGCCGATGGTCACCACGGTCAATAGAAACAGGAAAAATCGATGTTCCAACTGCGCTCGCATACAAACTCCTTGTGAAAGCGAAGATTGACGCCCTAGTGCTTGGCGACAATTTTTAAATAATTCAGAGCGGCGCGAAGCGCTGCTGGTTTAATTGGCTTTGCTAAAAACAACATGCCGGCGGCTTTTGCTCGAGCAGGTAAATCGGGTTCTGGGGCTGCTGAAACTAATACGCCAGGAACCTTTGGCCAAGACTCTAACATTTGTAGGTACAATTGAATACCGTCAATACCGTGCCCCAGTTGATAGTCAATGATCACCAAGTCCGGTTGTGCGCCGGTTGCCATGAACTCTTGGACTTGCGACTCGCCGTTGCAAACCGCAACCGCACCAAGTTGCCACTGGCCGAGCAGCGTTGATAATGCCGACAAATTTGTCTCATCATCGTCAACACATAACAACTGATAGCCAGAATGTTGATAGCTCATGGGCTGCGGCTCGTTACTGCTGGCTGCTGTTTGCCAATTGGTCGATAACAGTGGTACCGCAACCCTAAAACAACTGCCTTTTCCGACCACTGAGTGCACCGCTATCTGATGCCCTAAACTTTTCGCCATCCGTTCCACCACACCAAGGCCAAGGCCTACCCCCTGCTGGCCACGAGCTGTGGCGTCGACCCGGAAGAAGTCGTCGAAAATGCGCTCAAGTTCGGTCGAGGCAATGCCGGGACCAGTGTCCCAGACTTCAATCCACAGCTTCGCGCCTTGGCGTCTACAGCCAACTAACACCTTGCCTGCAGGCGTGTATTTGATAGCGTTTGATATGATATTTTGCAAAATTCGCCGTAAATAAGTGGCATGACTTTGCACCTGAAAATGCCCAGCCCTTAAACGCAGTTTTAAATGTTTATTCGCCGCAACAAGACTAAATTCCTCGAATAGCTGCTTGAGCATCGCCGATAAATCGACCGGTTCAGTTGCAGGCTCAATTTTGCCTTCATCAAGTCGGGCTATATCAAGCAGCGTCGCAATCAAATCTTCGGTGGCTTTTAGCGAGTTCTCCAACTGCCCGACCATCTGCGTACCGGCGTCATTTAGTGGTTGATTGGCAAGCGCCGCAGTGAACAATCTTGCTGCGTTCAGTGGCTGCAAAATATCATGACTGGCCAAGGCCAAGAATCTTGTTTTGGAAGCATTGGCATGCTCCGCCTCGGCTTTTGCCTTGAGCAAATCCTGCTCGGTATGTCGGCGAAGTTCGACCTCCGACAGCAACTCGGTGTTCATCTGACTGATTTGGATAGTGCGCTCCGAAACCCGCGCTTCCAAGTGCTCCTTGGCCGCGGCAAGCTGCTGTACCGCTCTCACATGCTCGCTGATATCGGTAAAGCTCGTGACAAAACCGCCGCCAGGAATTGGATTACCGCGAATTTCAATCACGGAGCCATCTTGACGAACCCGCTGAAACACGTGCGCTCGACCATGTTGCAAATGCCAAATGCGCTTTTGCACATGCTCATCCGGATCGCCTGGGCCACATAAACCGCGCTCAGCGTTAAATCGCACGATCTCAGCGACATTTCGGCCAATCCGAATCATGCCTTCTGGGTAATCGAACATCTCCAGATACTTCTTATTCCAAGCCACCAATTGTAAGTCTCGGTCAACCACACTGACACCTTGGCTTAAATTCTCAAGGGTCGAGAATAAAATTTTGCGAGAAAATTGAATAGCTTGGCGGGTGTCATCAAACAAGGTCACCACATCTTCAAAGGCAAGTTCGCGACCATCAAGTACAGCGTTGACCATGGCAGAAGCGCTAGATGCGCCGATGACGCCGGCTAATTCTCGTTCAACATGACGGACTAAAGCCGAAGTTGGAGCCTCATCAGCTTGAAAGGGCTGAGCATCACGGGCGCTAAACTCGCGTATCGACTCAAACGCGCGATTTGCGCCAACAAATCGCTCGAGCAAGATCTGCAAATCGCCCCCGGTAATATGACGACGTTTTAAAAACTTATCGTCGTCTTGTAACGGTAAATTGGGCTTAACAAAAGCGACCGCCTGCAGTCGGTCTTGCAGTTTGGCGGCGGTCCAAAGACTCAACAGCACATAAGTGAAGACGTTAAGGCCCAATGACCAAAACACGCCATGACTGAGCGGATCTAAGTGCATGCCAAACAACGCCGTTGGCCGCAACCAACTAATCCCAAATGCGCCCTGCTCAAGGATGGTCTGGCCTAAGACTCCGGCACTGACCAGCTGTGGCAACATCAAGCAATAAAACCAGAGCGCCAAGCCGATACCAACACCACCGTACACCCCTAGAGCATGGCCTCGTCGCCAATACAGCCCCCCGATCACCGCCGGCGCTAATTGAATAGCCAAAGCAAACGCTAACAAACCCGTTTCTGCCAAATCGTAATTGCGGGCAAACACCATGTAATAGCCATATGACAGCGCCATCACCACCACGATCATCAAGCGGCGAACCCGTAGGATCATCGCACTATAATCAGCGGCCAATTCTTGCACCGGTTGACGCCGCAAGATGGCGGGCATCACCACATCGTTACTGATCATGGTACCAAGTGCGATAGTCGCAATAATAATCATTGAAGTGGCAGCAGAAAAACCACCGATAAACACAAAAGCACTAACGGCTTGCCACTGCTGGCTAGCAGGAATTAACAATACAAAGCTATCGGCATAACGGGATTGCTCAGGAAAGAGCTGCATACCAACCACGGCAATCGGGATCACGACTAAAGTCACCAATACCAGATAGCCAACAAACCAACGGCGTGCGAGTTGCAGATGCGCGGCGCGAACATTCTCAACAAAAGTGACATGAAACTGCCGAGGTAACAGGAATACCGCGCACATAGCGAGTAAAGTTTTGGTCCAAAACTCCAGCGTCATAAACCCACTTTGCTGGTGTGCATTGACACTATGCTGCTGAAATTGTTGCCACATGGTGTCCGGCTCATCGAGCACTAACCAAATTACCGCGAACGCGAGCATCAGTAATGCGGTGAGTTTCACTAGAGATTCAAACGCGACGGCTAACATCACCCCACGCTTTTGCTCGGTCAGCATCAATTTGCGTGTCCCAAATAGAATGGCGAAAACTGACATGGCTAACGCACTCCACAGTGCAGTATCCCGCCACCAAACCGTTGTTTCTTGCGCAGGAATGTTAAGCAGCACCTCATAAGAGCTAGTGACTGCTTTTAATTGCAATGCAATGTAGGGCACAACCACGATTAAACAAAGCATAGCTGTGAGCGCAGCTATCCATTGGCGTTTGCCATAACGAGCACTAATAAAGTCGGTTATTGAAGTGACATTGTGCTTTTTTGCAACAAAAAGCATCTTAAACAATAACTTATAACCAAATAGGTAAAGCAGAATTGGTCCAAGATAAATGGGAACATAATCCCAACCATTGTTGACCGCACTCCCGACGGCACCGTAATAAGTCCAAGAGGTGCAGTAGACTGCAAGCGCTAAACTATAAATGGCACCCCCATACTTTTGTAGCATACGGTCACTGGCATGGCGTTCGCCCCAGTTGGCAATGCCAAATAAGCCAATGATATAAACCAAGGCCAAAACCACGATAAACCAAGCTGCCACGGCATTCTCCGCCTATAAAGTTGTTTTAAATCAGCATGAAAGCGCAAATGCGGCTGATTTAGAAAATCCAAGTCTTGAACAAACCCTCACTGAAGTCAACCAGATGTGGCTTGGTAATTCAATCGCCAAACCGCGGCCTTCGACTAAAGTCGGGCTGGTCGATTGACCTAGAACCGCTATTGTAGAAACGCAGGGTCTTTGCAATATAACTTGATATCGACCAACAACAAAAATTAACGAGGAGAGTGACGATGGCATTTCAAAACAAAGAGCAGGCGCAAGCCTACTGGCGTGAAAACGT
>JACCDZ010096250.1_pt1 | contig 11595 bp, 12 predicted proteins | sample 7449551 | NCBI WGS metagenome assembly JACCDZ01 (sample SAMN15323452, study PRJNA562643) | freshwater metagenome | isolation source: river surface water | place: USA:Blue River Watershed | collected 2017-08-18
CAGGAAACTATTTAGCAATGGTATACAAAGGAGGTCCTATCGTTCCAATTTTGTTAGGATGTTTATTGATGGTAATTGTTTTCTCTTTTGAGCGTTTTGCAGTTATTTCAAAAGCAGCTGGAAAAGGTAATTTAGATGTTTTCATGAAAACTGTTCAAGCTAGTATTACTAAAGGAGATATTGATGCAGCTATTGCTTCATGTGACAAACAACAAGGTTCTGTTGCAAATGCAATTAAATCTGCATTATTGAAATACCAAGATGTTAAAGCTGAAGGTTTAGATAGCGAAGCTGCTGCAGAAACTATCCACAAAGAAATTGAAGAAGCTACTTCATTAGAAATGCCAATGTTAGAGAAACACATGACTATTATCTCTACTTTAGTATCATTGGGAACATTAGCTGGTTTGTTAGGAACAGTTACAGGTATGATTAAAGCGTTTGGTGCGTTAGCTTCTGCTGGAACTCCAGATCAAGCTGCACTTGCAAATGGTATCTCTGAAGCATTGATCAATACTGCAACAGGTATCTCTACTTCTGCATTAGCTATTGTTACTTATAACTTGTTTACTTCTAAAATTGATACTTTGACTTACTCTATTGATGAGGCAGGGAATACAATTGTAAATACTTACAGACACTTCAGAAGTTCAAAAAAATAATTAATAATTAATTGCATAAGTCGCTCAAATTATTGTGTACGCTTATCTAATTATAAAAAAATAAAGTAATGGCTGTAAAAATGTCCAAAAAAGCTGCGTCTATTGATATGACCGCTATGTGTGATGTTGCCTTTCTATTGCTAACGTTCTTTATTTTGACTGCTACAGCCAAAATTCCTGAACCATTACCAGTAGATACACCAGCATCAACAGTTCAAACAAAATTGCCAGACACTGATTTAGCTACTATTACCGTAGGAAAAGGAAAAGTTTTCTTTGACTTAAAAGGTAGAGAAGTTAGAAAAAGAACTTTAGAGTTAATGGGTCAAAAGTATCAAGTTACTTTTACTGAAGAAGAATCAGCAAAATTTGCTTTAATGGAGGGTGTTGGAGTGCCAATCACTAGCCTTAAGGAATTAATTGCAATGAAAAGTTCAGACAGAGGTAAAGCTAATTTACAACCTGGAATTCCTAAAGATTCTCTAGACAATCAGTTGTCTCAATGGATTCAAAATGCAAGAATTGCAAATATTGAACTTCAAGATAAAGAATTGCAAATTGCAATCAAAGGAGATGCTAAAGAAGAATATCCTGCTATTAAAAAAGTAATGGATATTTTACAAGACCAAAAAATCAATAGCTTTAATTTAGTTACTGGTTTAAGAGCAAAAGATAAATAATATAAAAAGATACTAAAATGGCTGAATTAAATACCGGCGACGGTGGTGGTAAAAAAGGCGATGGTAAGGTAAGAAGTAAAAAATCTGGCTCTAAGGTTGATTTAACAGCCATGGTAGATTTGGCATTCTTATTGATTACATTTTTTATGCTTACTACGACCTTGTCTAAACCCCAATCGATGAGCTTGGGATTGCCAGATAAAGAAGATAAACCAGATCCAAAGAATCAAGTTAAAGTGGATGAGAATCGTACAATGACAATTCTTTTGGGTGATAACGACAAATTAGTTCGTTACGTAGGTCTTCTAGCTACTCCGGTTTCTGGAGGAGCTCCAAAAGATTTTGCTTTTGGAAAAGAAGGGATTCGTAAAGAGTTGTTGACAAGAAAAAAACTGGTTCTTGAATACACTGGTAATAAAGATAAGGGGATGATCGTAATTATCAAACCAAGCAAAAAATCGAATTATCGTAACTTGGTAGATATATTAGATGAAATGGCAATTGTTGATGTTCCAACATATGCAATTGTTAACGACTATACTCCTGAAGAAAAAAAATTGTTAGAAGGTAAATAAGAATTCTTATTACTCAATAACCTAATAATTAAGAAATATGAAATTAGATATATTCACAAATCAATGGCTTGATATTGTTTTCGAAGGGAAAAATAAAGCATATGGTGCTTATGATCTTAGAAAATCAAATACAAAAACCACATTTAGAGCGTTAATTATTGGTGCAGTTTTATTTTCTGTACTTGTAGCAGCGCCTCTTATTATGAGTTTATTGCCAGATTCTTCAGGTGATGATGATAGTATAGATACTAAAATCGTAACCATGAAGTTACCTCCAAAAAAGGAAGAGCCTAAAAAAGATCTTCCACCACCTCCACCACCTCCACCAAAAGTGGATCAAGTGAAATTTGTTAAGCCAGTTGTAGCTAAAGCAGAAGAGGTTACAGAGGAACCACCTAAAATTACTGAAATTAAAGATAAAAAATTAGGTAATGAAACTATTAAAGGAGATCCAGACGCTGAATTAACAGTGGAACCTGTAGGTAATGGACCTGCTGCTGTAGTAGAAGAAGATAATACAGTTTATAACACTGCTGGAATCGAAGTTAAACCAGATTTTCCTGGAGGAATCGAAAAATTCTACAAATTTGTAGGGAACAATTATCAAACCCCAGAAGAAGATGGTTTGAAAGGTAAAGTTTTTGTTAGTTTTGTTGTAGAAAAAGATGGTTCATTGACTGATATTAAAGTAATTAGAGATATTGGTTATGGAACTGGAAAAGAAGCGATACGTGTATTAAACAAATGTCCAAGATGGACACCTGGAGAGCAAAATGGTAAAAAAGTAAGGGTGCTTTATTCTCTTCCAATTACTATTCAATCTGCAGAATAATGATACAAAACTTTGTTAATAGTTTTCAGAAGAAATCGCTCAAAGGGCGATTTCTTCTCGTTATAGGTATAATGTTTTTATTGTCCTATTTAGTATTGGGATTATTAGTTATCTTTATGAAGCATTTTCCAATACAAATGCAATACAATTATAGAGTTGCTTTTGGCGTACTTTTGATTGTGTATTCTTTTATTAGGTTTATTAGAATTATTAACGATAATAAAGATTAAGTCATGAAGAAAGTTATGAGATTATCCAGCTTGTTTTTGTTTATTTTGTTTTTATTTATTGTAGCATGTAATAAATCGAATACTACTAATCAAGAAACAATTTTAAAAGGTAAAGCTATACTTTTAGTTGACGAAACTATTAAGCCTATAATGGAAGATCAAATAGAAATATTTGAAAGCAGATATGAGGCTACAATCAAATTAGATGCTCGATCTGAAAATGAAGTTATTCAATCATTGGTAAAAGACACATCAAGTATTGCTGTGTTGGCAAGAAAATTGAATAACGACGAAATGAAGGTGTTTGCTAGTAGAAAAATCATTCCAAAAACAACTCCTATTGCAATTGATGCTATTGCGCTAATTACCAATAGAAATTCAAAAGATTCTTTGGTTGCTTTGAATGATGTTTTGGATTTTATGAAAGGTAAAACAGATGAAAAAATTAAGGGGTTAGTTTTTGATAATCCAAATTCTAGTACTGTTCGTTATATGAATACCCTTGCAGGTCTGGCTTCGATTCCACAAAAAGGAGTTTTTTCTTTTGCTACTAACAACGAAGTTATTAAATTTGTTTCTGAAAACGAAGGTATGATAGGTATTGTTGGTCTTAATTGGTTATCACAACCAATGCCAGAAATGCAATCGTATGTTGATAAGATTACAATAGTCAGCGTAAAAGGATTAAATGATTCTAATTACTATGCACCAGATCAAAATAATATTGCAGAAGGGAAATATGCTTTGGCACGGGAATTGTACATTATTAATTGTCAAGGATTTTCTGGTTTAGGAATGGGTTTTGCATCATTTGTTGCAGGGGATATAGGTCAACGTATTATTCTGAAATCGGGTTTATTGCCTTATAAAGTACCTCCGCGCAAATTGAATATCAGAAAACAAATTAGCAACGATAAAAAATAAATTAATTATATATAAAGATGAATAAATTTAAAATTTTTGGATTAGTACTTTTGACTTCTGTTTCTGTAAGTCAGGCTCAAGATATCAATCAAGCAAAAAAGGCAATTGATGCTGAAAAATATGAGGAAGCCAAAACTATTTTAAAATCAATATTGCAAGTAAAGCCTTCAAATGGCATGGCTTCTTTTATTTTAGGGAATGTGTATTTGACTCAGAGTATTAAAGACTCAGCAAAAATATATTTTGATAAAGGATTAGCTGCTTCAGAGGCTGCTCGATTCAATAATATCGGTTTAGGGCAAATGGATTTGGATCGTAATGATACTATTGCTGCTAATGCAAAATTTATTTTGGCTACCAAAGACATGCGCAAAAAAGACTTTGAAGAGTATGTATATGTTGCTAGAGCTTATATGAATGCTGAAAAACCAAATTATAAAGCTGCTGTTGCAGTTTTGAAACGCGCTTTGGTAAACAATTCAATGGATGCTCAAGTTCAGTTGGCTTTAGGAGATGCTTATTATGGTTTGAGCAATCAAAATGACGCCTACAAAGCGTATAGAGATGCTTTCTCAGCTGATAACACTTTATTAAGAGCTAAAATGCAGTTGGGTGTACTATTAAAAGGTGCTAAATCGTATGATGAGGCTTCAAAAGCATATAATGAAGTAATAGCTATTAATCCTAATTACGGACCAGTATATAGAGAGTTAGCAGAAACCTATTATAAAATTGCAAGAAACAAGCCATCGAAAGCAGCTGAGAATTTTAAAATTGCTATTGATTACTATCAAAAGTATATGGATTTGACGGACTATTCTATTCATTCAAGAATGCGTCGTGCTGACTTTTTGATTCTAGCAAAAGAGTATAAAGCGTTAGAGGAAGAGGCTAATAAAATGATTGAATTGGATAAAGTGAATCCAAGAATATTTAGATATTTAGGATATGCTGCTTTTGAAAATGGAAATACAGACAAAGCTATCCAGTCATTAGAAACATTTACTTCTAACCCTACTAATAAAATTATAGCTAAGGATTTTCAGGTGTTAGGCTTGTCTAAAATCAAGAAAGGAACTAGTGCTGATGGATTAACTATCGATCCTATTGCTTTCGAAGCAGGTTTGGCTTCAATCAAAAAGTCTATTGAAATGGAACCTTTAGCTGTTGAAGAATTAAATGAAGTTGCTAAAAAAATGTTTAGTCAAAAATTGTATAAAGAAGCAGCAGTTATTTTTGAATTAGGTGCTAGTAACCCAGAATCTAAAAGTTACTTAGATGATAATTTATACTTAGGTTTGTCATTGTATTATGCCAATAATAAAAAAGACGTAAAACCTGAAATCGTTGGTCTTCAAAAAGCTGATGCGGCATTTGATAAAGTATTAGTCGCTTCTCCAAGTTATTACGAAGCTTATATATTCAAAGCTAGAACAAATAGTTTGATGGAAAATGATGAGAATACGATTAAATTTTACGAAGCTTATGTAGCTGCCGTAACTGCTAAAGGAGCTGAAGAAGTTGCAAAACCAGCGGTAATTAAAAAAATTGCTGAAAGTTATAATACTATAGGAGCTACGTATGCTAATACTGACAAAGTAAAAGCTGTTGAGTATTTCAATAAAACATTAGCTATTGACCCAGCAAATGCATATGCATTGAGTTCAATCAAGCAATTGAAATAATTTAGCTATTCCAATTATAAAAAAAACCGACAATCAATTGTCGGTTTTTTTATGCTCAATTTTAAGCTAAATGAAGATAGGATAAGAATTTTCTAATTGACTATCTTTGCAACTTCAAAAGAAATTCATGTTATCAAAAGAAATACAATTAGAAGTTAATAAAGGGGCTATGTTGCCTTTGATGGAGGAGTTTTATACCATTCAAGGTGAAGGATCTCATACAGGTACCGCTGCTTATTTCATCCGAATTGGCGGTTGTGATGTAGGTTGTCATTGGTGTGATGTTAAGGAAAGTTGGAATGCAGAGTTGCATCCTCCTACTAATGTAGATTTGATTGTAGCCAATGCTACAAAATATGCCGATACGGTTGTAGTAACTGGAGGAGAACCGTTGACGTGGGATATGACTTTGTTAACCCAAAAATTAAAAGATAATAATGTAAAAGTTCATATCGAAACTTCAGGAGCGTACCCGCTTTCAGGTACTTGGGATTGGATTTGTCTTTCGCCAAAAAAATACAAATTACCAACTCAGACGGTCTATGATAATGCCGATGAATTAAAGGTAATCATTTACAATAAACACGATTTTATTTTTGCAGAAGAACAAGCTGAAAAAGTCAACAAAAATGCCATACTTTTTCTTCAACCTGAGTGGAGTAAAAGAGAAGAAATGACACCAATGATTGTAGATTATGTCATGAAAAATCCAAAATGGCGCGTGTCTTTACAAACGCATAAATATTTGAATATTCCATAAACAAAAACTCCAAACAACTGTTTGGAGTTTTTGTTTACCAACCTTTTCTATTTTTTAATTCTGTAATTTGTGCCAAATGGTGTAATCCATGCCAAGCATAGGTGCCAATAATTTCTTTGATTTGAAAAGATGCATTATGTTCAGGATGAATAAATGATTTATTTAAATCCGATTCAGAAAAGCTTTTCATTAGATAAGCCAAACGAAAATGCAATCCTTCTAATAAAGCTAGAGTAGATTCGATAGGCATTTTTGTATTGTCTACCATTTCGCCCCAAAGGTCTTCATAATAGAATTTTATAGTTGGGGTGTCTTCTGTCAAAGCCCATTTGAGTCGAATAAAACAATTCATATGACTATCGGCACAATGATGAGTCACTTGTCGAATAGTCCATCCTCCATCCCTGTATGGTGTGTCTAATTGTTCATCACTCAATTGGGAAACTTCTTTTTTTAGCAATACTGGAAAATCGGCTATTTCTTGAATTCGTTCAGATAAATAATCCGTTGTGTAAACTTCGGGAGTGATAAACTTTCCAATTGGATAACGTAATTTGTCTTCCATTTTTTTGATTTTATAAAATAGTAAGTTGCGCTAAATAGTCATAATGCTCGCCTTCCATAAGGAGTTGGCATTGTAATCCATTAGCTAAAGCTGCATTTTGAAGCGTATTGTAGTCCAAATATAGCCAAGGAAAATCAACTTCTTTTTCTTTTTTGTATTGAAGACTAAAAGTTAATTCTCCATAATAATTATCACTTGGAATCCATTTTCCTCCATCTTCATCTTCGTCAAACATATAAATAATATCTGAAGAATCTATCAGGATTTGTCCGTTAGGATTAAGTAAACTTTTTAATTTTTGGAGGTAAATCGTTGTTTTTTCCAAAGTTTCAAAAATCCCTGTGCCGTTCATCAATAGAAGAATCGTATCGTATTTTTCTTTTTCCAAATCCAATACATCAATGGCTTGTGCATTTTTCAATCCTCGAAGCGAGCAAGCTTGAATAGCATTTTTAGAAATATCGATCGAATGAACTTCGATATTGCGTTCGTTTTGCAAATACAAACTATGACTACCAGCACCACAACCGACATCTAAAGTTTTTCCTTTGGCTAATAGTAAAGTCTTTTGTTCAATTGAAGGCATTTCGTCAAAGCTTCGAAATAAATAGGCCACATCCATCTCATCTTCGTCAGAAATAGATGTTGATGTAATTAGGTTTTCAGGATTATTGTGAGTTTGATAATCGAGTATGGCTTTTCCAAAAAGGTCTTTCATAATGTCATTGCAAGGAGTTGCGAGGCACGAAGCAAAGCAATCTTTCCTCTTTTTATAGTTTATAGTTTCAAGTTGTTTAACTTTGTATTAGAAATACAATATGATGTTAAAGCCAAATTTAAATGAACTCGGGAAACTTGCCAAAGATAAGCATATCGAAAATAAAAAGTATTTTGATAAGCTGAAAAAGAAAGCGCCTAAGAATTTAGATTATGCTATGCAAGAATTGCACGATGCCGAATTTAAAAAAACGGATTGCTTGACATGCGCGAATTGTTGTAAAACTACAGGCCCTTTGTTTACTTCTGCCGATATTGAACGAATTGCTAAACATTTAAGACAAAAACCACAACAGTTTATTGAGCAGTATCTTCGAATAGATGAGGATAATGATTATGTGTTGCAATCTGTGCCGTGTACTTTTTTGGATAGTGACAATACGTGTTTCATTTATGAGGTACGACCAAAAGCCTGCCGTGAATTTCCGCATACCGATCGTAAAAAGTTTCAGCAAATTACGGATTTGACTTTAAAGAATATTCCGATATGTCCAGCAGCGTATAATATTGTAGAAGAAATGAAAAAGAAATTACCGCTTTAAAATACAATGACTATTAATAAATCAAATATTTCTTTCGTGTTTCTTTGAACTGCTCTAAACCTGTTTTCCAGCTTTTTTTAATTTTTCGTTCTGAAAGACCTTCTTCAATTTGTTGTTGTAGCATTTTGGTTCCAGCTAATTTGGTAAAAAACGGAATGAAAAATTTCGTTTTGTCTTCAGTGCTATTGTAGGCTTTTAATAACCATTTCAATTCAATTTGGTTGACAGTTTCAATTGATGATAAATCTTCTCCATAGCAAAGTTTACCCTTATGCATCGGTTCTTTGGCGCCAAGATTGGGTTCTGGAGTAAAACTAAATCCAATTTGGGGTAAAAACGGTGAACCATAAATTTGAAATTGCTTTTCTGTACCACGTCCGCTACTCACATTGGTCCCTTCAAAAAAGCACAAACTCGCATACAAATTTATCGCTTGGTCGTTTGGAAGATTAGGAGATGGTTTTTCCAACAGACTATAAGTGGCATTTCGGTCATAGTTCAAACAGGGATTAATTATTAGCGAACATTGGACTTCATTTTTCAGCCATTTTTCGCCATTAATCATTTGGGCATATTCTCCAATGGTCATTCCGTGTAAAATCGGAATAGGGTGCATGCCTACAAAACTTGCAAATTCTTTTTCAAGAATTGGACCGTCAATAATAAAACCGTTCGGATTAGGTCTGTCCAAAACTAATAGTTGAATGTTATTTTCTGCACATGCTTCCATTACATAATGTAAAGTAGAAATATAGGTGTAAAATCGGGCACCCACATCTTGAATGTCAAAAACAAGAATTTCGATTCCTTCCAATTGTTCGGGTTTTGGTTTTTTATTGTCACCATAAAGAGAAATAATAGACAATCCCGTTTTGGTGTCTTTTCCGTCAATGATCAATTCGCCAGCATCTGCTGTACCTCTAAAGCCATGCTCGGGAGCAAATATTTTTAACACATTGATTTGATTGGTAATCAAAAAATCAACTAAATGAGTTCGATTGGTCAAGATTCCAGTTTGATTACTTACTACCCCTACTTTTTTATCCTTTAAAAGAGGAATGTAATTTTCAAAGTTGTCGGCTCCTGTTTTAAAATTGATAGGTTGAGAGGTATGGATGTGTTTTTGAATTCCAACACTACTCGTTTGCGAAGGCGTATTATTTGATCGGATATTTTTATTAACAGAACAAGAATTTATGACAAAAAGAAGACCAATAAAAGGAATGGATTTTTTTAAAAAGAACCTCATAGTATACTAAATAATGTTAATGTCGATTAGTGTAATTCGTGTTTTAGCTGTATTTTTGGCTCAAGTAAATACCCAATCCATTTGAATTTAGAATATTTCATAGCCAAAAGATTGATTACTGCTAAAGATTATAAAAGTAGTATTTCTGCTCCAATAATAAAAATTGCCATTGCGGCTATTGGCATTGGAATGGTAATGATGATTGTTTCGGTAGCAACGGGAATTGGCTTGCAGCAAAAGATTCGCGAAAAAGTATCCGCTTTCAATGGTCATATTATTATTTCAAATTATGATAATAACCAATCAGAGGCAACACTAACTCCCATTGTCAAAAACCAAAAATTTTATCCCAAGTTCAATTCGGTTGCTGGAATTAGCCATATTCAAGCTATTGCTACCAAAGCAGGAATTATCAGAACAGAAAAAGCCTTCGAAGGAATTATTTTCAAAGGAGTAGGGACCGATTATCAATGGAGTAATATTAAAGAATATTTGATAGCAGGACGTTTGCCTAATTTGTCAAGCCAACTCAATTCAGAGGTTGTGATTTCTCAATTCTTAGCCGACAGACTGCAATTAAAGGTAGGAGATGCATTCAATACTTTTTTTATCAAAGAAAATCAAAACCAACTTCCCAACAGTCGACGATTCAAAATCACAGGAATCTTCAATTCGGGATTTCAAGAATTTGATGCTACTTATATAATAGGGGATATTCGCCACATTCAACGAATCAATAAATGGACTCCAAATGAAATTGGGGCATTTGAAATTTTTGTAAACGATTTCAATGACATTCAGAAAGTGGGTGAAGAAGTCTATCAGCAAACGCCATCCAATTTAGATTCTAAAACCATAATAGAAAAATACAGCTATATATTTGATTGGCTTCAACTCTTCGATTTCAATATTGTAGTCATTTTAGGGGTGATGATTTTAGTAGCTACAATTAATATGGTTGTGGCTTTACTGGTGCTTATCTTAGAACGTACCCAAATGATAGGAATTCTAAAAGCACTTGGGGCAAATAATTGGTCTGTACGAAAAATATTCTTGTACAATGCCTTTTATTTAATCCTTCGCGGACTATTTTGGGGCAATTGCATCGGAATAGGAGTGTTGCTTATCCAAAAATACTTTGGTATAATCCAACTCAATCCAGAAAATTACTATGTCAACCAAGCTCCAGTTTATTTTAATTTGGGTTATATCTTGGCGCTAAACTTGCTGACAGTTGGAGTGTGTTTCATGGTTTTGCTCATTCCGTCTTATATAATTACCAAAATTTCTCCCGTCAAAGCCATCCGCTACGAATAAATAATTATTTACACTGAGCTTTTTGAATTAGGGCGTTCCCTGTTTGCTTCGTGGCCTCGCAATGGCAGGTCGGGCTATCCGCTGTATCTTTTTAAACGGTGACTTCGAGTTCCTCAGTCCCCATTTAAAAAGGATGCCGCTGCTATCCCTTACGCGGGTGCAACTTCAATAACAATTTCATCATTCAAAATTCAAAATTCGTTGTTCAACATTCAACCCTCTTCATTTACCTTAATCCCTTAATGGTTCAAAAACCTTATATTCCTTATATGGTTCAATAACAAATTCAAAATTCAAAATTCAATTTCAACATTCAAAATTCGTTGTTCAATATTCTAAATTCAATAAGAATTTTAAATTTCAAAAAAAACTTATATTTTCTTATATCCCTTATATGGTTTAAATCCATCTTAATGTCTCTTAATTTCTTAATGGTTCAAAAATTTCTATGACTTATATGGTTTAAAAACCCGCGAATCTGCGGTAAATTTCAACAATACCACATAACAACTATTGAATTCAAAAAAAACTTTACTATTTACAAAACTTTAAATCAGCGAGTTAAGAAAAAGAACGTAAATAAAGGTAGAAAAAGCTTGTGAAAGTGGATTTAGGTTGTACTTTTGCACCCGCATTAAAGCAGACGTTCTTACTTAAATATTGAAAAGCAGATAAAAAAAGGTAAAAGAAATTTTGCTTTAAAAATTTGCCAGAGATAAAAAAGTAATTATCTTTGCCCTCCCGAAAAGGGGACAAGTTCTTGAATAGATTGAGTGAGTAGAAAGAGAGAAAAAAGG
>JACCDZ011032235.1_pt1 | contig 11595 bp, 8 predicted proteins | sample 7449551 | NCBI WGS metagenome assembly JACCDZ01 (sample SAMN15323452, study PRJNA562643) | freshwater metagenome | isolation source: river surface water | place: USA:Blue River Watershed | collected 2017-08-18
CGACCGGGTGGCTCGTCTTCGATGGGTCAAGATCGGCCGTACGCTGGAGCACGGGGTTGAAGTCCTCTCCGGCGTGGACGCCGGTGAGCGAGTCATCGTGGAGGGGGCCAAGGGCAGGGACGGCGCGATGGTACAGGATATGACGACAGTGGCATCGCCGCCTCAGGGATCGTGACTCGCCCAAGAGTCTATAGCTCATGGCGTATGGCAGGGGCGAAAACAGGCTGATCCGTCGAAGAGCGTCAAACCCCATCCATACGCTATAAGCCATATGCTATCACCTCACCCACAGTCCCCGGCTCCCCTTGGAGTAAGCGGCCGCCTCGCGGCGCTCTTCGTCGGCAGCAAACTCACTCCATTGATCATCATCGCCAGCCTCCTACTCGGGCTGTTTGCCATTGTCCTCACCCCGCGCGAAGAAGAGCCGCAGATCGTGGTGCCTATGGCCGACGTCTGGCTCTCATTTCCCGGGGCCTCCGCGAAGGTGGTCGAAGAGCAGCTCACCAAGCCCATTGAGCGCAAGCTGTCCGAAATCAAGACCGTCGAATATGTCTACTCCATCTCCCGTCCGGGCGGGGCGTTGATCATCGTCCGCTTTTATGTCGGCGAGCCGATGGAACAGAGTCTGGTGGATCTCTACGACAAATTGATGTCGAACCAGGACCTGCTTCCGCCCGGCGCTCAGCCGTTTCAAGTCAAACCGAGGGATGTGAACGATGTGCCGATCGTCACCCTGACCCTGTCCAGTGAACGGTATACGGATTTCCAGCTTCGGCAACTGGGCGATCAGGTTTTGGAAGATGCGAAGAAGGTCCCCGGCACTGCCGCTGGTTTCGTGGTGGGCGGTCGCGGCCGCGAGTTGCGTGTGCAGATCGATCCATCGCGCCTGAAGGCCTACGGCCTGACGCCGTTGCGGGTCGCCGGCGTCATTCAGGGCGAAAATCTCGCGTTGCCCACCGGCCGGTTCGAAAGCCGGAATGAAAGTTTTCTGGTGGAGACCGGCCGCTTCATCCGCTCGAAAGAGGATCTGGAAGGGGTGGTCGTCGGTGTCAACGAGCAAAGGCCGGTGTACCTTCGCCAGGTGGCCGAAGTAACGGATGGACCGACCGAAGCGACCAGTTATGTGTGGCATGGCGAGGGGCCCGGCGGTGCGCATGAGACGTTACACGTGAAAGGTGAAACGAATACTCCCGCGTCTCACCTTCTACCTTTCACGTCTCACGAAAATCAGGCTGTGACCGTGGCGATTGCTAAACAGGCCGGCACCAACGCCGTGACGATTGCGCAGGGCGTCATTCGAAAAGTCGAGGAACTCAAAGGAACCCGGATTCCCGACGAGGTGCGGGTGACGGTGACGCGGGATTACGGCGAGACCGCCGATGAGAAAGCCAACGAGCTGCTGTGGCATCTCCTGATCGCCGTGGTCGCCGTCGTGGTGTTTCTCGGAGTGACACTGGGGCTGCGCCCCGCACTGGTGGTCTCAATCGCCATTCCACTCACGCTCGCCCTGACCCTGTTCATTTCCATGCTCATCGGCTACAGCATCAACCGCGTGACGCTGTTTGCGTTGATCTTTTCTATCGGCATTCTCGTGGATGACGCCATCGTGGTGGTGGAGAACACCTACCGGCATCTCACGTTGCGGATTCGCCCGCACCGCGAAGCCTCGCTGTTTGCCGTCGACGAGGTCGGCAACCCGACGATTCTGGCCACCCTGACGGTGATTGCCGCGCTCCTGCCCATGGCGTTTGTCTCGGGCTTGATGGGGCCCTACATGCGGCCCATCCCGGTGAATGCGTCGATTGCCATGTTCGTGTCCCTGCTGGTCGCGTTCATCGTCATTCCCTGGTTCTGCCAGACCTGTTACCGGCCCGGTGTGCACATGGCCGGGGTCGATCACGAATCGTTCGAGGGCAGCCGCAGTTATCGCCTGTACCAGCGGCTCCTGGCTCCGGTGTTGTCCCGTCCGGTCGTGGCCTACCTGGTGTTGGCGGTCATTGCGCTCTTGCTGGTCGGGTCGGTTGCGCTGTTCTATACCCGGGCGGTGGTGGTGAAGATGCTGCCGTTCGACAACAAGAGCGAATTGCAGCTGGTGATCGATATGCCGGAAGGCACGACGCTGGAGGAAACAGCCCGGGTGACGAAGGCTTTGACGCAGTACGTGCGAACGATTCCGGAAACCCGCGATTACCAGGCCTATGTCGGCACGGCCTCGCCGTTCAATTTCAACGGACTGGTGCGGCACTACTATCTGCGCGACCAACCGTACGAGGCCGACATTCAAATCAATCTGGTCGCGAAGGAGCAGCGGAAGACGCAAAGTCATGACATCGCGCAACGGATTCGTTCCGCGGTGCAGGACATCGGGCGGCCCTTCGGAGCGAATGTGAAAGTGCTGGAGGTGCCACCCGGCCCGCCGGTGCAATCTGTGCTGGTGGCGGAGATCTATGGGCCCGACTACGAGCGGCAGAGGGCGATTGCGCGAGAGGTCCGCGGACTGTTCGAGACGACGGCCGGCGTCGTCGATGTCGATGACTACCTCGAAGCCGACCAGGTGAAGTATGTATTCAGCGTGGATCGCGCGAAGGCGGCGCTGGCCGGGATTCCGTCGGAGGAAATCGTGCGGACGTTACGACTGGCATTGGAAGGCGCCGATGTGGGGCTGGTGCACATTCCCAAAGAGAATCGGCCGGTGCAGGTGCGACTGCGCCTGCCGGTCATCGAACGGACCGGTTTGGAGCATCTCGGGGAGATTTCGTTGCGAACCACTGCCGGCCACATGGTGCCGTTGTCTGAGCTGATTCGCGTGGAACAGACCGTGCGGGATACAGCCATCTATCACAAGAACCAAAAGCCGGTGGTCTATGTCATTGCGGATGTGGGAGGCGTGGGCCCGGACAAAGGCGAGAGTCCGGTCTATGGTGTGATGGGCATCGGGAAGAAGCTGGAGCAGCTGGTGTTGCCTGAAGGGTATGCGATGACCCAGCAGTATGCCGTGCAGCCCTGGTCGGAACAGCGGTTTGCGATGAAGTGGGACGGCGAATGGCACATCACCTATGAAACATTTCGAGATATGGGGATCGCCTTTGCGGTGGCGCTGCTGTTGATCTATTTGCTGATCGTGGCGCAGTTCCAATCGTTTCTCACGCCGGTGGTGATCATGGCGCCCATTCCGCTCACGCTTATCGGCATTCTTCCCGGCCACTGGCTCACCGGGTCCTATTTCACGGCCACGTCGATGATCGGGTTTATCGCCCTCGCCGGTATCATCGTGCGCAATTCGATTCTGCTGGTCGATTTCATTCAACATCAGGAGGCGGAGGGGGTCTCGCTGTTGGAGGCCGTGATTCGCGCGGGCGCGATCCGGACGCGTCCCATTCTGTTGACGGCCGCGGCCTTGATGGTCGGGGCCTTCGTGATTATCCTCGACCCGATTTTCCAAGGACTGGCCGTCTCGCTGCTGTTCGGCGTCGGCGCCTCGACGGTTCTGACGCTGGTCGTCATTCCTGTGCTCTACTACCTGTGGATGGGTGGCCCTCGAAATTCACCTGCCGGCCTGTTACCGAAACAGGAACACACCGAGCTGCCGCGGCCGGTTGCGGGAAGCCAACCGGAATGAGCCGGAGCCGATTCTGTCCTGCCGGTCTGCCGCCTTCCGCTACAGACTCTTGGCCGGGGTTGTAGCAAGATACCCCTGCTTCGCACGCAGCCGCCTAATTCCGTCTTGGATATGCCGTAGGTGCTCACATTGACAACATGACGCCCCGGAAGATAGTAATTAATTACTATCTATCTTGATGGAGGCGGTATGGCTCATCCTAAGCACCTTCCGGCGGAACAACGCCGAAATGACACGGTGCGGGCATTGATTGCATTGGCGGGGGAACAGAATCCGACTGATATCACCACCGCCGCCGTTGCCAAGCGGATGGGACTGACCCAGGGCGCTCTGTTCAGGCACTTTCCCAGCAAAGACGCTATCTTGGAGGCGGTCATGGAATGGGTGGCGGAACGCTTGCTCGCACGAATCGACAAAGCCGCGCAAACTGCTTCCTCGCCCCTCACGGCTGTCGAAGCCATCTTTCTCACCCATATCGAGTTTGTGACCGAGCATCCTGGGGTGCCTCGGATGCTGATCGGTGAACTGCAGCGATCCGAAGACACTGTCGCCAAGGGAATGGTGCGGACCTTGCTCCGTTGTTACACCGAGCGATTGATTCGACTCATGGAGGAAGGCAAGAAGCAGGGCCAGCTCGATGCGAGCCTCGATTCAGCCGCTGCTGCAACGCTGTTTGTCGGGACCATTCAGGGGCTGGTCATGCAGTCGCTGCTCACTGGAAATGTGTCACAGATTCGCCGCCAAGCGCCAGGTGCGTTTGCCATCTATCGACGGGGCATTGCATCGGGAAAATTGCCGACACGGGAAAGCGGCGTTGGCCACGATCACCGTCATCCTGTAGAACGTAAAAAATGGAGCGACCGATGATGAAGCGAACACTGGGCATCGCAATACTCGCCACATTCTGGATGATGAGTTTGGTGAGGGCTGAGTCGTGGTTGCCTCCCCCTGAGTTGCGCCTGAGCCTTCACGACGCGATTCAGGCCGCCATCGACAATAACGCCAATGTGCGGCTGTTGAAGGAGCGAATCGTGGCGGCCCAATCGGCGGCCAGCACCAGCTTGGGTGCGTTATTGCCGAACGTGTCCGGGTTCATGAGCGGGAGCAATCAAACCGTCAATCTCGCTGCGTTCGGACTTCCTCCCGATAGACTCTCCGGCTTGGGACTGCAGAGACCCGTAACCGAACCGTTCGATGTGTACAATGCACGGGCCAACCTCGTGCAGAATGTCTTCAGCCTGAGCTTGATCCAACGCTGGCGGGCGGCCAAAACCGGAGTCGATGTGGCGGGGCTTGAGGCCGAAGTGACCAAGCGCGACGTGATGGCCACGGCGGGCCTTCTGTATATGGAAGCTTCTCGTGCTGAGGCTGCGGTAAAGGCCAGGCTGGCGGATCTCGAACTCAGTCAGCAATTGTTAAAACTGGCGCAGGATCGTAAGCAGGCGGGTGTCGCTACCGGGCTGGATGTCACCCGCGAAGAAGTTCAGGTAGAGAACACCCGCCAGCGACTGCTCGTCGCTCAAAACGATCACGAAAGCGCGAAGTTGAATCTCATTCGCACGTTGGGCATCGATTTCAATGTCACCGTGACGTTGACCGACGAACTCACGATGGCGAAAGTCGAATCTCAAACCCCCGAAACGGCCCTGTCGGTAGCGCGCGAGAATCGCGCCGAACTGAAGGCGCAGCTCACGCGCCAAAAGCTGGCGTCGCTCAGTCTCAGTTCCGTGACCAGTGAGCGAATCCCCTCGTTGTCATTGAACGGCGACTATGGGTGGATCGGGCTCAAGCCGGATGAAGCCTTGGCGACGCGATCCGTCGGGCTGATGCTCTCGGTGCCCATCTTCGACGGCGGACAACGGGAGGGACGGATTTCCGAAAGCCGGAGCCGTGTGCGGCAGGAACTGATCCGCATGAAGGACGTATCCGATCAGGTGACACTCGAAGTCCGAAATGCGCTGCTCACGCTCGACTCATCTACGCAGCAAGTGACGGTGGCGGAGAAAGGATTGTCCCTGTCGATGAAGGAACTGACCTTTGCACGGGACCGTTTCGCTGCCGGACTCGCGACCAATATTGAAATTACGAACGCCCAGACCTCGGTGGCGCGGGCGCGTGACAATCTGATCGAAGCGCTGTTCCGCTTCAATGCGTCTCGCATCAATCTGGCCAGAGCGAAAGGCGAAATCGAACAATTGTTCTGAATCCGCGCACGGCAGACGCCTCGACGTGAACGGAGTCTGTGATGGCACGGATTTGAGGGATGAGGACGATCATGGGTGGAGACAGGATTACGATTCCTCCCCGCACGGGTGACTCCGGGCCGATTGGCCATGGAGCTTCGCCGCCGGTTGCCGCAGCTCCCGGCGCAGGACGCACTATTCCTACTGCGTGGATGCGGGCGCTGCTGATCCTCAGCCTGCTGGTGCTTGCCGTCGCCGCTGGCCTGTATTTCCAATCACGACCGGTGCCGGACTCGGGAGTGCTGCGAGTATCGGGCAATATCGAGATAACCGACGCCGAGGTGAGCTTCAAGATAGCGGGCCGGGTAGTGGAACGTTCGGCGTCGGAAGGGGAATCGGTCAAGGCGGGGCAGTCGGTGGCTCGTCTGGATACCAGTGAGCTGGCGCAGGAAGTGGCGCTTCGCAGCGCGGAAGTTCGGGCCGCTGAGGCCTCGCTCGCCGAGTTAGTGACCGGATCTCGGCCGGAGGAAATCGCGCAATCGGAAGCGGTCGTCCGGCGAATGCAGGCGGATGTAGCACGCGCCCGAGCGGATTTTAAGCGCCTCAAGAAACTCTATGAGCAGGACAATGTCTCGGGGCAGGACTACGACGCGGCCAAGAGCGCCGTGGAGGTGACGACCGCGAAGCTAGGCGAGGCGCAGGAGCAATTGCGCCTTGTCCAGAAAGGTCCGCGCATCGAAAAGGTCGAGCGGGCGCGGGCGCAGCTGCAGCAGGCCAAGGAAGCGTTGGCCCTGGCCGAGACCCGGCTGGGTTATGCCACGCTGACCTCTCCGCTGACGGGTGTCGTGTTGTCCCACAACATTGAGCCGGGAGAGTTCGTCGCTCCCGGCACGCCGATCGTGACCGTCGGCGATCTGGCGCACGTCTGGCTGCGGGCCTACATCGATGAGACGGACTTGGGCCGGGTCAAGGTGGGACAGGTGGTGAAGGTCACAGCCGACACCTATCCGGACAAGGTCTACGAAGGCCGCGTGTCTTTCATTGCTTCCCAGGCCGAGTTCACACCGAAGAGCGTCCAGACCAAGAAGGAGCGGGTCAAGCTGGTCTATCGCACCAAGATCACCGTCGACAATCCTCACATGGAGCTCAAAGCCGGGATGCCGGCCGATGCCCGGATCGTTCTGGACGGCGCGGAGGCATCCGGTGGAAGCCATTAAGCTCGTCCATCTGACGCGATCATTCGGCACGGTTCGCGCGGTCGAGGATCTAAATTTCACGGTGGAGCCGGGAGAAATTTTCGGCTTGGTGGGCCCGGACGGCGCCGGCAAGACGACCACGATGCGGCTCTTGACCGGCGTGATGGAGCCGAACGGCGGAGAGGCCTGGGTCATGGGGAAGCATGTCGTTCGAGAAGCGGAGGAGGTCAAGGAGGATATCGGGTACATGAGCCAACGATTCGGGCTCTATCCGGATCTCACGGTGGAGGAGAATCTCCAATTCTACGCGGATCTCTATGGAGTGCCCACGAAAGGCCTCGAGCACAAGATCCACGAACTGCTCTCGTTCAGCAACCTCACCCCGTTCAAGAAGCGGCAGGCCGGGCGATTGTCCGGCGGCATGAAACAGAAATTGGGTCTGGCCTGTGCGCTGATCCATACGCCGAAAGTCTTGTTCCTGGACGAGCCGACGAACGGGGTAGACCCCGTCTCGCGGCGGGACTTCTGGCGGATTCTCTATTCCCTCCTCAAAGAAGGTGTGACCATCTTTGTCTCCACTGCCTATCTGGACGAGGCCGAACGATGCCATCGGGTGGCGCTGCTGCACCAAGGCCGTCTCCTGGCCTGCGATACACCGGACCGGGTCAAGACGCTCATGCGGGGCACGATCCTGGAAGTTCGTGTCGGTCGAGCGCGTGAGGCCGCAGCCCTGCTCAAGCGGCGGGTGAAGGTCGAGTCGGTCGGGCTTTTCGGCGACCGCATTCATGTGGTCACGATGGACCGGGTGCAGACCGCGCAGGAAGTGTCCGCCGTGCTGCAGGCCGAAGGATTTACGCTGCACGGCCTGCGGCCGATTGAGCCGTCCTTGGAAGATGTCTTTGTTTCGGTATTGACGAGCGAAGAGGCCGTCCCTCCGCAGGAACCGATTGATGCCAGAGCGTGAGCCCTACGCGGTCGTTGTCCAGGATTTAGAAAAACGGTTCGGCTCGTTCCTGGCCGTCAACCGGATCAGCCTGCAAGTCAAAACCGGCGAGATCTTCGGTTTTCTCGGGCCGAACGGCGCCGGCAAATCGACGACGATCCGGATGTTGTGCGGGCTGCTGACGCCGACGGCCGGCACCGGGACCGTCGACGGCTTCGATATTATGCGGGAGGCGGAGCGGATCAAGACCCACATCGGCTACATGAGCCAGAAGTTCTCGCTTTACGAGGACCTGACGGTCGAGGAGAACATCGACTTCTACAGCGGCATTTACCGGATTCCCAAGGCGAAGAAAGCCGAGCGGAAAGAGTGGGTCATCGGGATGGCAGGCCTGGCGCAGCATCGCGGCTCACGCACCGCCGTGCTCTCCGGGGGCTGGAAGCAACGGCTCGCGCTGGGCTGCGCCATCCTGCATGAGCCGCCGATCATCTTTCTCGACGAGCCGACGTCCGGCGTGGATCCCATCAGCCGCCGCAGCTTCTGGGATCTGATTTACGAGTTGGCCGGACAAGGCGTGACGGTCTTCGTCACGACGCACTACATGGAAGAGGCGGAGTACTGTGACCGGCTGGGGTTGATCTATCGCGGGGAATTGATCGCCTCCGGGACGCCGGACGAGCTGAAGACGCGCTTCATGCAGGACGACATCATCGAGGTGCTCTGCGAGCAGCCGCAGGAGGCGATCCTAGTGCTGGGAACAGTCGAGGGGGTCAAGGAAGCCGCTTTGTTCGGCAAGGGTCTGCATGTGGTGGTCGAGCGTCAGGCGAAAGGCGTGATTCCGGCGATCACGAACCGGTTGGCGGAGCGGAACTTTGCCGTGTCGCGGGTGGAACGGATCGTGCCGTCACTGGAGGATGTGTTCGTCTCGTTAATCGAGGCGCGGGACCGACAGGAGCGGCCACAGGCGGAGGTGAAGGGATGAGGCCTCGGCGCATCTGGGCGGTCGCCCGTAAGGAGGGCATCCATATCATTCGGGATTGGCGTAGCCTCGTCATGGGAATCGCGATCCCGATCCTCTTGTTGATTCTGTTCGGCTATGCGCTGACCTTGGACGTGGACGAGGTGCCGCTCGTGGTCTGGGATCAGAGCGGCACGCAGACCAGCCGCAACTTCATGAGCCGCTTTGAGGGATCGCCCTATTTTGCCCTCCGTCGTATTGTGCAGACCTATGCAGAGGTGGAGCGGGCCATCGATGCGGGGGAGGCGCTGGTGGCATTGGTCATCCCAGTCGATTTCGCGATGGATGTAGGGTCTGGTCGGACTGCGCGAGCTCAGGCGATTGTGGACGGTAGCGACTCCAACACGGCGACGATCGTATTGGGGTATCTCGAGACCGTCGCGCGGACCTACAACCAGGATTTGGCGATCGAGCAAGCCGCCCGCAGCAGCGGCCGGACCGTCACGGTCCCGCTGGATCTGCGCCCGCGCGTCTGGTTCAACGCCGACATGGAATCCAAGAATTACATCATCCCGGGGCTGATCGCGGTGATCATGATGGTCATCGCCGCGATGCTGACCTCGTTAACCGTGGCGCGGGAATGGGAAACCGGCACGATGGAGCAGATCATCTCCACGCCGCTGAAAGGCCCCGAGCTGATCCTCGGCAAACTGCTGCCGTACTTCGGCATCGGGATGCTGGATGTGCTGATCGCCGTGCTGATGGGTGAGTTCGTCTTCGAGGTGCCGCTGCGCGGCAATGTTGCACTCCTCTTCAGCATGGCCGCCATCTTTCTGGCTGGCGCGCTTTCGCTCGGCATGCTGATCAGCATCGTGACCAAGTTCCAGTTATTGGCCAGCCAACTCGCCATGGTCGTCACCTTCTTGCCGGCGTTCCTGCTGTCCGGGTTCATGTACGACATCAGCAACATGCCGAACGCGATCCAGGCCATCACCCATGTGGTGCCGGCCCGGTATTTCGTCTCGTTGTTAAAAGGGATCTATCTCAAAGGGATCGGCCTGGAGTTACTCATGCTGGAGGCGGCGCTGCTGGCTGGCTTCGGCCTAGTCGTACTCCTGGCCGCGAATTTGCTCTTCAAGAAGAAGATGGCGTGAGGCAGTGATGTTCGAGCGGATCACGCAGATGCTGATCAAGGAATTCATCCAGATCCTCCGTGATCCCCGAATGCGGACCGTGATTTTCGTGATGCCGCTCGTGCAGACGTTGGTGTTCGGTTATGCCGTCACCACGGACGTCACGCACGTTCCGACCGCGATATTCGACCTCGACAACAGCCGGGCCAGCCGCGAGTTAGTTGCGCGATTCACGGGTTCCGGCTACTTCGATGTGGTGGGATACGTCGATCGGGAAGAAGAGGCCCGGAACCTCGTCGATCATGGGCTGGCCAAAGCCGTCCTGCGGATGAACAAGGGGTTCGGGGAGGATCTCCGCGCCGGCCGGACCGCGGCGCTCCAAATGATCGTGGACGGAACGGACTCCAACACGGCGGGCATCGTGCTCAACTATGCCGGGCAGATCGCCGGTCGTTTCAGTGAAGTCGTGCTGCACACTCGCTTCGTGCGAGCGACGGGTCAGCCGGCCGCCCCGCCCCGCGTGGCGCTGGAGACGCGTGCCTGGTTCAACGAGAATCTGGAAAGCCGCAACTTCTACGTCCCTGGCGTCATCGTGTTGATCGTGACGCTGGTCACGCTGATGCTCTCCAGCATGGCGGTAGTGCGTGAAAAGGAACTCGGCACGATCGAACAGATCATGGTCACCCCTATCAGGCAGTCGGAGTTCATTCTGGGCAAGATGTTGCCGTTTGCACTGATCGGTTTTGCCGATGTCGTGCTGGTTACCGCGATCGCCGGTTATTGGTTCGACGTCCCGATCAGAGGTAGTCTCATGCTGCTCTTAGGGGCAACCAGTCTCTATCTGATGAGCACCCTCGGGATCGGCTTGCTGATCTCTACCATCAGCCGAACGCAACAGCAGGCAATGATGAGCGCCTTTTTCTACTATTTCCCCGCCATGTTATTGTCCGGCTTCGTCTTTCCGATCGCGAACATGCCGGAAGCCGTGCAATGGCTGACCTACCTCAACCCGCTGCGCTACTTCCTCGTGATCATCCGCGGGATTTTCCTGAAAGGTGTGGGGCCTGACATTCTCTGGCCTCAAATGGCAGCGCTGTTGATGTTAGGGGCGGCCACGCTCTGGGTAGCGACGAGGCGTTTTCAAAAAACCATAGCCTAGGCTGGAATGGATATGTTCTGGAAGGCGATGATCGGGGTGATCTGTTTGACGGCCCTAACGGTGGGCGAGGTCCCGGCGGAAGAAGCGCCGGACATGAAGAACGGCGAGGTGATCGACTGCCGGTACGAGCAGAGCGACAGTGGAACGAGTAGTTCGGCGTTCCCAAGCGATGATGTATTCCGGCCGTTGATGGCGGATCCGAAGCAGCCGCAGTTCTTCGCCAGCTATCAGTCCGTTCAACGCAGAGAACCCACGAGTACTGTAAAAGGGGTCGGGAAGTCCGTGAACGTTGGCTCGGTGGGGTTCGGAGAAAATTTTGGCTTCTACACCAAGCGGCAAGGCTGTAATGGGTGGCAGGTGGGCTTGCTGGCGGGAGTCTTTTCGCAATTCAATCTGGATGCTCC
>JACCDZ011585492.1_pt1 | contig 11595 bp, 10 predicted proteins | sample 7449551 | NCBI WGS metagenome assembly JACCDZ01 (sample SAMN15323452, study PRJNA562643) | freshwater metagenome | isolation source: river surface water | place: USA:Blue River Watershed | collected 2017-08-18
CAGGTACTTCTTTCGAAGTCGGGCATTCTGAGGGGTGATCTCGAGATATTCGTCATCCGACATGATCTCGAGTCCTCGCTCGATAGTGACCTCGAGAGCGGGGTCGAGGTATACGGTAGCGTCGGTTCCAGAGGCTCGCATGTTCGTGAGCTGCTTGCCCTTTGTAGGGTTCACTTCCATCTCGTCTCCCTTGGACGTGTTTCCGATTACCATGCCGGCATATACTTCGGTACCAGGCGTGATATATAGGGCGCCTCGATCCTGAAGCGATCCGAGCGCGAAATGCAGCGCCTTGCCATTTTCCATGGATACCATGGATCCTGCCGCGCGCTTCTCGATCACTCCGGCATATGGCTGGAATGATACGAATCGGCTTGAGAGGATTCCTTCTCCCTTGGTGTCGACTACGAAGATGCTTCGGTATCCGAGCAGTCCTCGGGTAGGGATGTCGAACGTGAGCCTGCTGAGGCCGTTCTTCTGCGTCATATTGCTCATGACGGCCTTTCGCTTTCCGAGCTTCTCGATGATGACTCCCGTGAATTCGTCAGGAGTGTCGATGATGAGCTCCTCGTATGGCTCTGACTTGACCCCGTTGATGTCCTTCATGATTACCTCGGGCTGGGAAACCTGCATCTCGAATCCTTCTCGTCGCATCTGCTCAAGCAAGACGGCGACATGAAGCTCTCCTCGTCCGTATACCTTGAACGAATCGGCATTGTCGAAATTGACCTGAAGGCCCACGTTGACCTCGAGCTCCTTCTCGAGTCGGTCTCGGATCTGTCGGCTCGTGACGTACTTTCCTTCTCGTCCTGCAAAAGGAGAGTCATTTACCAAGAAGTTTAGGGAGATCGTCGGCTCATCCACGGTGATGGTAGGGAGGAGGGCGGTATCCGCGCTGTCAGTGACGGTGTCTCCGATATAGATGTCAGGGATTCCGGCGATCATCACTACGTCTCCGGCATAGGCTTCGGCCGCATCGGTCTTGCCCATTCCCTCGAACGTATAGATCTTCGTCACTCGGCCCGTCTTGATCTCTCCGTTGTCTTTTTTGACAAAGACATTCGCATTCGTCTTGATCGTTCCTTTCCAGATTCGTACCACGGCCATTCGTCCGAGATAGTTGTCATATGCGAGGTTGAAAGGCTGTGCCTGAAGGGGCGCGGCAGCATCATCGTCCGCAGCTGGGATATGGCTCAGGATCATGTCGAATAGAGGGTCAAGATTGATGAATTCTTCATCGAGCTTGATCTTTGCCTTTCCTTCTCGTCCGACCGCATATACGGTAGGGAAGTCGAGCTGCTGGTCATTGGCTCCGAGCTCCATGAATAGCTCCAATACCTCGTCGTGAACTCGATGAGGGTCTGCGGCAGGCTTGTCCAGCTTGTTGAGGACTACGATAGGGCGTAATCCCAATTCGAGGGATTTCTTGAGCACGAATCGGGTCTGGGGCATAGGACCTTCCTGGGCGTCGACGATCAGGATCACGCAGTCGATAGATCGCAATACGCGCTCCACCTCGGATCCGAAGTCGGCATGGCCTGGAGTGTCGATGATGTTGATCTTTGTGTCCTTGTAGATAAGGGAGGCGTTCTTGGCATAGATGGTGATGCCTCGCTCCTGCTCGAGCGCATTCGAGTCCATGCTCGACGATCCTTCCTTTACCGCGCCGGTAGCCCGCATCATAGCGTCTACGATGGTCGTCTTGCCGTGGTCTACATGGGCGATGATAGCGATATTTCTAATTTTCATGATGGTTGTTGTTTCGATGCCGATGTCTGCCCAGTCGTCTCTTTGCGGTACTCAGGGGGTCTTTTTCGGAGCCGTATTTTGATAAAATTCTGATAAAAAATAAAAGGCCGTTACGCCTAAAAATATGGGAACACTATACATTGTTTTTTTAAAAAAGAAAAGGCCTCCCTTCGCGACCTTTTGGTCATGTTGCGAAGGGAGGCCGATTGGAGCGCAAGGCGCGCCGGGGTGTCAGGGACGGGGTAAGGGCAGGATCAGGCGTCTTCCCTTTCCCTTTTCCCTTTCTTGGTCCTGAGCCATCCCTTGACGATCATGTGATCCGCTCTTCTGTAGAACGGGCTGGTATGCATACTGTTCCATTCCTCCATGTTATAGACAGGCATCTTGTCCAAGGGGATGCTGTGGTCTTGTGGCGCGCGCATGGGCTTCAGGATCATGGTGCCTCGCGGCACGGTTACCTGGGTGCTCCCATTGCTGCCGGTTACCCATGCCTTGGGCGCCTCTGAGGCGACTTTCCAGGCCTTGCCCTCGCGGACGAGTATCCCCAAGGCGATTTCGCCAGAGGCGTCCAGCTGGGGATATACGACCGTTTGGGTATTTTGGATGTTGGCAGCGACATCGCCGGTGACGATGCTTAGGATAGCCAGGCCAGCAGGGAATGCCTGGTCCCGTTTCCATGTGTGCTTGATGCTTCCAGGGGTCAGGCTTGTCTGGGTCGGCACGACCAGCGCCGTGAGGCTCTCGTGCGGGATCGCGCGCGCATTGTTGCGCGGCGTCTTGCCGGGGGTTTCGCGGCGTGTCTTTCTGGTTCGGGGTTTCCGGGTTTCTGTGGTCAGGGCTGCTGCTGGTTGTTGTGCGCTCATTATCTGAGGTTTTTCTGTGTACTGTGTTGGTGTGCTTCCGCCTTTCTGCAGGGGATCGGGGAGTATGGACAGACAGTCCATGATTCTGCCGGAATTGCGGGTTAGCAAGGATATCCTACGCCTTGTTATCAGAATGTGTCAATGCTCCCTGTGCATGGCATGCGCAAAAAAAGGAAAGTGAAAACCCCTGACCCGCGTAATGCGGGCCAGGGGCCTGTTTAGCCATGCTCGGCTGGTGTTAGTTTTCCCCTGAGTGAAAGCATTCACAGAGGATGCTCCAGGTCTTTTTCGGGGAGATGCCGTCTCTGTTGAGTCCGACAAGCGTGTCTGGCAGGGTATCATCGCCTTTCGACGGTCTACCTTTCTTGGCCTTGACGCGCTGCAGCTCTTTCTCAAGAGCCAGTGTCCCGCTGTTCGCGACGAATCCGGGATGCACGGTGTGCTCGGTCCAGCTTCCGTTCTGATCCCTTTTAACGATGACGACCTCGACAGAGGAGTCGCCTTCACGGACGTATACGGCGCTGCCGGTTTTCGTCAGTTTGATAGGGCACTCGATCCGCGACAAGGCAGCGAGAGCTTCTCCGGGCTTGAACCGCCTCTGTTCTGAGGTTGAGGCTGAGACTTCTTCCGCAGTCATGGTGCTCGGAAGCACTGTGATTGCGATCATTACGAGCATTGCTAGCTTTGTCTTTTTCATGGAGTTATATCTCCTTATTCGATTGTTGGTTGGTGTTCTGTGTCCATCCTCCAGGCAAAATCCCCCCTTAATGGTCATTCGCCTTTTGGTGACCTATAAATCATATGCCTCATTTTGTCAATGTCAAGGCCCTGGCCCTGGCCGGCCGCATCCCGGCTTTTTCCTCCCTCATGCCGCCTGACATGCCGCCCAACCGATCAATACTGACTCCGGCCGATCGATATTGATCAATGGCTTGCCGGATCCCGTTTGACATAGGGCTTCAAAATACTTAACATATTAACTATAGTGCTCAGAAAATCAAAGATCGCATTCATAGAGCCTCTCCTTACCTCATCCATGGTGCTCGATCGCCATATAGACGGGTGCATCAGGTCTGCCACTCCATACGGCCTGACCCAGTTCAAGATCCTGCTCTCCATCCAGCGATCCATGGCAGGGCCGAAAAAACGGCAGCAATGCTGCCAGTCGGCAATCGCGCAAGGCTGGGGAGTATCGGAGGCGGCGATAAGCAGGCAGATATCCGTATTGGCAACCGATCGGCTCCTCGTCCGCACCCATGACCCAGACGAGAAGCGGCGCTCCGTGCTGGCTCTGACCGCCAAGGGCAAGGCCTTTGTCTCCAAGACGCTGCGCATGGTGGACAAGGAGCTCGGCAGGGTTTTCCGGCCCGTATCGAAGACGTCGAAGAACCAATTGGCATCGAATCTGAGCAAGGTCCTGGAAGCATTATCGAAAAATACGCATCATTACGAAATTTCAGATTATAATAGCTAGCATATGATCACTACCATCAAAAGCAAGGCAAAAGAATTCTTTATATACGCATGGACGAACAAGAAGCGTCCAAAGGTCTGGCTGACCGCGCTCATCGTTGCCGTCGTCGCCATCATCGCTCTCAGCAGCGGCGGGGGCACTGCCGCATATGAGGTATTGAAGATCGAGCAAAAGGAATTCGTCCAGGAGGTTTCCGTCACGGGCAAGGTAGTGCCCGCGCAAAAGGTGGATCTCGGATTCGAATCTTCCGGCAGGCTCTCAAAGGTGAACACCGCCGTCGGGGCAGTGGTCAAAAAGGGGCAGGTATTGGCAAGCCTGAGCAATGCCGACTATTATGCCAATCTGCAAAAGAGCCAGGCGACATATGCGAGCGAGCAGGCCAAGCTCGCCGATATCAAGAAAGGCAATCGTCCCGAATCGATAGCCATCGCAAAGTCCGACGTGGTCGTCGCCAATCAGAATGTCGTTCAGGCAAGGCTCGGGATCGCGGAGCAGGTCAAGGATTCGTATGCCAAGTTCGACGATGCGATCAAGAACAAGTCCGATGGGGTTTTCAACAATCCGAGAAGCACCAACCCGGAGCTCACGTTCCTGGTCGAAGGAAGCACGTCGCTCCGATCATCGCTTGAGAACCAGCGCATCCGAGTCGGAGAGGTCTTGGTCGAATGGCGCGATCTCAGCTCTCGGATCGATGGCGTCTCGCTGACCGATGCCCAGATATCGCAGGTTGCGGGATATGCGGCCCTCATTCAGAGGTTCGTGGGAGATCTCAATACTGCCGTCGCTTCGGTCAATGCCAGCCTGGCATCGAGCGCCACGTTTCAGGCATCTCGCGCGGACATAAGCACGGCGCGGACAAACGTGAATGCGTCCTTGCAGGCATTCAAGACCGCGGTGACGACTCTCAAGAACGCGGAGTCGGCTCTCGCCCGGGCGAACCAGTCTCTCGCTCTCCAGATGTCCGGCAGCACTGAAGAAGAGATAAGGTCAGCGGAGGCAAATGCGCAGGGCGCGGCGGCAAGCGTCTCTAGCGCCTCGGCATCTCTCAGCAAGACCGTCATCGTCGCGCCATTCGATGGAATCGTGACGAGGGTTCAATACAAGACAGGCGAATCCGTCAATGCCGCAGAGCCGGTCATCACCCTCATGAGCGATGCGTCATTCGAGATAGAGACATTCGTTTCCGAAAATGACGTCCCTAAGCTCAAGGTTGGCCAGCTCGCCAAAGTCACTCTCGATGCCCTCGGAGACGCGGTCACATTCGATGCGACAGTAAGCCAAGTCGACTTGTCAGAGACGATCAAGGACGGCGTCGTGACATATAGGACTCGATTGCAATTCATCTCTCGCGATGAGCGGATCAAGTCTGGATTGACCACGAACGTGGTCGTCGAGACCGACAAGCGCGCAGGAATCATCAAGGTTCCGCAGACCGCTATCGTCATCTCGAAAGGCAAGAAGAACGTAAGGCTCGCTCCTGCCGGAACCGAAGCATGGAACAAGGCAGTTGACGCAAAGTCATCTCTCGTGCCGGTGACTACCGGAGGCATAGATAGAGAAGGGGATCTGGAGGTTCTTTCCGGCGTGAAGGCGGGAGACATCCTCATTATCAAGTCTGCCGTCGCCGTGACCGAATAATCCGGAATACAATACCCAATGAAAACATTTATCAATCATTGCCGAGTGGCTTTCTATCTCGCCATGCGACAGGTCAAGCATGCGAGCATCTGGACGACGGGCCTCATCATATTGATCATGACGCTGACATTCCTGAACCTGACCGTCGTCAGCGGCGTGCTCGTCGGCCTGATCCAGAGCTCGGTCGCTACGGCAAAGGACAGGTATTCCGGGGACATCGTCGTCACCAATCTCAGGCAGAATCCGTACATCGAGCGATCCGATGAGATATTGAGCGTCATCAAGAATCTTCCTCAGGTAGAAGGGACGGTAGGCAGGGTTGTCGCGGGAGGAAAGATCAATGCCGATTACAAGCGCATCCTCCGCGATGACGAGACTCCGAATGCGGCCAATGCGAGCATCAGCGGCATCAATCCGCTCAATGAAGACGCTCAGACAGGGCTTTCCAAATTCGTTCTCGAAGGCGCCTATCTCGATGACAATGACAGGGACGGCGTCCTTGTCGGAGCATTCCTGATTCGCGAGCTTACGCCCGTGGATTCTCCAGGATTCCAGCAGCTCCGCCAGGTCAAGATAGGGCAGAAGATGAAGCTGACGATAGGCAATAACTCAAAGGAGGTGATCGTGCGAGGCATCATGAAATCGAAGATCGATCAGATCGATGCGCGCATCATCATGAATCAGAGCGAGCTGCGCAAGCTGATCGGCAGGTCCGATTACAATCTCGATGAGATAGCCATAAAGCTCGCGCCCGGATCGAGCTATGCCGAGGTTCTCGAGGTCAAGGACATATTGGTGCGAAACGGATTTGCAGCCAGCGCGAATATACAGACATTCGAAGAAGCCTTGCCGAAATTCCTCAAGGATATGACGGCGATATTCGGCCTGCTCGGAAACATGATCGGATCCATCGGCCTGGTCGTCGCGTCGATCACCGTATTCATCGTGGTCTTCGTGAATGCGATCACTCGCAGGAAATTCATCGGCATCCTCAAGGGCATCGGCGTCCATTCCCGCGTGATCGAGATGTCATATGTCATGCAGTCGGTATTCTATGCGGTGCTCGGATCGCTCATAGGCATGATCCTCCTCTATGCATTTCTCGTGCCATTCGTCGATGCCCATCCGATCAACTTCCCATTCAGCGATGGCATCATCTATGCTCCGTTCGCGAGCTCGATGCTCCGCGTTCTCGCCCTCTTCGTCGCATCGGTCATCGCCGGATACATTCCCGCGCGGATGATCGTCAAGAGGAATACCCTTGATTCGATTTTGGGTAGGTAGGAGCGGGCACGCCCGATTCGAGGATTTAGCGAGTAATATAAAGAACATACAATGAAAAACCCAATCATCTCAACGAGAAATCTCGAAAAGACCTTCACGGACGGCGATCGCATCACTCGCGTATTGCGCGGCGTGAGCATCGACATAGCCGAAGGCGAGTTCGTGGCAGTCATCGGCCGTTCCGGAGCCGGGAAGAGCACCTTGCTCTACCAGCTCGGCCTGCTCGATCAGCCGACGTCCGGAGATGTCATCATCGGAGGCACGAATACCCATCTGCTAAGCAGCGACGAGAAGACTCAGTTCAGGCTCGATCAGCTTGGATATGTATTCCAGGATTATGCGCTTTTGCCAGACCTGACAGCTCAGGAAAACGTGGCGGTCCCTCTGCTCATGCAGAACAAGACGCGCAAGGAGGCTTACAGGATGGCCGACGAGGCCCTTTCCAAGGTAGGCCTCGGGGACAAGCTGCATAACCTGCCAGCCAAGCTATCGGGAGGCCAGCAGCAGCGCGTCTCCATCGCCCGGGCCATAGCCCATGATCCGAAGATCATATTTGCCGATGAGCCTACGGCCAACCTGGATACGGAGAGCTCCCACATGATCCTGGATATTTTTTCAGAGCTCCACAGGAAGGGGCAGACCATCATCATGGTGACGCATGAAGAGGAATATACCAGCGCCGCAGATCGCGTGCTCGTCATGAAGGACGGCGTGGTAGAAGAGGAAAAGCACAACCGCGCGGCGTAATTTTGGCATTTTGGCGGCGGCATGTCTCGAGATGCCTTGCGCTCCGGCCATTTGTATTATTTGAAAAAACGCGTATTCTTGTGGGCAGAAAGAAAGCGAGATACAACCCCTCGCTTGCAAGCTCTATGATACGATTTAAAACTCTCGGCTATGCGCCGAATCCTACCAGGGCGTGCCCCTTGGTCCTTTTGACCCAATCTTGCATTCCGCGCAGGTTTTTCAGCGCCGGGGCATTCGGCATCATCAAGGGCGATGGCTGCTTTGACAAATATGTCGGCCATCATTCGTCTCGGCCGATAGATCTCAGTGTCCCTACGACCGCAGACTCGCTATTCGATGTCGCATCGGTTACGAAGAGCGTCGTCGGACTCATGACCTTGTGGGCCGTATCCGAAGGCCTGCTCTCGCTCGATGACGCGGTTCATAAGTTCTTGCCAGATATCACGATAGTGGGCGGCTTGCCCCCTACGGTGCGAGACCTCATGTCTTATGCGGTTCGCCTGCATCTTGATTTCCTGAAGAAGCCTTATACTGGGAATCCGGGTTTCTTCTACGGACCTACCCTTCGTTGCGCCCACATGACAGCTGGCAGCACCCTGCATTATGGGAATTACCAGCCGATCTTGCTGGCACTCATCCTTGAGAAGCTGACTGGCAAGACGTTCGCGGATCTCGTTTCGGAAGTGCTGTTTGTCCCGCTCGGGATGGGCGGCGCCACGTTCGATCCTCCGAAATCGCTGGAGAGCGTCGTCGCGACGGAAGTCGAAGGCGATATCGCGTCAGGCTCATTGCTCTGCGGAACGGTTCACGACGAGTTCACTCGCGCGAGCGGCCTGCCTGGAGCCGCGGGGCTTTTCGCGACATGCCGAGACTTGCTCTGCCTGCTGCGCTTCATTCTTGACAAAGGGGCGCATGAAGGCAAGCAGATCATCCGCGAGGACCTGATAGGCCTCATTGGCGAGAACCAGTTCGCGACGGGGCCGAAATTCGGTCTCGGATTCGGCATCTGGGACGAGTTCGCGGCCGGGTATGATTCGATGAGCGAGACGATGGCCGACATAGATCCAAGGTATTCCGAAGCGGCCGTTTTCAAGAACGGCTTTACGGGATGTCAGGTATGCTTGTTTCCGAAGCTGGACACAGGAGTCGTGACGCTTACGAATCACGTTCATCCGCAGCGATGGAACAATAGCCAATGGATCAATCGGTTTCGCTATGCGTGCGTCATGATGCTGCTCTCGGGATCGTTTCCCAAAGATACAAGGCTTCTGTGGGATGCAGAATAATAAATGGCATAGGCCGTGCTCATGATGCGAGCGCGCCCCGGCAACGGGGCGCGCTTTTTCTTTTTGGCTTTTTTGCGCCCGAGGCCGCGCAACGATGCGCGGCCTCGGGCGCCTGGCTTTCGGAGGGGCGTCTGCTATAGTATATTCATCTCATATGACTGGCCCCATGTTCGATGAATATTATGACGCGAAGCTCCGCAAGAAGGCACAGCCGGAGCTGCGTTTTTTTGATAGGAAAAAGATCCATCTCGCATCGCCCGATGCCGAACCTGAATCCGCTTCCGCCGCCGGCCTTTCAGGAGCGAGGCATATTCACATCATCGGCATCTGCGGCACTGCCATGGGGACATTCGCGCTGATGCTGCGGGATTCCGGATTTCGAGTGAGCGGATCGGATGCGCAGTTCTGGCCGCCCATGGGACCGCTTCTTCGCGCGAGCGGCGTGGAGATATTCGAAGGGTGGAGCGCTGACAATATCGCGAGCGATGTCGATCTCGTCGTCGTCGGCAATGCCTGCGGTCCGACTCATATCGAGGTGGTCGCGGCGATGTCGCGCGGATTGGCGCTGATGTCGATGCCTGAGATTCTCGGAGAATATTATGCCGCGGGCGACAAGACGCCGCTCGTCGTTGCTGGCACGCATGGCAAGACCACGACGACCGGCCTGCTTGCGCATGTCCTCATGGAAATAGGGGAAGATCCGACATATCTGATCGGAGGCGTGATGCAGTCATCGGGCCGTCCTGGAACTCGTCCGGGCACCAGCCATCGCGTGGGCCAGGGCAGATTCATAGCGCTCGAAGGGGACGAATACGATACTGCGTTTTTCGATGCCCGCCCAAAATTCCTGCATTATCGCCCCGCGTTTTCGATAATCACGTCGGTCGAATGGGATCATGTCGACATCTATTCGAGCATCGGCGAGTATGAGACCGCGTTCGCGCACCTCATCGAGGCCACGCGCCAGGGCATCGTCGTTTCGGATCAGTATCCGCTGCTTTCGAAGCTTGTCGGCAATACGGAGCATGCCGCAAAGGTGATGACGTATGGCCTGGACTCAAATGCGGACATCAGGCCGCGGCTTGGGCAGGCGAGCGATGCGGGGCAGGAGTTCGAGCTTTTCATACGCGACAAATCATATGGCTCGTACACGACGGCCTTGTATGGAACCTACAATGTTCTCAATACCGTCGCCGTGCTCGGGATGCTGCACCAGATCGGATTCGACATTTCCAGGCAGGACATTCGCGACGCGATCGCGAGCTTTCCCGGCATGAAGAGGCGGCAGGAGATCGTCCGCGAGATCGCGGACAGGCAGATCACGATCGTCGATGACTTCGCGCATCATCCGACCGCGGTCCTGGAGACGCTCAAGGGAATCCGAAACAGGTTTCCGAATCGCAGGATCGTGGCGCTCTTCGAGCCTCGCTCGAGCACCAGCCGCAGAAAGATATTCGAGCATTCGTATCCGGCGGCGCTGGCTGTCGCCGATCTCGTAGGCATCAAGGCTCCTCCATACAAGGCCGAGGTAGATGCCGCAGCGGATCTTCTCGATCCTCATGTCGTCGAGCGCGATATCGCAGCGCTTGGAAAAGAGGCAATCGTCGCCGAGACGGCTCAGGAATTGGCTGCTGCCATCGCTCCTCGCATCGAGCCAGGGGACGTGATCGTCGTCATGAGCAATGGCGCATTTGACGGAATCCACGACATGCTGTGGGAAACTCTGAGCGCGCCTCGGCAGGATTAGGTATGATATAGGTACGCTATCAGGTAATTTTATTTATTCACATATGAAATTTTTGTCGTCAATATCAGCCGCGCATGCGCGCGCATCGCGCAAGGGAAGCCGAGCCTTTACCATAATGGAGCTTCTCATTGTCATCGCGATCATCGGGGTACTTACGGCAGTCATTCTTGCCGTTACTGCCAGCGCGAGAATCAAGGGACGCGACGCCAAAAGGGTCTCTGAAATAAGGCAGATCAAATATGCGCTCGAGCAATACAGGCTCGTCAATGGCCAGTACCCGCGATGCCTCACCGCTCACGCCTCATGCCTCTCGGGGAATGCCTTGAGTGGAACCGCGTTCATGAAGGCGGTTCCTGTCGACCCTCTGACTGGGGCGGCTTATGCATATGCGGCTCTCGCGTCAGTTCCTTCAGGGACTCCCTGCACAAGCTATCACCTAGGTACGACTCTCGAAGACAGGAGCAATGCTTCCTTGAGGACCGGCGCGGATGCTGTTCCGACTGTCAACATATGTCTTCATAGCGATAGTGATTTTTCAGGGCTTGCATATCAGTCCAACGGTTCGTTTCAGTGTACCGGAGTTGCCGGTATTGCGCAGCCTACGTCTGTATCGAATGGCGAGTCCTGCTATGACGTGGTTCCTGATTAGCATCCCGCTTGCTACGCCTCCGGGCGCCTCATTGAAAAAAGCCTTAACATAAGGCTTTTTTCTGTTATAGTAGGCTTGTTATCGGCCCTGCTTGATTGCGGGGCCGCGCGCGGGCTTTTTCATCCATGAAATTAACAAACATACGCAACTTCAGCATC
>JACCDZ010080133.1_pt1 | contig 11592 bp, 9 predicted proteins | sample 7449551 | NCBI WGS metagenome assembly JACCDZ01 (sample SAMN15323452, study PRJNA562643) | freshwater metagenome | isolation source: river surface water | place: USA:Blue River Watershed | collected 2017-08-18
CGAGCTGCAAGGCTTGCAGCTGCTGCACCAGCTCACCGGCACAATGTACCGTGAGCCCGAGGCGAGCCTCGCGTGCCGAACCAGCTTCCCGTTGCCGGGACCGGTGTTGCAACAGGAAATCCTGATGCACAACGCCGGCGGGGCTGACGCGTGCCGGATACTGCTTTTCCAGTATCCCGGTAATCTGGAGCGCGTTCTGCTCCACGCTAACGATCTGAGTTACTCAGCAGAAGCCGAAAAATCCTGACCTTCGTCGGCGCGAGCCGCCTTACGAGCGCGCTTTTCTTCAGCGCCCTTGGCCAGAATGGATTCTTCAGTGATCGCTTCGTCACGACGGATGATCAGGTTGCGGATCACGGCATCGTTATAACGGAAGGCTTCTTCCAGCTCGGCGCGCACGGTATCACCGCACTCGATGTTGAGCAGGATGTAGTGAGCCTTGTGGACTTTGTTGATCGGGTAAGCCAACTGGCGGCGGCCCCAATCTTCGTAGCGGTGAACAGTACCGCCCGAATCTTTTACCATCCCGGTGTAACGCTCGACCATGGCGGGCACTTGCTCGCTTTGATCGGGGTGCACCAGGAACACGACTTCATAATGACGCATCGGATTGTGCTCCTTACGGATTGAACAGCCCCGCCGGACAGCGGCGGAGCAAGGAGTACGAGGGCTTTTTCGGCGCTCGCGACCCCGGATAGTCGGTGAAGACCATGCGGAGGACGCGCGACTATACAGGATTTTGGTGGTTTTTCAAGCGAGCTCGCTGGTGGCGGGGGTTAAACAGGGTTTCCGCACGCCGCAAGTACATCCATGTAGGCCGTCACCCTATTCAAACCCACCCACCAACAGCAAGCTCCGAACCCCACCACCGGGATGAATACCACAGCAATAGCGCCTTAACGGGAGCGCTGTCGAACAGCCTCGAAAAGCGCCACCCCAGTAGCCACGCTGACATTCAGGCTTTCGATCTGCCCCGCCATCGGGATATAGGCCAGATGATCACAAAGCTCGGCCGTGAGGCGACGCAAGCCCGTACCTTCAGCGCCCATGACAATCGCCAGCGGACCTTTCAGATCAACATCGTAGAACGGCTTGGCACCGTCGCCGAGGCTGGTACCGATTACCCAGACGCCGCGCTCCTGCAATTGCTTGATGGTGCGCGCGAGGTTGGTGATTTGCATGAACGGAATCAGTTCGGCAGCACCACAGGCAACTTTGCGCACAACCGGCGTCAGGCCCACAGCCTTGTCGCGCGGGCAGACAACAGCATGAACGCCGGCCGCCTCCGCTGTGCGCAGGCAGGCGCCGAGATTGTGCGGATCCGTAACAGCATCGAGAATCAGCAGCAACGGCGGCACTTGCAGGCCATCAAGCAGCTCCTGAAGGTCATTGTCATCGCCGGCCTGGCGCTCGCGAATACGCGCGACGATGCCTTGATGACGACCGCCTTCGGCGAGCTGATCGAGCGCGGTGCGATCCCGAAAGCTGACCGGCAGGCCGAGCTGACGCGCCTGCTTGACCAGCGGATTTAGGCGCGCATCTTCGCGCGTGTCCATCGCCTGCAATTCCAGTACGCGATCCGGCTCGGTGTTGAGCAGCGCTTCCACGGTGTGCAGACCGTATACCCATGACATTTTCGACATGTGAACAGTTCCTTAACGATCAGCGCTTGCGCGTACGAGGCTGGCTGCGCTTGCCGGCTGGCTTTGCACCCGAGGCATCGCCAGCAGGAGCAGCGCCGGCACGGGCAGCCTTGCGGGCACGACCTTCGCTGGCGGCCAGAATCTCGCCATCCTTGAGACGATCGCGCAGCGAACGCTTGCCGGTGCCTCCACCAGAGAGCAACTCGAAGTCCATCTTGCGCTCGTCAAGATTGACCGCCGCGACCTTGATGCGCACCGGCTCGCCGATGCCGAAGCGGCGCTGCGTGCGCTCGCCCTGCAGGCGATGGAAGGTGGAGTCGTAGCTGTAGTAGTCATCGCGCAGCTGGCTGATGTGCACAAGGCCTTCGACATAGACCTCTTTTAGCTCGACAAAGAAGCCGAAGGAGGTCACCGCCGAGATCACGCCGTCGAACTCTTCGCCGACGCGATCCTGCATGTATTCGCACTTGAGCCAGGCCATGACATCGCGCGTGGCTTCATCGGCACGGCGTTCGGTCATCGAGCAATGTTCGCCGAGCGAGACCATCTGCACCTGACCCGGCAGCGGCTCGACTTTAGCGCCGAGTGCACCCTTGATGGCACGACCGACACGCTGCAACGGCGTAGCTTCATGATCACCCGCCAGAATGTTGCGGATCGCCCGGTGCAACAGCAAATCCGGGTAGCGACGAATCGGCGAGGTGAAGTGCGAATACGCCTCGTAAGCCAGACCGAAGTGACCGATGTTGTCTGGCGAGTACACCGCTTGCGACAGCGAGCGCAGCAGCATGGTCTCGATGATGTGTTTGTCCGGGCGATCCTGAATCTGCTGGATCACCGCCAGGAAGTCCGCCGGCTTCGGCTGCGCCGTGGCAGTGAAGCGCAGACCCAGCGCCTGCAGGAAGCCGCGCAGCTTGATCAGCTTCTCGTTCTTCGGGCCTTCGTGGTTGCGGAACAGGGCCGGCATTTTCGCCTTCAGCACATACGCGGCGGACGCCACATTGGCGGCCAGCATCATCTCTTCAATGAGCATATGCGCCTGGTTGCGCACGACCGGAATGATGCGTTCAATTTTGCGGTCAGCACCGAACAGGATGCGGGTTTCACCGCTATCGAAATCGAGCGCGCCACGCACTTCCCGCACACTGCGGAAGAGCTTAAACAGATCGTAAAGCGTATGCAGCGATGTCTGCACGGAGTCCGGCCAGCGCTTGCGCAAGGCATCGGCCTCGCGGCTGGTCGGCGTCTCCAGGAACTGGCTGACCTGCGTGTAAGTGGTGCGCGCCTGTGAATGCATCACCGCCGGGTAGAATTTGCTGCTGGTCATGCGACCTGCCGCCGAGATGGTCATGTCGCAGACCATGCACAGGCGATCCACATGCGGGTTCAGCGAGCACAGACCGTTAGACAGAATCTCCGGCAGCATCGGTACCACAAAGCCAGGGAAATACACGGAGTTGCCGCGCGCCTTGGCTTCGTCATCGAGCGCCGTGCCCGGACGCACATAGTGCGACACATCGGCAATGGCCACGACCAGACGATAACCGCCGCCCTTGCGCTTTTCGGCGTAGACAGCATCGTCGAAGTCCTTGGCGTCTTCACCATCGATGGTCATCAGCGGCATATCGCGCAGATCCACGCGACCCGGCTCGACCTTGGCATCTTCGTCCACTTCCGGCGACAGAGTGGCGACCTCGCCTTCTACGTCCGATGGCCAAGCATGGGGAATATCGTAATTGCGCAGCGCGATATCGATTTCCATGCCCGGCGCCATGAAATCGCCCAGCACTTCAACAATACGACCGGTGGCGAGGCCACGATGGCTCGGGTAATCCACCAGCTCGATGCTGACGAATTGATCCGGCTCGGCCGGCACACCGCCCTCAACCACCAGAATTTCCTGAGTAATGCGCGGATTGTCCGGCATCACATACGCCACACCATCTTCCTCGCGGTAACGACCCACCAGGTACTGGTAACGTCGCTCTTCCACGCGAACCACAATCGCTTCGCGGCGACCCTTGTGGTCGTAGCCGGCAACACGCACGCACGCTACATCACCATCAAACAGCAAACGCATCTGGCGCGACGGCAGAATCAAATCCTGACCACCCTCGTCCGGCGCGAGGAAGCCGAAGCCATCCTTGTGGCCCTGCACACGACCGCGAATCAGCTCTTCATCGTGCAGCGGCGTATATGCACCGCGACGATCCGAGCGCAGCTGGCCATCGCGGCTCATGGCAATCAAGCGGCGACGCAGCGCTTCTTCGCGCTCCGGCTCGAAAATACCATAGTGGTGTGCCAGCTGAGGATGCGTCAGCGGCTTGGCCAGCTCGTCGAGCGTGGCGAGGATCATCTCCCGGCTGGGCACCGGGTTTTCGTACTTTTCGGCCTCACGCTGGGCGTGCGGATCTTGAATTAGGGGGGTGTTCTTGCGACTCATGCGCCATCTCGTTAAATTTTCCACATTCTACACGGAAGATGGTTGACAGCCTCGATTTGCATCTCTATATTTCGCGGCCTCACCTGCCCAGATGGTGAAATTGGTAGACACGCCAGCTTCAGGTGCTGGTTCTCGCAAGGGAGTGGAGGTTCAAGTCCTCTTCTGGGCACCAAATTAAAAAGGCTGATCATTGATCGGCCTTTTTGCTTTCTGAGCCCCGATCAAATAGCAATCTCTCCGCATCAGCACGCTATATCTTCACATGTATGCCCATGCCAAAAAGCAAAACGGCGCTCAAAAGCGCCGTCCAGAAACATCTCTGCCCTCAAAGCATGAAATGCACCTGAGCCTCACCAACCAAAAAGCCCAAGATGGCACCGACTGCAATCAGTGACCACTCATCTTCTTTGAACGCCGGACGCAACATGCCCTCAAACTCTTGCGAGGTCAGATCCTGCATGCGGGTTACCAAGGTATTGCGCACATCCATGGCATCTTCAGCATAAGCCTCAACAAACTTCATCGTTTCCGGCATTTTCTGCAGGATGCGGTCAGCCACGACGTTCTTCATTTCAATATAACGCTGACTACCCACCGCATACACCACCAGCGGACGAGCTACGCCGGCCTGCTCATCAACCAAGCGCTTCACGTTCTTGTGTACCAACTCCATGATGCGATCAGAGAACGCGCCACGGAACAGCTCTTCCATCATGTTTGCAGGCGTCAAAAGCTGCTTGGAAATCAGCAACGCATAGTCTGCAGCCACTTCTTTCTGACGCTTCAGGAACAAACCTTGGAAGGTCATGCCCATGAACTTAGTCGGCAGCTGCGGCCTGAACATCATCTGCAAGGCAATCCAGTCACTGAAGAAGCCAACAAAGCCACCGAAAGCTGGCAACATCCACGCCTGCTTGAACAGCAGCCAGCAGACCATTTGCACCAAGCCAATACCAAAACCGAAATAAAAGCCGGCATTGCTGAAGAACCTGAACTCCTGCTTGCCAACCTTCTTGAAGATATCGTTCAGCAAGGCTTTGTCTTTCATCAAGTTGGTCAAAACCATGTGCTTGATGTCAAAGTACTTGTCGGTATTGTTCTTGACCTCCTGCATGATGGCCGCAACCACCGCAGGCGATTCCGCCTTCACACGATTAATGATTTTCTGCCGCGCAAACTCGGGCATGCCTTCCCACAAGCCCGGCTGATACTGCTGCGCAACTTCGCGCACCACATCTTCGGCAGCCGCCATCATGGGCACTTCAATTTCTTTCGCGATACGTGCAGGGTCAAGCCGACCAAAAATCTCCGACGGCTTGATGAGCTTGCTGGTCATGAGATCGACCGAGATCATCGCCATCTTCTCAGCCTTGCGCGGCACAATGCCTTGCCAGCCCAAAAATGGCTTGATGCCAACAAACTCCATCGGCGAGAACATCATCTGGATAGCCACTACTTTGGTGACATAGCCAATAATGCCGCTAATGAACGGAATGGAAATGTATAGCCACATGTTGGCTTGGAAGTCAGCTATTGCTTGATCAAACATGACACCGATCCTTGAGTAACCTGCATTATTCTTGTTGTGGAAGCCGAGCTTCCTTACCACCTATCATGCCGCCTTCTGCGACAATGACAAAGCCCTGTCCGGACAACTTAGTAATTCTTGAGCAAAATCTGACGACTGACATCCGCGTTCAATGCCGCCTTCTGCTGAATATCTTCAGCAATCAAGGCAGCTAGCTTGCCGCCAATCAGCGGAACATCGCAAGTTACATCCCATGAAATGGTGTTAGTGGTAACGCCATCTTGTTCGCGTAGCTGCATAGTCGCCGAGATCGACACCGCTTTGACCGCCTGATTGACGATACGCAACGAGCCCGTTGCTGTCTCGCGATCCCAGCGATCAGTTTGGTCAATCTCGATAGCCTGATCCGACTTCACAAATTTCTGCGCGATAGCCGGCAGCTTGATGCTGGGCTTGCCCAGCACACGCGCCGTAATGGCAAAGTGACGACCGTCATCCTCTTGGGCCACAACAGTAAAACTGTCGTGTTGGGCGACCTCCGCCTTGCGCACCACATAATCTGGCGAGGTCAACATGGCCAGCACACGCGCCAGTGGCGCATCCCAGGTCACCGAAGTTTCAAATTTCATGAGCCGACCTCGCGCTGGGGAAATTACTGAAAGGGATGGCGCAGCACAATCGTCTCTTCACGGTCAGGACCGGTGGAGATGATGTCGATCGGGCAACCGACCAGCTCTTCGATGCGCTTGATGTAAGCACGCGCATTGGCCGGCAGCTTGTCTAGTTCCTGCACGCCGACGGTCGATTCCGACCAGCCCGGCAACTCTTCGTATACGGGCACCACGCTATCGTACGCCACAGCATCCGACATCATACCTTCGATGCAACCCGGCGCACGCGTTTCATAACCTGTGCAGATTTTAACCGAGGCCAGGCCATCCAATACGTCCAGCTTGGTCAGGCAAATGCCGGAAATGGAGTTGAGCTCAACCGCACGACGCAGTACCACGGAGTCGAACCAGCCACAACGACGAGCACGGCCGGTGGTGGAGCCAAATTCATGCCCAACCTTGGCGAGGTGCGCGCCGGTTTCATCAAACAGCTCCGTCGGGAACGGACCGCCGCCAACACGCGTGGTGTAGGCCTTGGTGATACCGAGTACGTAGTCCAGGTACAGCGGACCGAAGCCGGAGCCGGTAGAAGTGCCGCCAGCGGTGGTATTCGATGAGGTCACATACGGATAGGTACCGTGGTCGATGTCGAGCAGCGAACCTTGCGCGCCCTCGAACATGATGCGCGCGCCGGCACGACGGAAGTCATGCAGGATGCCCGGCACATCGGCGACCAGATCACGCAGCTGCTCGCCCCACGACAAGGCCAGATCCAGCGTTTCCTGGAAGTCGATGGGATCGACCTTGTAATACTGCGTGAGCTGGAAGTTATGGTAGGCGATGATTTCGCCGAGCTTGGCCGCCAGCGTTTCACGACGATACAGATCGGCCAGACGTAGGCCGCGACGCGCCACCTTGTCTTCGTAAGCCGGGCCGATGCCGCGACCGGTGGTGCCGATAGCCGACTTACCGCGCGCGGCTTCACGCGCCTTGTCCAGCGCGACATGATACGGAAGGATCAGCGGGCAGGCAGCCGAAACCTTAAGGCGTTCGCGCACAGGCACGCCTTTGGCTTCGAGATAAGCCATTTCCTTGAGCAGAGCATCAGGGGCCAGAACCACGCCGTTGCCAATCAAACACTGCACGCCAGCGCGCAAGATGCCCGAAGGAATGAGATGCAATACCGTCTTTTCGCCATCAACCACAAGCGTGTGACCCGCATTGTGACCGCCCTGGAAACGCACGACAGCCTGTGCATTGTCGGTCAGCAGATCGACGATCTTGCCTTTGCCTTCATCACCCCATTGGGTACCCAGAACTACTACATGCTTGCCCATGACTCAGTCTCTAATTTGCAGGATCAGGATACGACGATCGGACGCGCTTGCCAGCGTCCGTCATCAAAAAGGAATTCACGGTCGCAGCCTGCCTCAAGCGCCGTCAACGGCGCGCCCGGCAATTGCTGCACCACGCGCTGGCCGCTGGCGCGCGCTTCAGCGATTGCCGCCAGCAAGGCCGCAGCCTCGCCAGCCGGCGCAAGAATGCCACGCGCGGCAACAGGCTGATTATCGAAATCAAGCCATTGCTTCAAGTCAGCGCTGAAACCGGTCGCTGGCCGCGCACGGCCAAAGGCCTCACCGACACGATCATAACGGCCGCCCTTGGCGACTTCACTTCGCTGCCCAGCCACATAGGCGGCAAAAACCAGCCCAGTGTGATAGTGGTAGCCTCGCAACTCGCCAAGATCCACATACAGCGCGACTTGCGGATGCGAGATATGCAGCGCGGAAACCACTGCCTGCATATCGGCCAAGGCATCAGCTACCGCAGCTGGCGCTTCTGACCACGTGCGAGCAGCACGCGCAAGTACACCGGCATCGCCACACAGGCCAGGCAAAGGTGCCAATGCTTGTGCCACATCACTCTTGGCGATCAGTGCCGGCAATTGTTCATGCCATTCCGGCAGGGACTTACGCGCCAAAATGCTTTGCAATTCACATTCAGCCAACGCCGTTGCACCGGCGGCCTGCATGAAGGCGCGAAAAATGCCGACATGCCCTAGGTCCAGCGTGATGTCTTTGGCGCCCGCCAGTAGCAGGCCATCCAGCATAAGCCGGATGATTTCAATATCGCTTTCGACGCCAGCATGGCCATAAAGCTCGGCCCCAATCTGTACCGGGCAACGCGATGCCGAGAGCCCCGTGGGGCGCGCCTGCAAAATGGTGCCGGCATAGCAGTAGCGGGCAGGGCCATTCACGGGCAGGCAATGCGCATCCAGACGCGCGACCTGCGGGGTCATGTCAGCACGAACGCCCATCATGCGGCCGCTCAGCTGATCGGTGATCTTGAAGGTAAGTTCGTCAAGGTCTCGACCCGAACCCGTCAGCAACGAGTCGAGGTACTCCATTAACGGAGGAAATACGAGGGCGTAACCCCAGCTGGCAAAACGATCCAGCAAGCGGCGGCGCAACGATTCCAGACGCGCAGCCTCAACAGGCAGCACATCCGCCACCCCATCGGGCAACAACCAGGCATCGACCGGTTTGACCATGATTTCTCGCAAGCTCAGACACAAAAAAACCGAGTCAGCACTCGGTTCGGAACAGTTTAACACAGGATTGCCGGCATTGCCCAAGGTCACAGCCGAGCCTGGCTGCGACCTTGGGCAGACTCACTTGCCGGACTTCTGCATGTAACGCAAAAACTCGCTATCACCCTTGAGTACCATGACATCACTGGGCTTGTTAAAGGTATTGCGATAGACCTGCAACGAACGATAGAACTTATAGAACTCCGGATCCTGGCCAAAGGCCTTGCGCGAAATTGCCGCTGCCTCGGCATCACCTTCGCCACGCAGCGTTTCAGCCTGGCGATACGCCTCAGCAAGCAAGACACGCTGCTGGCGCTCGGCTTCCGATTTGATGCGATCCGACATTTCCGTGCCCTGCGAGCGATGCTCGCGCGCTTCACGCTCACGCTCAGTGCGCATACGGTTGTAGATCGACTCCAGCGTGGAGCTCGGGAAGTCGACACGCTTCACGCGCACATCTACGACCTGAATACCGAACTCGCGACTGGCAACTTCATTGGCGGCCTTGGTCAAATCAAGCATGAGCTGCTCGCGCTGCCCCGATACCACCTCCTTTACCGTACGCTCAGACACACGATTTTTCAGCCCGTCGCGCACCAGAGGCAACAAGCGCGACTCTGCTTGCTTGAAGTCGCCACCGGTAGCCGTGAAAAAGCGCTTCACGTCATCCACGCGCCACATCACATAGGCATCAATAATCAGGAATTTGCTTTCCTTGGTCAGGAACTCAGTGCGCTCGGCATCGCTCACTTGCAGACGCGAATCGAAGCGACGCACTTCGTGCACCATCGGCATCTTGAAATGTAGACCCGGCTGCAAATCCGCCTCAACAACTTCGCCAAAGCGCAGCAAGACCGCACGTTCGGTGGCACTGACGGTGAAAAAGGCACTATTCACAATGAACAGCAAAAAGAGAACGACGGACAGCGCCGATACATTACGCGAGCCCATTAGCGTGCTCCTTCCAGATTACGACCACTGCGCACAAAATCACGCACGCTTGATGTGGCAGCCGGCTCGATCACCGGACCAGCACCTGTGGCAGGGGCAGCCGGCACTGTCACGGCCGGCAAGCCAAGTTTATCCATGGGTAAATAGAGCAGCGGTGCCGCGCCCTTAGGCTCAACCACCACCTTGCTGGTCTTGCTCATCACGGCATCCATCATGTCCAGATACATGCGCGAGCGCATGACGCCCGGATTCAGACGATATTCGCTGAGCAAGCCCTTGAAGCGAGAGGCATCGCCATAGGCACGATCAACCACTTCCTGCTTGTAACCGGTTGCATCGGCAACCAGACGAGCCGCCTGGCCACGCGCTTCCGGCACAATGCCATTGGCATAGGTTTCGGCCTGGTTCTTCAGGCGCTCCTTGTCTTCCTTGGCACGAATCACATCATCGAACGCCGACTTCACATCTTTCGGCGGCAATGCTTCGAGAATATTGACGTTACGTACACTCAGGCCCGTCTTGTAACGATCAAGATAAGACTGCAGGCGCGGCTGAATGTCTTGTGCCACACGAGCACGCCCCTCATTGAGCACCTGTGTCATGGTGCCGTTACCCACCACATGACGCAGTGCAGACTCCGTGGCATGCGCCAACGTAGATTCCGGACTAGCCACCGACAAGGCATACAAACGGGGATCAGCAATGCGGTACTGAACAGACAGCGAGATATCAACAATATTCTCATCAGCGGTGATCATGCTGGCATTGAGCGGCATCTGCTCCGTACGCTCAACATTGACCTTTTGCACGGAGTCCATCAGCGGGGGATGCCAATGCAAGCCGGCCGTCTGGATGCTTTGAAACGCACCAAACCGAAACAGCACAGCGCGCTCGGCCTGCTCAACACGGTAAAAACCAAAAATCACCCACAGCGCAAATGCGCCGAGCAGCAAAAGGCGCGACAACTGCTTTTCGCCAGACGGATCCGAGCCATTGAACATATCGCCAAGGCGATCCGCCAGCGATGGCCCCTTCGGGCCACCAGCCGCAGGGCGACGCCCCCACGGATCAGGCTTCTCGCCTTCCGGCTTCTGCCCGGAGCCAGGTTGATTCCACGCCATCACAAACTCCTATCAGGCAGCTGCAGGGTCGAGATCGACCACCACATCTGCTCGTGTTAGCCCCTCGCGCGCTAGCCACTGCGCCAAGTCGGGCGTTTGAATTCTTACTTGCACACGACAACCACCGGCGTCGTTACTAATTTCATCTTCCACCACACCCAGGCTGTACAAGCGTGAGCGCAAACGTGCGAGATGTGGCGGCAAATCCAGCCACAGCCACTCCCACGGGGTAGCCAAGCAAGCCTGCATGGCCTGCAACAGCTCACTCATGCCGACATTGTCGCGCGCAGACAGCCAGACCGCTTGCGGGCGGCCTTGGTCATCGCAATCGATGCGAGGAGCACGCTCGTCGAGAGCGTCGATCTTGTTGTAGACCAGCAGCACCGGTGCCGTGGCCCCCACTTCCTGCAATACCGCCTGCACGGCTTGCAGATGAATATCGCGATCCGCGCTGGCGGCATCGACCACATGCAACAGCAGATCAGCCTGCGCCGTCTCTTCAAGTGTGGCACGAAAAGCATCCACCAGTTGATGCGGCAAGTGCCGGACAAAGCCCACAGTGTCTGCCAGCACCATGAGCCCGATGCCGTCCAGATTCAGACGCCGCAAAGTCGGGTCGAGAGTAGCAAACAAGCGGTCATCTGCGTAGACATCTGCGCCGGCAAGACGGTTAAACAACGTCGATTTTCCGGCATTGGTATACCC
>JACCDZ011055699.1_pt1 | contig 11591 bp, 21 predicted proteins | sample 7449551 | NCBI WGS metagenome assembly JACCDZ01 (sample SAMN15323452, study PRJNA562643) | freshwater metagenome | isolation source: river surface water | place: USA:Blue River Watershed | collected 2017-08-18
CACCTTCGATGGTTGTGGAGCACCGCTTCATTTGATGAGCCTTCAAGGACTAGCTCGGGCAATTGGAAAATTCGCCGAAACCGAAACCGAAATCCGCGATGCCATGTTGGCAAATGCCTGGGTGGTCGATGACCGCGGAGCATCGGACACGTCCGTTATGGAAAAAGGAATGCTCGCCAAGATCGGCGCTGAGGGAGTGTTCGTAATTGGACTTGCCTCAGGTCACGGAGTTGCCGTCAAGGTTGCCGATGGTTCGATGCGTCCGGCTGGTCTTTCAGCAATCAAGATGCTGCTAAATCACAATCTGCTGGATAAAAAGGTCTACGACGAGCTTTTTGAGAAGCTAACGGTTGCAAGCCTTGGGGGATCCGAAAAGCTTGGCCAGCTAGAAGTTGCCTTTTAGAAAAGCGGAAGAATTCTTGTCTTTCTGGGGTTAGGTAAGTCATGGACCAGCAAAAGCCAATTCGTCTTATCGGGGTTTACAACGCCGACGGGGGAGTAGTTGGGGAGCTGAAGTATTTCTTTGGGCACCTGATTGGTGTGGCCAAGTGTGAGCTTTGCGATATCACCCACAGCCCCATCAGGCGAAAAGCCAGCTTTGACCAGTTGGCCTCAGAGCTAAAAAGCCAATATGGGCTGGATTTTGCCCTCAAGCACCTAAACGAGAGGTCCGAAGCTGAGACCAAAGCCTCCAGCGCCAAGGAACCCTGTGTTTTGGCCGAGTATCCGGACGGGAGCCTGGGGATGTTCCTGGACCGGCAGGAGCTTAGGGTCGTGGACGGGAATGTCGAGCGGTTCGGGAAGCTGATTCGGGCTCGGTTGGCCCTGTTTTTCTAGGTTTTTAGCCTTTCTGGGCAAACCTGCCTCCGGGGGTTGAAATATAGACCTGTGCCCAATCTTTAACTTGCATTGAAACGCTGGACTGTGCCAGACTGTACAAGTTCATAAGTAGTTGGCTTTTCTTGAGCCGATCCACTTCCGGCATCGTGTCTAGAGCCCTTGTAATGCAAGGGAGTTAGCCCCCCGGAGGCAAGAACAAGAACTTAAACTCTCATCAGTTTTGGGTTGTGTGGTCATTCGACACGCCCGACCGCGGGTGTGGGTCAATCGGTTTTGCAGTTGTTGAACCAAACGTTTACTAAATGGAAGGCAGTCCAGATGGCGGCACAAAAGATCCGCATTCGACTGAAGTCGTATGACCACGAGGTCATTGACTCATCGGCGCGCAAGATTGTCGACACGGTTACCCGTGCAGGCGCAACCGTAGTTGGACCAGTGCCACTACCGACTGAGAAGAACGTGGTTTGTGTAATCCGCTCTCCTCACAAGTACAAGGACAGCCGCGAGCACTTCGAGATGCGCACCCACAAGCGCGTCATCGACATCATTGACCCAACCCCTAAGGCGGTTGACTCACTGATGCGTCTGGATCTTCCTGCCGACGTCAACATCGAGATCAAGCTCTAAGGAATAGAAGAAGATGTCAAACGCAAACAGAACTGTTAAGGGCTTGCTGGGCAAAAAGCTTGGCATGACACAGGTTTGGGACGAGAACAACAAGATGATTCCGATCACCGTTGTTGAAGCTGGTTCAAACGTTGTCACCCAGATTAAGAATCTTGAGAACGACGGCTACACCGCCGTTCAGGTTGCCTACGGCGCAATCGAGCCTCGCAAGGTAAACAAGCCTGACGCCGGTCAGTTCAAGAAGGCTTCCGTTGCTCCTCGCAGATACATTGCAGAGATCCGCACCAACGACGCTGACGCTTACTCGGTAGGTCAGGAGCTTGGTGTTGAAGTTTTCGAAGTTGGTTCAATGCTTGACGTTGTTGGAACTTCAAAGGGTAAGGGATTCGCAGGACACATGAAGCGTCACGGCTTCGCAGGTGTTGGTGCATCTCACGGTCAGCACCGCAACCACCGTAAGCCTGGTTCGATTGGTGCAACCACAACCCCGGGTCGCGTATTCAAGGGAACCCGTATGGCTGGACGCATGGGATCTGACCGCGTCACCACACTGAACCTAAAGCTTCACGCAGTAGACGCCGAGAAGGGTCTACTCATGATCAAGGGTGCAATCCCTGGACCTAAGGGCCAGCTAGTTTTCGTTCGCAACGCTGTGAAGGGAGCTAAGTAGTCATGGCTGAAAACACCATCGACGTAGTCGACGTATCAGGCAAGAAGTCAGGCTCAGCCGCACTTCCATCCGAGATCTTCGACGTACAGACCAACGTGCCTCTGATGCACCAGGTTGTTGTTGCCCAGCAGGCAGCTGCTCGCCAGGGAACTCAGTCAACTCTGAAGCACGGTGAAGTTTCTGGAACCGGTAAGAAGCCTTTCAAGCAGAAGGGAACCGGTAAGGCCCGTCAGGGATCCCTGCGTGCTCCACAGATGCGTGGCGGTTACATCACTCACGGTCCAAAGCCAAGAACCTACGAGCAGAGAACTCCTAAGAAGATGATTGCTGCTGCGATCAAGGGTGCTCTTTCTGACCGCGCTCGCAATGGCCGTCTGCACGTAGTTGCAGAGCTGTTCAAGGACGGCAAGCCTTCGACCAAGTCAGCTAGCTCGATCATCGCCTCCCTAACCAAGGGCCGCAACGCTCTTGTTGTTCTAGACAGAAGCGATGACCTTAGCTACAAGTCGCTGCGCAACCTGAAGGACGTTCACGTTCTTCCAGTTGACCAGGTCAACGCCTACGACGTTCTATTGAGCGACGACGTGGTGTTCACCAAGGCAGCTCTTGAGGTCTTCATTGCTTCTCAAGACAAGTCCTCGAGTTCACAGAAGGAGGGCTAAGTAAATGTCTGCCCTAAACAAGAACCCACGCGACGTCATCTTGCGTCCGATCGTGTCTGAGAAGAGCTACAACCTAATTGACGAAGGTAAGTACACCTTCGAGGTTGACCCAACTTCAAACAAGACCGAGATCAAGCAGGCCGTCGAGCACATCTTCAAGGTGAAGGTAGCGTCCGTCAACACGCTAAACCGCGTTGGCAAGGAGCGTAAGACTCGCTTTGGTATTGGTAAGCGCAAGGACACCAAGCGCGCCATCGTCACACTCAAGTCCGGCACCATTGACATCTTCTCGAGCATTGGTTAAGGGGTAGGAATCTAAATGGGAATTCGTAAATTCAAGCCGACCACCCCAGGTCGCCGTGGCGCGTCAGTTTCTGACTTTGCAGAAATCACACGCTCAACTCCTGAGAAGAGCCTGCTTCGCCCACTGAGCAAAACCGGTGGTAGAAACAGCGCTGGCCGCATCACCACCCGTCACATCGGTGGTGGACACAAGCGTCAGTACCGCGTGATTGACTTCCGCAGAAACGACAAGGACGGTATCCCGGCCAAGGTAGCTCACATCGAGTACGACCCGAACCGTACCGCCAACATCGCACTGCTTCACTACGCAGACGGAGAAAAGCGCTACATCATCGCTCCGAACAAGCTAAAGCAGGGCGACCGCATCGAGCAGGGTCCATCAGCCGACATCAAGCCAGGCAACAACCTGCCTTTGAAGAACATCCCGGTCGGTACCGTGGTCCACGCCATCGAGCTAAAGCCAGGTGGCGGAGCCAAGATGGCTCGTTCAGCCGGTGCTTCAGTTCGTCTAGTTGCTAAGGATGGACCCTACGCACAGCTAAGACTTCCTTCTGGTGAAATCAGAAACGTAGACGCACGTTGCCGCGCATCAATCGGTGAAGTTGGCAACGCCGAGCAGTCAAACATCAACTGGGGTAAGGCAGGCCGCCTTCGTTGGAAGGGTGTTCGCCCAACCGTCCGTGGTGTTGTTATGAACCCAGTCGACCACCCACACGGTGGTGGTGAAGGTAGAACTTCCGGTGGACGTCACCCTGTGACTCCTTGGGGTCAAAAAGAAGGTAGATCGCGTAAGCCGAACCTTCCTTCCGACAAGATGATCGTCCGTCGCCGCACCGTTGGCAAGAAGCGCTAGTAGGGAAAGAGACTATGCCTAGAAGTTTGAAGAAGGGTCCCTTCGTAGACGAGCACCTATTCCAGAAGGTTGCCAAGCAAAACGAAGCCAGCTCAAAGAACGTGATCAAGACCTGGTCGCGCCGCTCGATGATTGTTCCAGCCATGCTTGGACACACCATCGCGGTTCACGACGGTCGCAAGCACATCCCAGTTTTCGTCACTGAGACCATGGTTGGTCACAAGCTTGGCGAATTTGCCCCAACCCGCACCTTCCGTGGACACGTGAAGGACGACAAGAAAGGCCGTCGCGTTTAAGCGGCGCCTAGAGAAGAAGGAGTAAGACAAATGGAAGCAGTCGCACGTGTGCGTCACATCCGTGTCACCCCGATGAAAGCTCGTCGTGTCGTCAACCTAATCCGCGGCAAGCAGGCATCAGAGGCAATGGCAATTTTGAAGTTCGCCCCGCAGCAGGCTTCTGAGCCAATCTTCAAGTTGGTTCAGTCGGCAGTTGCCAACGCGAAGGTTCTAGCTGACAAGCAGAACCTGAGCATCGACGAGGACGACCTATTCGTATCCCGCGCTTTCGTTGACGAAGGTACAACTCTGAAGAGGTTCCAGCCTCGTGCTCAGGGTCGCGCCTTCCAGATCCTAAAGCGCACCAGCCACATCACCATTGTGGTTGCCACCCCAGACGAGCTAGCCGGTCAAAAGGCCAGCGCGGGAAGTAGGAGCAACTAATGGGTCAGAAAGTAAACCCATACGGTTTCAGACTCGGCATCACCACCGACCACCGTTCACGCTGGTTCGCCGACTCAACCAAAAAGGGACAGCGCTACCAGGACTACGTCACCGAGGACATCCGCATCCGTCAGCTACTGACCGAGAAGCTTGACCGCGCCGGTGTATCTCACATCGAGATCGAGAGAACTCGTGACCGCGTGCGCGTTGACATTCACACCGCTCGTCCAGGACTTGTAATTGGTCGTCGCGGTCAGGAAGCCGAAGCAATTCGCGCATCCCTTGAGAAGCTAACCGGCAAGCAGATTCAGCTAAACATCTTGGAAGTAAAGAACGCCGAGATGGATGCACAGCTGGTAGCTCAGGGTATCGCCGAGCAGCTTGCTTCTCGTGTTGCTTTCCGTAGAGCTATGCGTAAGGGAATGCAGGGAGCGCTTCGTCAGGGAGCTAAGGGTATTCGTGTTCAGTGCTCAGGCCGTTTGGGTGGAGCAGAAATGAGCCGTAGCGAGTTCTACCGCGAAGGTCGAGTTCCACTACACACTCTTCGCGCCAACATCGACTACGGCTTCTACGAGGCTAAGACCACCTTTGGTCGTATCGGTGTAAAGGTTTGGATCTACAAGGGTGACCTAACCGCTAAGGAACTAGCTCGCGAAACCGCAGCTGCTCCAAAGATGGGTAGACCTCGTCGCGAAGGCGGACCTCGTTCAGCTGACTCATCTGCTCCAGCAGCAGTTGCAGCACCAGCAGTAACTGAGGCTCCAGCTGCAGCAGCACCTACAGAGACTGTGGAGGCATAGAGATGTTAATTCCTAGAAAAGTAAAGCACCGCAAGCAGCACCACCCGAAGCGTTCGGGAGCTGCAACCGGTGGTACCGCTGTTCACTTCGGTGAGTGGGGCATCCAGGCGCTAACTCCTGCTTACGTGACCAACCGTCAGATCGAGGCAGCTCGTATCGCGATGACTCGTCACATCAAGCGTGGTGGAAAAGTTTGGATCAACATCTTCCCAGACCGTCCTCTAACCAAGAAGCCTGCCGAAACTCGTATGGGTAGCGGTAAGGGATCTCCTGAGTGGTGGGTAGCAAACATCAAGCCAGGTCGCGTGATGTTCGAAGTTTCTGGTGTGACCGAAGCTCTAGCTAAGGAAGCTATGTCTCGTGCGATTCACAAGCTTCCACTAAAGGCTCGAATCATCCGACGTGAAGAAGGTGACGCATAATGCCAATCGGCTCAAAGGACCTAATCGTTGACAACCTCGACAAGATTGAGGACTCACTGCTAATTGAGGAACTGAAGAAGGCAAAGGAAGAACTATTCAACCTACGCTTCCAGTCAGCTACCGGTCAGCTTGAATCACACGGAAGATTGCGTGCTGTAAAGCGCGACATCGCCCGCATCTACACCATCATTCGTGAGCGCGAGCTTGGCATCAGGGCTGTTCCAGCTCCTGGAGCCACTTTGCCTGCCAAGGCCAAGAAGGCTGAAAAGCCAGCGGCCGAAAAGACCGAAGCTGCTTCAGCTGAAGCTGCAACCGAAACTAAGGAGAGCAAGTAATGGCTGAGACCAAGAACGCATCTGCAGCGGAAGCTCGCGGCTACCGTAAGTCACGTCGTGGCTACGTAGTCAGCGACAAGATGAACAAGACCATCGTTGTACTGCTTGAAGACCGCGTAAAGCACCCGCTTTACGGCAAGGTTGTCACCCAGTCAAAGAAGGTCAAGGCTCACGATGAGTCAAACTCTGCCGGTGTCGGTGACCTCGTTGTAATCAGCGAGACCCGCCCACTATCGGCAACCAAGAATTGGCGTCTAGTCGAGATCGTCGAAAAGGCGAAGTAACCAATCGGACAAGATCTAAAAAGATTTTGACCAACTAACAAGGAGTATGAAGTGATTCAGCAGGAATCTAGACTCAAGGTGGCCGACAACTCGGGTGCCAAGGAGTTGCTAGCAATCCGCATCCTCGGTGGCTCAGGCCGTCGTTATGCAGGTATCGGCGACTTGATTGTGGCATCCGTTAAGGACGCTATCCCTGGCGGAAACGTCAAGAAGGGTGAAGTCGTCAAGGCGGTAATCGTTCGCACCGTGAAGGAGACCCGTCGTGCCGACGGTTCTTACATCAAGTTCGACGAGAACGCAGCCGTCATTGTTAAGGCCGACGGTGAGCCTCGCGGAACTCGTATCTTTGGTCCAGTTGGTCGTGAGCTTCGCGACAAGAAGTTCATGAAGATCATCTCTCTCGCACCGGAGGTAATTTAATCGTGCCAAGAATTAAAAAAGGCGACCTCGTTCAGGTCATCAGCGGATCAACCCAGGCGCGCGGCGGCGACCGCGGCAAGCAGGGCAAGGTCCTAGCCGTTGACTTCGAGAAGAACCGCGTAATCGTTGAAGGCGTCAACATGATCACCCGCCACAAGAAGGTCGGACAGACCGAAAAGGGCGCAAGAACCGGTGGCATCGAGACTAAGGAAGGCCCAGTTCACATCTCGAACGTGGCCCTAGTAGACCCAAGCACCAAGAAGCCAACTCGCATCGGAGCGAAGGTTGAGTCAGTCACCAAGGGTGGCAAGACCAAGACCGTTCGCACCCGCATCGCGGTTAAGTCAGGTAAGGAAATCTAATGGCTGACGAAAAAGACACAGCTGTAGCAGCTGAAGGCACCGAAGCAGTAGCAACCGAGGTTGTTGCTGAGGCAGTTGCCGAAAAGCCAGCAAAGGCGAAAGCTGAGAAGAAGCCTTACGTGCGCATCGTGCCAAGGCTTCAGAAGCGCTACCGCGCGGAGATCAAGCCTGAGCTTATGAAGGAGTTCGGCTTCAAGAACATCCACCAGGTTCCGGGTCTAACCAAGATTGTTGTGAACATGGGTGTTGGTGAAGCTGCCAAGGACGGCAAGCTAATCGACGGTGCAGTTCGCGAGATGACCGCAATCACCGGTCAGAAGCCAAAGATCAACTTGGCAACCAAGTCAATCGCGCAGTTCAAGCTTCGCGAGGGACAGGCAATCGGTTGCCACGTAACTCTACGCGGAGACAGAATGTGGGAGTTCTTGGACAGGTTGCTAAACCTTGCCCTACCTCGTATTCGTGACTTCCGTGGACTCAACCCAAAGCAGTTCGATGGCAAGGGAAACTACACCTTCGGACTAACCGAGCAGAACGTGTTCCACGAAATCAGCCAGGATGACATCGACCGCGTACGCGGAATGGACATCACCCTGGTCACCACCGCTAGAACCAACGAAGAGGGCCTTGCGCTACTAACAGCACTTGGCTTCCCATTCAAGAAACCAAACAACTAATCGGATAGGTCCCTAACGGGAAACCACCGAGGAAAGCAGACACTATGACAATGACAGATCCGGTCGCAGATTTTCTGACCCGGCTGCGCAACGCAAACTCGGCTCACCACGAGAGTGCTAGCTTGCCTTACAGCAAGCTAAAGGGCCAGATTGCTGAAATCCTCAAGAAAGAGGGTTACATCAAGAGCTTTGCAATTGCGGATGCCGAAGTCGGCAAGACCCTAGTCATCGACTTGAAGTATGGACCAAACCGCGAGCGTTCAATCGCTGGCATCAAGAGAGTGTCCAAGCCAGGTCTTCGCGTGTATGCCAAGTCAACCGAGCTTCCTCGTGTTCTTGGTGGTTTGGGTATTGCCATTTTGTCCACCTCATCCGGTCTACTAACTGACCGTCAGGCTGCCAAGAAGGGAGTAGGCGGAGAAGTCATCGCCTACGTTTGGTAATCAAAATGTCACGTATTGGAAAGTCACCAATCCCGGTTCCAGCCGGCGTTGAAGTAAACATTTCTGGATCAGACGTTTCTGTGAAGGGCCCTAAGGGTCAGCTACAGCTAACCGTTGCATCCCCAATCACCGTTGCACTGACCGATGGTCAGGTAGTTGTGACCCGTCCAGACGACGAGAGACTATCTCGCTCACTGCACGGTCTAACCAGAACTCTTATTGCCAACCAGATCATCGGTGTCACCGAAGGTTACACAAAGGCACTTGAGATCGTAGGTACCGGTTTCCGTGTTGCTGCCAAGGGCCAGGCTCTTGAGTTTGCACTTGGCTACTCACACCCAATCACCGTGAACCCACCAGCTGGAATTTCATTCGCAGTTGAGGGAAACACCAAGATTGTTGTTTCGGGAATCGACAAGCAGGCAGTTGGAGAAGTTGCAGCCAACATCCGCAAGCTTCGTAAGCCAGAGCCTTACAAGGGCAAGGGTGTTAGATACGCCGGCGAAGTTGTTCGTCGCAAGGCCGGAAAGAGTGGTAAGTAATCATGGGTCTAATTCCTAAGCTACGCGGCAAGAGCGCTACCGCTGCTCGTGTTCGCCGCCACCTACGTATCCGCAAGAAGATCTCCGGAGACGCAATGCGTCCTCGCATGGTTGTCACCAGATCAGCTCGCCACATCCTGGTTCAGCTAGTTGATGACACCAAGGGTGTAACCCTGGCTTCTGCTTCAACCATGGAAAAAGATTTCAGAACGCTGAAGGGCGACAAGACTGACAAGGCCACCAAGATTGGTGCCGCCATTGCAGATCGCGCCAAGAAGGCCGGTATCACCGAAGTGGTCTTCGACCGCGGCGGAAACAAGTATGCCGGTCGCATTCAGGCAGTTGCTGATGCAGCCCGCGAGGGAGGCCTGAAGCTATGAGCGAAGAAAACAAGGAGACAAATTTGGAAACCACCACTGCTGCTCCTGCAGTAGCCGTTGAGCCAGCCGAGCGCGAGGCTCGTCGTGGATCTCGTGACCGTGCCCCTCGTGGCGAGCGTCGCGACCGCGAAGAGACTAAGAGCCCATTCCTAGAGCGCGTTGTAACAATCAACCGCGTTTCCAAGGTCGTAAAGGGTGGACGTCGCTTTAGCTTCACCGCACTTGTCGTTGTCGGAGACGGCAACGGACTAGTCGGAGTTGGCTACGGCAAGGCCAAGGAAGTACCAGCGGCTATCGCCAAGGGCGTCGAAGAAGCCAAGAAGGCCTTCTTCCGCGTGCCAAGAGTTGGAAACACCATTCCGCACCCAGTTCAGGGTGAGGCAGCTGCCGGTGTTGTACTTCTTCGCCCAGCTTCCGCTGGTACCGGTGTTATCGCCGGTGGTCCAGTTCGTGCAGTTTTGGAGTGTGCTGGAATTCACGACGTGCTTTCAAAGTCACTCGGATCTTCAAACACCCTAAACATTGTTCACGCCACAGTTGCAGCACTGCGTAACCTCGAAGAGCCATCCGCAGTTGCCAACCGTCGCGGTTTGTCGATGGAGGAAGTTGTTCCTGCTGGACTACTTCGCGAGCAAAGAAAGGCTGTTTCGTAAATGGCTGCCCGTCTAAAAGTCACCCAGGTCAAGTCAAAGATCGGTGGAAGACCTAACCAGGTCGACACCCTTCGCTCACTTGGACTGAAGCGAATTGGCGACATTGTCGTCAAGGAGGATTCACCGGTAGTACGCGGCATGGTTAAGACCGTTGCCCACCTAGTAGTAGTCGAGGAGATCAACTAATGGCTGAAGAAAAGAAGCCAGCAGAAAAGCCAGCAGCTAAGAAGCCTGCTGCTGCAAAGCCTGCTGCTGAGAAGAAGCCTGCCGCCAAGACTGCTGCAAAGCCTGCTGCCGAGAAGGCAGCCAAGACTGCAGAGCTAGCAACCGAGAAGCCAGCTGCCCCAAAGGCCGAGAAGGTTGAGAAGGTTGTAAAGCTAGAGCGTCAGGCAAAGTCAAAGAAGAAGAAGGCAGCGCCTGCTGAAAAGTCTCCGATCTTGAAGCTGCACCACTTGCGTCCAGCTCCTGGTTCAAAGAAGGACCGCATTCGTGTTGGTCGTGGTGAAGCGTCTAAGGGTAAGACCTCAGGTCGTGGAACTAAGGGAACCAAGGCTAGATACCAGGTTCGTCCAGGCTTCGAAGGTGGTGGTGTTCGTCTAGTAATGAGAACCCCAAAGCTTCGTGGTTTCAAGAACCCATTCCGTATTGAGTACCAGGTTGTAAACCTAGACAAGCTAGTAGAGCACTTCCCGCAGGGTGGCGCTGTCACAGTGAACGACCTAGTAAACAAGGGCCTTGTTCGCAGGAACGAGCCTGTGAAGGTTCTGGGCACTGGAGACATCTCAGTTAAGCTGGATGTAAAGGTTGACAAGGTCTCCGGGCAGGCAAAATCAAAGATTTTGGCTGCTGGCGGCTCCGTTAGCAACTAGCAAATAGGCAATTAGCCAGGAGGCCTCAAGTTGATTAATGCCGTGATTCGTGCGTTCCGCACCCCGGATCTAAGACGAAAGCTATTCTTCACACTTGCTATCGTTGCCGTTTTCCGCTTGGGCTCTTTCATCCCTGCTCCATACGTTGACTATGGCAACGTGCAGCAGTGTTTGGCACAAACCAACAACACCTCTGGTTTGTATGAGCTAGTTAACCTATTCTCCGGTGGAGCTCTGCTTCAGCTATCGATCTTCGCTCTTGGAATCATGCCTTACATCACGGCATCGATCATCACCCAGCTGCTTCGCGTTGTTATTCCTCGCTTCGAGGCTCTGCACAAAGAAGGTCAGTCTGGTCAGGCAGTTTTGACCCAGTACACCCGCTACCTAACTATTGCGCTAGGTCTGCTTCAGTCAACAACCTTGATTGCAGTTGCCCGCCAGGGAGCCCTGTTCGGAGCTGACTGTGTGCTTCCGATTCTGACCGACTCTTCTCCTCTTGCCATCACCATGATGGTTATCACCATGACCGCCGGTACCGGTTTGATCATGTGGATGGGTGAGCTCATCACCGAGCGCGGTGTTGGAAACGGAATGTCGCTTCTGATCTTTGCCTCGATTGCATCTTCTTTCCCATCCTCGCTATTGGCAATCGCCGAGACTCGTTCAATCGAGACTTTGTTGGTTGTAATCGTGGTTGGTGTTGGAATCGTTGGTTTGGTTGTTCTAC
>JACCDZ012114721.1_pt1 | contig 11591 bp, 7 predicted proteins | sample 7449551 | NCBI WGS metagenome assembly JACCDZ01 (sample SAMN15323452, study PRJNA562643) | freshwater metagenome | isolation source: river surface water | place: USA:Blue River Watershed | collected 2017-08-18
AGTCCATGACATCGCCGTGGCGCTGGGCGTCGACCCTGCTTCCGACGACATCAGCGGCCTGCGCTACGGCAAGATCTGCATCCTCGCCGATGCCGATTCCGACGGACTGCACATCGCTACGCTGCTGTGTGCGCTGTTCGTGCGCCACTTCCGCCCCGTGGTGCGTGCCGGCCACGTCTATGTCGCCATGCCGCCGCTGTACCGCATCGATATGGGCAAGGAGGTCTATTACGCGCTCGACGAGCAGGACAAGAATGGCATCCTCGACAGACTGGTCGCCGAGAAGAAGAGCGGCAAACCCAACGTCCAGCGCTTCAAGGGCCTCGGCGAGATGAACCCGCTGCAGTTGCGCGAGACCACCATGAACCGCGACACGCGGCGCCTCGTGCAGTTGACGCTGGACGACGTGGAACACGCCGCCGATACCGACGAGATGCTCGACATGCTGCTCTCCAAGAAACGCGCCGGAGACCGCAAGACCTGGCTCGAAGAGAGCGGGAACCTGGCCGATCTGGCCGAATAAAAGCAGAAGCACACCATGACTCAGAACATTACAGTGAACGAAGACGGCGTCGAACAGATCGCCCTGAGCAGCTACTCGCAACAGGCCTATCTGAATTACTCGATGTACGTGATCAACGACCGCGCGCTGCCGCATATCGGCGATGGCCTCAAACCCGTGCAGCGCCGCATCGTCTATGCGATGTCCGAGCTGGGCCTCAAGTCGGGCGCCAAGTTCAAGAAGTCCGCGCGCACCATCGGCGACGTGATCGGCAAGTTCCACCCGCACGGCGACTCGGCCTGTTACGAGGCGATGGTGCTGATGGCGCAGCCCTTCAGCTATCGCTATCCACTGGTGGACGGGCAGGGCAACTGGGGCTCACCGGATGATCCCAAATCCTTCGCCGCGATGCGTTACACCGAATCCAAACTGCGCAAGTATGCGGACCTGCTGCTCTCCGAACTGGACATGGGCACGGTAGATTGGAAACTGAATTTCGATGGCACTCTGGAGGAGCCGCAGATTCTGCCCGCACGCCTGCCGAACGTGCTGCTCAATGGCGGCAGTGGCATCGCCGTGGGCATGGCCACCGATATCCCACCACATAACCTGCGTGAGGTGGCGAGCGCCTGCATACATCTGCTGGAGAATCCGGCGGCGTCGTTGAGCGACTTGCTGCTGCACATCAAAGGCCCGGACTTTCCGACGGCTGCCGAGATCATCAGTCCGCGCGCCGATATCGAGACTCTCTATCAAACGGGTCGCGGCTCGATCAAGGCACGTGCCGTGTATCACAGCGAAGGCAGTGACGTGGTGATCACCGCGCTGCCGTATCAGGTCTCTGGCGCCAAGGTGCTGGAACAAATTGCCGCGCAGATGCAGAAGAAAAAGCTGCCGATGGTGGTGGATCTGCGTGATGAATCCGACCACGAGAATCCGACGCGTATCGTCATCGTGCCGCGTTCCAACCGCATTGACGCCGACGCGCTGATGCTGCACCTGTTCGCAACCACCGATCTGGAGCGAACCTACCGCGTCAACTTCAACATGATCGGCACCGATGGTCGCCCGCAGGTCAAGGACTTGCGGATGCTGCTGGTGGAGTGGCTGGAGTTCCGCACTGTAACCGTGCGGCGCCGTCTGCAGAACCGGCTCGACCGCATCCTCCAGCGCCTGCACATTCTGGAAGGGCTGCTGACGGCGTTCCTCAATATCGACGAGGTCATCCACATCATCCGCACCGAGGACAAACCCAAGCCGGTGCTGATGGCACGCTTCGGGCTCTCGGACATTCAGGCCGAGGCGATTCTCGAATTGAAACTGCGTCACCTGGCCAAACTGGAAGAGGTGAAGATTCGCGCCGAACAAGAGGAGCTGGATGCCGAGCGCGAACGTCTCGAACAGATTCTCGGTTCGGCCGCACGCTTGAAGACGCTGATCCGCAAAGAGATCGCGCAGGATGCCGAAGACTTCGGCGATGCGCGCTGTTCGCCGTTGGTGCATCGTGCCGAGGCGCAAGCCTTCAGCGAGACAGAGCTGATGTCCACCGAGCCGGTGACCGTCGTGCTGTCGATACGCGGCTGGGCACGCGCGGGCAAGGGCCACGATCTCGATCCGCAGACGCTGCAGTACAAGTCCGGCGACGGTTTCAAATTCGCGGCGAAAGGGCGCAGCAATCAGAACGCCATCTTCATCGACTCGATGGGACGCACTTATTCATTGCCCTCGCACACGCTGCCATCCGCGCGCGGGCAGGGCGAGCCGCTGACCGGCAGACTGACGCCGGAATCGGGCGCTACCTTCGAGGGCGTGCTGATGGCGGACGATACTCAGCAGGTCTTGCTGGCCAGTGATGCTGGTTATGGTTTCGTCGCGAAAGTGGCGGATCTGCAGAGCAAGAACAAGTCCGGCAAGAGCGTGTTGAAGTTGCCGGAAGGCAGTCGCGTACTGCCACCCTTGCTGATCAAGGACTACGCCAATGATCTGGTGGTCGCGGTTACCAATGAGGGAAGGCTGCTGATGTTCGCACTGGCAGAGCTGCCGGAATTGCCGAGGGGCAAGGGCAACAAAATCATCAGTATCGCCTCCGGGCGTGTCAGTGAGCGGCTCGAATTCGTCGTTGCACTGTGCGTCCTTGCGCGCACGGATGTGCTGACAATTTACTCTGGCAAGCGTCACCTGAGCATGAAGCCAGCCGATCTTGAGCACTACCGGGGCGAGCGTGGCCGTCGTGGCAACAAGCTGCCACGAGGGTTCCAGAACGTGGATAGAGTGGAAGTGGTCGAGCCGTAGAATGACTTAGTGCGACTGGGTCAGAGTTCTGATCCAGTCGTTCTCTCTCACGCATCACTCTGTTCGTATCTCCTACTCTCCTCTGCTCAATTTGTGTGCTATCTTCCCGCCAAAAACCATGGTGGCAAAATGATATCAACATCCCTGTTTCCAAATTCCCGCTGGCCCAGTCTCCTTCCCCTGACGCTGTTACTGATCGGTGCCGATCTGCAGGCGCAGCAATCCGCCTCTCGCGCCACGTCCGGCGTCCCCGGCGCTCACATCGAAGAGGTGATTGTCAGTGCCACGCGGCGCGACCAGAGCAGCCAGCAGGTGGGCATCAGCCTGACTGCAATCGGCCGCGACCAGTTGCAGAGCCCGGTGGTTCGCAGTCTGCCCGATCTGGCCGACAGTCTGCCCAACGTCGAGTTGTTCGATGACTACGGCGGGCATGGCATGCCGGTGTGGGTGATTCGCGGTGTCGGTCTGCAGGACTTCAACGCCAACAACACACCCACAGCCGCCGTTTACGTCGACGAGGTTTACCAGAGTTCTTCCGTGCAGGGCGGCAGCGGCCTGTTTGACACCGAGCGTGTGGAAATTCTGAAGGGGCCGCAGGGCGGGTTGTACGGCCGCAACACCAGCGGGGCGTGGTCAGACAACTCACCACGCGGGCAAATCTGCAACAGCAGGAGGGCTATCTGACCTTCGGCGTCGGCAGCTGGGATGAGCGTCTGCTGGAAGGCGCCGCCAACCAACCCCTGAGCGATAAGCTCGCCGTGCGTATCGCCGGGCGCGTCAATCACAGCCATGATGCCTGGCAGACCAGCCTTCCTTCGGGACAAAAGCACGGTGAAAAGGACCTGTGGGACGTGCGCAACTGGTGGTTGCTGCAAACCTCCGAGCGCAGTCGGCTGGAACTGAAACTCTATGCTGGCGAGAACAATTCCGAGCTGCCTCTGGCGCGCTCTGTCGGACTCTATGCAGCGGATGCAGATTTCTGTGCGGCTGCGCTCGCAGGGCAGCGCGACGATCTCCAGTGTCTGAACTATGCGGGTCTGGTAGCGGCGCTCACCGGCGGTGCCGCCAGTCCGTCGCCCTCTGTGCAGAAGCGCGACGGCTCGACTTCGTTGTCGAGCACGCTGAACCGCCTCGACAACAGTCATGCCGGGGCGACCGCGTTGTTGACGGCAGATACCCACTGGTCCGCCCTCGGCTCCCCCCAATTGCAGGCGGTAAGCAATGTCGAGCGCTTCGACTACGGCTTGGCATTCGACTATGACGGCAGCGCCGCCGAGCTCGGCCATCAGATCACCGGGAGCGCCATCCGCTCCGCGTCGCAGGAGCTGCGACTGGTCTCCACTGCCAGTGGTCCGCTGGGCTGGCAGGTTGGCACTGTCCTGAGTCGCGAGGAGTTCGTGGAGGATCGCCAGTTCCGCCTGCAGGACAATATCCCGGTCGGTCTCGTGCACGGTCAGCTGGACTACGAGCAGATCACCCGCACACGCGCCGCCTACGCACTGGCAGACTACGCTTTGCGCGAGCGTTGGTCAGTCAACGGCTCTTTGCGCTATACGAAGGAGTGGAAGACTTATCGCGACGGCAGCGTCCGGGCGCCGGCATTCCCGCCTCCTTATGACGCGGTGGTCAGCGATCTTGATGGCGACTACGCGCTGGGCAGCCGCTGGTCCGGTAGCCTGGGGCTGAACTGGCAGCATACCGATGACACCCTCCTGTATGCCTCAGTGTCCCGTGGTTTCAAAGCGGGTGGCTTCTTCGGTGGATTCATTTTCGATCGCGCCGAGTTCGCACCCTATAAGGAAGAGACGGTGTTGGCCTACGAGACTGGCATCAAGACGCAGGCCCTGGAGAATACCCTGCGTCTGAATGCTGCGGTGTTCCATTACGACTACCGCGACGTGCAGGGCTTTGCCAACGTCGCGACCGGGCCCGCTGGTGGTGGCGCGTCGATCGTGCTGGAGCGACTGACGACGCTGGGTGACGGAACGCACTCCGGGGTAGATCTCGATCTGCTCTGGCTGCCCGTTGAGAACTGGTCCGTGCAGGCGGCGCTGGGGTACCTGGATGCTCGCATCGACAGCAATGCCGGAACAACCCTCAACATTCTGAAGCAGGAAGTCAGCACGGCCGGCGAACGTCCGTATGCGCCACACTGGAGCGGATCGCTGGCGCTGGCGCATACGCGGCCGATGTCCAGTGGACTTGTCGTGCAATCGGAGCTGTCCTGGCACTATCGCAGTGAATTCTCCGGCACGCTCAGCTCGGCGGTTGACAAGGCGATGAGCACTCTCGAGGGCTACGGACTACTGGACGGGACTGTGACACTAGGCCCCGTGGACGGGCGCTGGAGCATTTCCCTGTGGGGAAGAAATCTGCTCGACGAGGTTTACTCGCCGCGCAAGGTCTATGATTCCCTTGGCAGTTATGTGGACATCATGGGGCAACCGCGCTCTCTGGGTTTGCAGGCCCGCTATCACTGGTAACGTAGTGAATGGCAGCACAATCGAAAGCAGGCCTGTGTCACTTTTTAAAGAAATGCCAGCCGCACGAGCGGATGAGTTTGACCGCTCGTGCTGGAACAACGCTAGAAATGCAGGACTAAATGTAGGAATAATTGTAGGAAAAATGAACGCACTTCGAAAATATTAACTTCCAGATTTATATTCAACACCCTCCTTTCGTAAAAATTTGAATCTAGAAATAAGCTGAAAATAAAGGCATTTTTTAGATTTCATCAAGCTATTCCTGCCTCCATTCGTCATGACTCTGTCTCATTTGTCATGGCATCGTATTATGATGGTTCGGTTGAACTTTTTTACAATTCCGCTTCAACCTGATTCAGATCCAGTGACGGATACTTCAGTGCCTTCTGCGTCAGGCGCTCGCCATCGCGACATTCACTGACTGACTTCCAACAGGCTCTCCTGCTTGCCTGTGCAGCCGCCCGTGTTGCGACTCGCTCGTAAACCCATCGTCAACCGATAAGCCTGCTCAGGAGAACTACTATGGAACTGCGAAAACCAATTACCCCCTTACGCTCTGCAACAGTCACGCATCACATCAATGCACTTGGAGACTTTCAGCTTCTGCCGGGTTTGCTGCCGAACCTCGACGCCGGCGAGCAGCGGCTTGCTGCGTTGAATCGCACCGTGCGCGACAAGCTGGGAGAGGAGTACGCGTTGAAAGCCTATTATGGCGAGGAAGTGCTGAGCATTCCCGAGGCCACCTTCGATGCTCTCGCCCATTGCTACATGACGGTGTTCAACGAGAGCTGGGGAGAAAGCTGGACAGAGGCCTCAGCCAAACGCGAGATCAAAGACAGCCTGCAATGGAACCCGCAACGGATACCGTTGCTCTCACTCCTGTTCAAAGATGCCGAGATCATCGGCTTCTGCTGGGTGTTGTTGCTCGACAAGAGCGCGCTAAGCAAGGAGCGTGACATGCCGTGGGAATTGTCAGATGCGGAGAAGAGTGGAGGGCTCGCCATTTCGACCTACTGGATGGAGGAAGTTGTGAAAAAAGATCGCATCATGTTCATCAAGGAGCTTGGTGCATTGAAGGAACATCGGCAAAAGGTCTCGCCTTTCCTCTCCATTCCGCTTTTTGAGAGGGCTGTACAGATGGGATATGATGTCGCCTTCCTGTGGACCAACGTCTACAGCAAGGCATTCAAATGGGGATTGGGTGTCGGCTTTTCCCCGGTACATTTCTTCATTACCAACAACCTGCTGTTGATGTATGGCAGCGTCAAGGGATCGTTGGACACATTGAAGGCCGTCGTCGACGCTTCGTTCAGCAAGCAGAGCCAGTACTACATGATCAAGAACATCAACAAGTATCTGCTCAAGGGGGAGGCTCGCAACTGAGGTCGCTCCTGCGATCCGGTCGCTGCAACGATGAACTATATCTTTGTGCCCAATGCCATCGTGCTGGTATTGCTGGGTTTGTACACTTGGCGGCAGAATCCGGGACGGTTGTCATTCACCTATCTGATGACCAATCTCGCGGTTGCTGTCTGGGCACTCTGCTTCCTGTTCCTGCATGAGTTTCAGTCGTTCGTGCCGATCAACCCAGTCTCGCAATTGCAGCTGGTGAGTGCCATTGTGTTTGCCAACGGGTTTATCTATACCAGTCTGCTTTATCCCTCCGTCAGAAAGATGCCGGGGCGATGGCTCAATGCCATCAATGCTCTGACAGGCACTGGCTTCACGCTGCTGATTCTGTTCAGCGACGTGGTTTCCCGCGCAGAATTGCAGGACGGAGCAATCGTCTACATCGATGGTGCCGGGTATCTGTATTACTCGATCTATCTGGTGCTGCTGGGCTCGCTCAGCGTGATCAATCTGTTCATCAGCTACCGGCGCTATCCCGAATACAAAGTCCGCCTCGCTTACATGCTCACGGGGCTGGGGCTGTTTATTTTTCTGGGCATCTTCTTCGATCTGATTCTGGTGCTGTTTGGCAACTATGACTTGCTGGTGTTCGGACACCTGGCATCCGTATTTCCTTCGCTGTTTTTTGCCTATGCGATCAGCAAGCATGACCTGCTCGATATCCGTATGGTCGTGCAGCGCAACACCGCAAAGGTCATCGTCGCTTCACTGATCGTGACCAGTCTGTATCTGGCGTTTCAGATTTCTTTCAGCCGACCGGCGTCAAGCCTGGTGCTGATCTGTCTGCTCGGTGTGGTCTGGGCCTTCGCCGCTGCTCCTCTCGAGCTGCTGCTGATCACGACGGCACGCCGCAAGTTCGTCCGTGGCTGGTACGACGCCGAAGACATCCTCAATCGCCTGTCCGGGGCATTGGGCCAGGAAAAAAATCGGCGCGACATCTTTCGTCAGTTGATCGAGGAGCTGGACAACACCTTCGAGCTGGAGCGCGCGCATTATGTGGTGGCAGTACGGGGCGATGATGACCAGTTGCGGGGTTACGAGCTGTTCGCCTCGCAAGGGTCGGCCCAACCGGCCACCTCTGCCGTTATCGAGGCACTGGCGGTCGATGACGCATTTATCGACGAGTGTCGCAACCGAAGCTCGCTTGCCAGTCTCGAAGAGTTTGGTGCCTCCGCACAACGGCGCTTCCTTGCGCTCGGGCATCAGCATCCTGAATTGAGTCTGGTCATTCCCTGCTTCTCACCGGAAATTCTTGAGGGCGTGCTGATTCTGGGTGAGCGTAGCAATCAGGAGCCATTCTCGAAGCGGGACCGGCAATTCCTGACACGGCTGCGCAGCTATGTGTCCGCCATTCTTTACCGTCTTACGCCATTTGAGAGGCTCGAGAAGCTCTACGCCGAAAATCAGAAGCGCCTGCACGACGCCGAGATCGAGTTGATGCGCGCGGAAAAGAGCCGTGCCATCGCCCATGCGACGCGCCAGGCGCATCACGAGATCAGAACGCCCCTGAATATCATTCGCCTGAGTGCGAGACGTATCCGCGATCTCGAGAGCGCCGAAAAATATCGCGAGATCATCGAGGCCCAGGTCGACCGTGCGACGGAGATTGTGGAGGAGACGTTGGCGTTCACCGATGCGGATGTCGACGAGAGTGAACGCGTACAGTCAGTGGACCTCAATCAAGTGCTGACGCGCTGCCTGCGTCTGGCACCCGAATCCATTCACGAAAAAGTGCTGGATCTGCAGCACGATCTGCCGTCAGTCCAGGGCATCCCCGGCGACTTGCAGGTGCTGTTTTCCAATCTGATCAAGAATGGCCTGGAGGCGATGCCAGAGACCGGGACTTTGCGTATTCGCACACGTGGCGAGCGTGGTGAGGTGGTCGTGTCGGTCAGCGATACTGGGGTAGGGATTGCGCCGGAGTTGCGCGAGAAGATATGGGAACCGTATTTCAGCGGCAAAGTCACTGCCGCAGGAAATGCGACCGCAAGGCGCGGCTGGGGTCTGACTATCTGCAATCGCATCATCACCGAGCACAAAGGGACGATTCAGTTCTCCAGCAAACCAGGGCTCGGTACGACCTTTACGGTGCGCCTGCCTGCAGAGCCACCTGTTGCTATTTCCGAAGCTCTTTGACCCACCGGGCTTCGCGTTCGATCAGAATCTCACGCAGAATTTCCGCTTCTTGATGCACGATGATGCGCTTGAGGAGTGTCAGCAATTCTTCTTCGTCAAAGGGTTTGACGATGTATCCCGAGGCAAGACCCAGCGTCGGGTCTTTCGCCAGTTGCAGGCGCTCCTTGTCGCTGTAGGCTGAAAAAATCACGATGGGGATGTGACGCTTGAACGGGCTTCTGCCTTCCTCTGTGCGCAGTCGCTTGATGAAGACTTCGCCGTTCATTCGGGGCATCTGCCAGTCCAGCAGAATACAGGCGACGCGATTGCTCAGGAAATTGAAGCCGCGTTGATTGTCTTCCAGCACCTGAAAGGCATGCTCGCCGTCATACGCAGGAATTGCCTGGTAGAGTCCTGTTTCGTTGATGATCTCCACCACCAGCGCGGATTGTGTTTTGTCATCTTCGACGACCAGTACCAGCGGTTTAGATTTCATGTGAGCCCTCCGCTCCGGTGGTCATCAGGATTTCAGGTGCGCCAGTTGCTGCCAGGAGCGCCAGCTCTTGCGAAAGACAAAGATCGGTCCCTGCACGATGCCTGTCAGGATGGCGAATGGCAGCAGAAGCAGAGCAATCAGCGTGTTGGCGAGAATGAGCAGGACTGGAAATGGTTCACGTTTGAATTCTGTCTGTATCTCGCTGTTGGTCAGCTCGACGAGTTCGATAGGCTTCGATTTCATGCGATGCGTGAGAATGGCGCCGGTGAATTTGTTGTAGCTGCGCAGGGGATAGCGCTTCCACTGCGTCATTTGCAGATGGTTCAGATCGGCCCAGTTTTCATAGACCGCCAGCATTTTGAAGAAGACTCCCCCGAGGATTCCGTAACACAGACTCCAGAGGAGGATCAAAGGGAAGCAGACAGCGGTCAATAATCCTTTAAGCATCTTGTAACTCCTTTTCAATATCACCTGACGCTAGTATACACTACCGTCAGTCGCACAGTTTCCGCAACATGGCCGCTGCGTAAACCGGATTTTTATCCCTGATTTCCACCAAAGTGCATTCCATGCCCGCTCTGTCATGCTGACAACCAACTCGCTCGTCAAAGGATTGCTGATCGTTGCGTACCTGGCGCTGTATGGAGCGCTGGCGTTTCTGCTTCGGGGTCTGGTTAATGACCCGTTGTTCCAGGCCCTGCTGCAAATCTTTTTCATCGTGTTTATCTGCCTGACCTACGATGTGCTCTATCCCTATATGCTCATGGGGTTCAAGTCCTCGCGCGGTGATCTTCCGGCTGCTCGGCTCGGCTCTCTGGCCGCGCTCATCAATGCCATGCACGAGTATGCCGATCTGGACAGCCTGCTCGATTTCGCGGGCAGAGCGCTGACACGCTTGATGAATGTCGAGAAGACCACGATCTTCATTTGCGACACGCTCGTGGCAGCCAGTGCTGAAGATCGTCATGCGGGCAAAGGAATGCAGCTGTGGGTGCCGGGCCTTCTCGAGCTGAGTGATGATGAGCGGCAGCATTCCCCGCATCTCAGCGATGCCTCGCTGATCAGGCTGGAGGAGACCAATCCGCTGTTGCTGTACGCACGCAGTCAACGCTCCGTTTTTTTTGCCTCGCATTGCACGGCACCGGTGGCACGCGAGCTGCAGCGCTTCGATGCCGAGCAGGCGTTGCCGGCGCACGGCGAACAGGGGCTGTTGTGTCTCTTGCTGCCAGGCGGCAGACTTCTGCACGAGGGCAATCGCGAGGATGAGGCCCCTCTGCTGCACTTCTTCTGCCGACAATTGAATATCGCCGTCGAGCGTATCGACGTCCAGCGCAAGCAACAGGTCAGGAAGGAGGCGATTCATACCGAGAAGATGGCGTTGCTCTCCAATCTCAGCGCCACGATCGCGCATGAGATGCGCACGCCCTTGTCGGGAGTACGGGCGAGTATCAGTGGCGTGGAGTCGTATCTGCCGGATCTTCTGGAAGGCTACCGCTATGCCAGCCTGCAGGAGCCGTCGCGCTTTTTTCCGATCCGGGCCGAGCACCGTGACATGCTTGAAGGCACTCCTGCGCGCATCAAGAGCATGGTGGATCAGGCCAATTCCGTCATCGATCTGCTGCTGGTGAATCTGCGCAATCGCGAGCTGGATCGCTCCAGCTTTTCCCGTTGCACCATGGCCGCGTGCGTGGAAGAGGCTCTGCTGGCATATCCTTTCAAGCGGGACCAGCGCCAGCTTGTGCACTATTCGGTTGGCAATGGCTTCGATTTCATCGGCGTGCACTCGCTGATGGTGTATGTATTGTTCAATCTGATCAAGAATGCTCTCTACAGTGTTGAAGCGGCAGGCAAGGGCGAGATCAGTATTACATTGGATTGCACCGCTGAGCAGCATCGCCTGATATTCACCGACACCGGCCTGGGGATCAGTGCGGAAAATCTACCGCACATCTTTGACCGCTTCTTCACGACCCGGAACGATGGCACAGGTGCCGGGCTGGCCTTCTGCAAGCGTACCCTCCTCAGCTTCGATGCTGCCATCCGTGTCGATTCGGTGCTGGGCGAGTACACCACCTTCACGCTGGATTTTCCGGTGCTGGTGGAAGAGGGCAGGGACGGCGGCGAGCGCCTCAAGCACTGACAGCCACTAATTTAGGTACTAATGCAGGTACTTCTGGCCTGCGCCAGCCTGTGGCGCGCTGATGTGGGCGCTGTAGGGAGCAATATCCTCCGGATGGTACTTGCGCAGCAGGCTCCTTGCCTGGTCGCCCGACAGCATCGCGCAATAGTAGGC
>JACCDZ011796945.1_pt1 | contig 11588 bp, 7 predicted proteins | sample 7449551 | NCBI WGS metagenome assembly JACCDZ01 (sample SAMN15323452, study PRJNA562643) | freshwater metagenome | isolation source: river surface water | place: USA:Blue River Watershed | collected 2017-08-18
ATACGACCGGTGTATAAAAAACAAAAGCAGGCCCCGAAGGGGCCTGCTTTTGAAATAGTTTTTTTAAATTACCATGCAAAGTGTGCGAACGCTTTGTTTGCTTCTGCCATTTTGTGTGTGTCTTCTTTCTTTTTAACAGCAGAACCTTCATTTTTACTTGCAAGAATAAGTTCTTCTGCAAGTCTCTTGTACATAGGTGTTCCTGTTTTTGATTTTGCAGCTTGAATCATCCAAGTCATTGCAAGGAAATTTCTTCGTTCTGGTCGAACTTCTCGTGGAACTTGATAGTTTGCTCCTCCAACTCGTCGTGATCGGATTTCCATTACTGGTGAAGCATTCTTAAGTGCCATATCGAAAATTTCTAGTGGATTTTCTACTTCTGCTTTCTTTTGGATTTCTTCAAAAGCTTGGTATACAATTTTTTGAGCAATGTCTTTTTTGCCTCGTTCCATTATATGATTAATGAATTTTGAAACCTTCACTGAATTAAATCGTGAATCTGGTTTTGGTATATTTCTATTTTTTACTGGTCTTCGCATGATATTTTAAATTATTTAGCGGCCTTTGGTCGTTTAGCACCATATCGAGATCGGCCTTTCATTCTTTTTTGTACTCCTTCTGAGTCCAAAACTCCTCGTACGATTGTGTATCGAATGTTAACATCCTTTACTCTTCCTCCTCGAAGAAGAACCACTGAGTGTTCTTGTAGGTTGTGTCCCATTCCAGGGATGTATGCAGTTACTTCTTGTCCGTTTGTAAGTCGTACTCGGGCAATTTTTCGAATAGCAGAGTTAGGTTTTCGAGGTGTTTTTGTTGTTACTTTTGTACATACCCCTCTTTTAAATGGTGATGTATAAAATGATGGTCGGTTTTTAAGAGTGTTAAACCCACGTGTAAGAGCAATCGCTTTTGATTTTCGCTTTGTCTTATTTCTATTCTTTTTAACTAATTGATTTACTGTTGGCATATATAATAAATGTATGTAGGTCGTACTTTAATATAAAAGTACAAAATTTGCAAGTACCAAAGAAGACATATCTCTCAAATACCACACTTTTATTCAATAAAAACTAACATCCAAGCAAGATACATGAAAAAATAGTTTTTACCATTTTAATCAAAAAGATGACTATTTTGAAGAAAAAGTTGTTTTCTATATTATGAGCAACTTGATTTTCGATAACCTCAATATGAAGAATAATTGGTGTTGCATATGAAGAAAGAATATATGTACCTGCTTTTGAAGGGGCTTTCATTTCAATAATATTATTAGAAAATTCGATTTCTTCTCCTTCAAATTTTGCTGTATATGTAGAATTTTGAAGTGTTGGAATGAGAGCAATTTTTATAGTGTCCCCAGCTGACACATATACAATTTGTACAATTTCTCCTTTTGAATTTGAAGAAATAAAAGATCCTAATGGTTTTGTATTATGCTCTGAATATACACTAAATAAACCTTTCTGCTTTGTATCTTCTATACGAATAGGATTATTTTTAATAAAAATTAGATCATTAATATTTCTAATATTTAAATATGAAAGAAGACTAGGTGCTCCATAAAATTTATTTTCAAGTTCTTTGAAGACATTACCACTGAAAAAATTTCTTATTTTATCAATAAACGAGAAAGAATCTCCTCCAATTCCAAATATTGGTAATGGCCTAAAATCTAATTCAGAAATATCTGGTAAATTAAATTTTACAATTGGGATCAATCTATCTATCCAATTTAAACTCCTTGAACCATCGGTTCTATTTGCAGTAGGGTTTTCACCTCCTGTATTATTTGGGGTATTAAGAGAAGGATTAAATACACCTGTTTGATTCGAAACTCCTCTACTTCCAGATCTTCCTGAAGGTGGATTTTCACACCCTCCTCCTTGAGCGACTGTTGAAGTAGCATCCCTGCCAGGCTCAAGAGTCTGTATAATATATTGAGCAGTATCAATAAGTGTTACCGAACCACCATCTCCTCCATATCCACACACAAAAGCATCTCCTCCAGCTGCCAATATACTTGTATTCGCTTCTACACCAATACTATTAAGAAGATACAATGTACCACCATCTCCTCCATCATGTTCTGGGTCTCCTCCATTTACCAATATCGGTCCTGTTGAAGAATATCTAATATCAATATTCCCTCCATTTCCACCGCTTACTGTTTGATATCCATCTGCTCCCATTGCACTTGTTGTTCCATATATAGTGATATATAAAAGATTAAAATCATATGCGTCATTACCAATAAGAGGGCCATTACCAAAAATATTTCCAGTAAGTGCATATCCTCCCCCATTAAGAGTTATCCCATCACCTGAGATGTATATATTATTTGTTATATTATTTTTTAATGTTGTTGATGCAAAAAGAGTAATGTCTTCTGATATTACTGGAAGACGACCAAGTGGTGTTGTTGTTGCACTATATAAAAACCAATTTGAAGTATTTGACCAATTATTATCTCCAGAAATATTTCTAAATGAAATAGAGTTTGCATGTGAATAGTATGTTTTTGAACCAAAAACTGTTCCACCTAATAATTTTGAAGCAAGCCATGCTTTATATCGATATGCATTTCCTGTTACAATTCCTGAGTTTGTTGCTTCATCATCAAAATGTGCATTACCGGCAACTGTCCCAAGATTTGAAGAATCATCTTCAAAAAATACTGTTCCCTCTGTCCTATTTAGATTTGTACTTGTATCCTTAAACACCCAAATTGAAATAGGATTAGATTGATTATCATATATAATTCCTGTTGTAGTTCCTGTCCCCAAAAAGACAGTATCGTCTTCAAAGGTAATAATCCCTGATGCAGAAGTAAGTGTATTAAATGTAAGATCTCCATTTATTATTCCTCTATTTACTGAATTATTATTTAATAAAACATTTCCGTTAATTGTTCCATAATTAATTGAAGAATTATTAAGTGTACTATCCCCATTAATTGTTCCGGTATTTATCAAACTTCCCGAAACAGTTACAGGAGTTGTTGAACTTGTATTAATTACACCTGCATTATGTACCGTAGAAACAAATCTACCACCAGTCACAACACCAGAAGATGTGATTGTTGAACTTGCTATAGAAGAGAGTGTATCTGCTTCAAATTCATCTTCTATAATTATAGAACCACTTATTGTTGAAGATGACACAATCATATTGCCAAAACCAGAAACAAGTCCCGAGACAGTAATATTTTCCAATGTAAGAGGATGTTCTGAACCAGTAATAGATGATGCACTATAATAATTTCCTAATCCATCGTCTCCTCGCAATGTTGTTGTTGCAGTTATGGTACATGATCCTACATTTGAAGTTAGATAATAATATGGACGAGTTACTTCATCGAGTGGTGTTGAACAATCTGTATCTATTGGTTGTGTATTGTCATATGTAAGAGCAATGCTTTTTTCTGCAATATTTCCATTACTATCAGTACTTTTTACAAAAAAGGTATGTGCACCTGCTGATGGTTTTGGGATATCAGAACCACCTAATGCACAATTTACACTTATATATGTGCCTGCATCAAATTTATATTGACACAAGGTATTTGTATCCCACTCAATATCAGGATCCCATTTAATATTTGTACCAGAAACAGGTGAAGAGATTACAAGATCCGGCGCTCCTATACCAATAAGTGAATTCCAAACAAAAATAGAATTTTGCAATGCTTCAAATGTATTTGTAATAAGAGAGTACGTCGCGCCTACAACATTAACAGTAGCCCCATTTACCGCTTGTATAATCCAATGTATTCCATTATGTGTAAAATCCTCCAAAATAGTAAAAACTCCTGTACTATATTGTCGTGTAATATATCCTGTTACTGTTCCTGTATGTTCTGAATTTTCTCCTACAAAAGTTGCATTACCTATAATAGTTCCATTATTTATTGAATTATCCTCAAAACGTGCAGCGTCTCGTGCAGAAGAAGAAACAGTAATGGTGATTTCATTTATTGAAGAGTTTTTAAAAATAACACTATACACAGATGCAGGAACTGTTGTTGTTGATATTGTCCCAGATAAAATAATCGCAGTATCCCCTGAAGTAGGAATTACGGGTGCATGTATTGTCGCGTTAACATCTACCCACCAATTCAATATGTCATCCCACATACCCACGACACCATGTCCGCTTGCAGAATCATTATAATAAAGACCATCGTAATCATGATAAATTACACTTCCATTTGTTGTTCCACCAAGTGGTCGAACAACTGGTGCATATACATGCGAATCACCTGTTACAGTCCCAAGATTTGTTGAGGTGTCTCTGAATTCTGCATTACCTATTACTGTTCCTGATATTGTATTACTACTTGTATCTGTAAATACGGCATCCAAATTCAAAATACCTACGAGAGTAGATGTATCTTCAAATATAAACGAAAGTATTTCTTCCGAATTTTGATCAAAAATATCTCCACTAACATAACCAGTGCCAGAAAAACTATTTGAACCGGTTACAGAAACAATTCCTGAATTTGCAATAAATTGATTAAATTGTGCATCACCTGTAATTGTTCCTGTATTTGTTGAAGATGCACTTAATATTACATTTCCATATACTGTTCCTGAGTTTGTAGAACTTGCATTATATACAAATGTTCCTGCCCCAGTATAAAGAGAACCGTTATTTGTTAATTTACCTGCTACACTATTATTTGCATATATAGTTCCGTTATTAACAACATCTGAAACAAAACTTACAGAACTTGTTGCGACACTTCCCCCAACAGCTATTGTTGTATTTGCAAGTGAACTTGAACCATCACCAGAAATTTGTCCTGTGACACTTGTGTTTCCAAAAATATTTGAAGAATTAATAATATTCAAAACTCCTGCACCTGCACCAGTTGTTGATACAGATCCTGTTACATTAATATTAGAAAGTGTGCCACCATATAATCCTGCACTTATGTTTCCTGTAAGTGTATAGCTATCTCCTTCTATAGTTATGCCTGTTTTTAAAATAGAACAATTACTTGTACTATTACCTGTCAATGTATATGTACCCGAAAAATACAATGAACCACATGCTGTAATATTGCCTGGGATAATTGGGAATGCTCCGCCAATATAACTCCCATAATTAATTCCATTTACAATAAAATTTGAAATAGAAGAAATTGTTGTATTTGTTGTTGTAAGTGAATCTATATATGAAATAGAAAAAGTCCCACTTGTTGTATATATTTTATTTGAAATATCTAAATCATCTTTTGAAATAGAAATTATTCCAGATGTTCCTGTTGTACTTATATTCCCAACAGAAGAATCTACAACAGACACATTTCCCCCTCTTCCAATAACACCCGTTCCAGAACCAAGCCCAGCATTTGCAACTATGGCTCCCATGGTTGAATTTTCTATTATGAGCGTTCCCCCATCTCCTCCATTTGTATTACCACTTGTTGCAGTATTACCACTTGTAAATACTCCACCAAAAAAACCAGAGAATGTAATATTTTGTATTGTAGTTGTTGCAGGAGCAGAACTGCCAGAGGAAGAAGATGTCGCAATGATTGCATAACTTGCATTTGAAACATCTGCCAATACAGTATGTCCATTTCCATTAATAGTTACATTATCAGCTTCAATATAAAAACAACTTTCCGAAATACCGATTAAATCTTCTGTAAGAGTATATGTACCTGCTGTTGTTATCTTCCCACAAGATGTAATATTTCCTGGTGCAAGCGGTAAATTTGAAACAGAGTATAACCCCCTCTGTACTTGATCAATGCTCCCAGTAATAGAAAAATTTGTTGAATTTGATTGGTCTCCAGAGCCAAATGTATATTCTTCCACAGAAAAATTTGTTGATTGAAGTGACGCAGAAAAAACTGAAAATGGTAAAACGAGAGATAATAAAAATATAGATAGAGAAAAAAAACTTTTTTTAAAAAAATCACTCATACTTTTATTGTATCAAATTATTATTATATTGCTGGTTCCGCACTCACAGATTCTTCTGTAGAATTTGATTCTTCTACTGTTTCCGTAGAAGATTCTGAAAGAGAAGGATTATCTACTACAGGAACTATCTCCTCTGGATTTTGAGATGATACTGACTCATTTTGTTCTTGAGGAGTATCAGAATTAGTATCTGGCACTTCTACAGAAGGAGTTGTTGTTGCTTGTTCTGTATTATCTGAAGTATTATCTTCTGAAGAAGAGACTGGGCTTAGATTTTGTTTTTCAAGTAATATTTTAAGTTCACTTTCTGTAATACATGTTTCACCAATACACAAAGTATTTGTTTTAAATTCATCTTTGAATCCTTCGATAATATGCATAATTTCTTGAATCGCAGAAAGTAACAAAATAGGAAGTCGTGAGTAATTAACTCCTTTGTATCCATCAGTAGGATTAGTAAATACAAGTTCTGGGAATATTGTTTCTACATGTTGTGCAATAAGACCTATATCGTGTGAATTATTTGAAATCCAATCAAATTCTGAAGCCTCTAATTGGAGCACTCTTTCAAGGGTATTTATTGTATTAAGTCTTGTGATATTTTTCTTCAATCTTTCATCTGAAGCTGAAGTTGTAAGTGTGCCATCTGCTGTTAAGTTAAGATCAAATCCATACGCACCTGATGTTACTGCAGTAAACTGAGCATTACCTACAACTGATAGTTTTTGTGATGGAGATGATGTACCTATACCTATGTTTCCAGCAAAATAGTTATTATCATTACTATCTGCTTGATATATACCCCATCCATTCGCTACAACACTCGCTGTTTTTTGTCTATCAATATATAAACCATATTGATTTGTAATTGTACCTCCTGATGTTAATGGTGTTTGAGCCCAGAAGTTTACAGAGTTTGTAATAGTTCCTGAAAATCCTGAATCTGCACCTGTTAATGATACAAAACCTGCAACTCCTTGTATATTACCTGAACCTTGTGCTGCCGCAGTTGCGTAGTTTGATTGTAAGTTTGCAAGTATTGTATGTGTACCATTAAATGAACCTCGTTTAAGAGTTTGGTTAACCGTTCCTCTGATTAAGTTACTTGAAGTGTTTGCACCTGGTGTCCAAGATGTATAAATTTGCTGGTTATAATTTACAAGGTTTGCTGTTGCAAGAGTTGATGCAAGAGTTGTAATCAATGCTTTTGTACCACTTGCACCATCATTAAATCCTGTTATCTCTGCTCGTACACCTGATGTTGGTGCTTCGTTACCAAAACCAAATTGACCAGTAGAGTTAATAACTCCTCTTGATGCGTTACTTGTCCAAAATCTAATATTATGAGCACTTAACGTTCTCAACATAAGAGGGGCATTGTTTGCATCTATATAGTTTGAATCTCCTGAATATGAAGATATTGCTATGGAACGAGTTCCAGACATATTACGTATCACAGAGGCTGTTGCATCTTGAACATCAAGTTTGTAACTTGGCGCACCTCCAATTCCAATATTTCCATTAGAACCAAGAATTGTCATAACCGATACACCTGGAACAGAACCAGTAGCACCTTTTAATAGTTCTAGTCTGTCTGAACTTGTATAATCATTTTGCCATCTCCATCTATATCCATTTGTCTTCCCAACTTCTATAAAACCAGAGTTAGAACTTTCAACTCTCAATCCCTCTAGGTTTCCTACTGAAAGATGAAGTTTATCACTTGGAGAGCTTGTACCAATACCTACATTCCCACTTGCATCAATTCTCATTCGTTCAGTACCACCTGTTACCATAGCAAGTACATCTGAACCAGTACCAAAAATACCTGTATTTTGATCATTTGAAAAACGAAGTCCAAGGGATGAAACCCCTCCTCCAATAATTTCAGTTGCAACAGTTGCTGTTAATGTTGAACCAACAAACAATCTTGTTGAACCACCAGTAGTAATTCCTAGCTGATTTGCTGAATTCAAAAATAGACCCGTATCCAAATCCCCACTAAATGAATATGAAGGGGCAGATAATGTTCCTGCTGGCACCTCAATCTGTCCTGAACCAATAGATAATTTGGATGTTGGTGTACTTGTACCAATACCCACATTACCAGTACTTCCAATCAAAGTTATTTGATTTGCTGCCCCCACACTTCCACCAGCAATTCCAACATTTCCTGCAGATTTAATATTTAACTGAGTACCACTTCCATGATTTGTACTATCAAAGAATCCAACCCATCCTCTATCAATACCTGCTGATTTCATAAAGAAATGCGGACCCTTGTTTGTGGTACCATTTGGAGCAGTTGGTTGGTCAAACAGAAAAGAACCCACGTTGGCAAGTGAATCACCATATATTTCCAATGGCGCTCTAGGAGTTAATGTTCCAATTCCTACCTTACTGCTTGCTGAATTTACAAATAACGTTGGAGTAGAAGAAGTTCCAACTTGCAGATTTCCCCACACATCTAATTTTGAATCTGGCGTTGTGGTACCAATCCCCACATTCCCACTTGCGTCAACTCTTAATCTTTCTGTATTATTTGTTTGCAATTTAATAATACCAGTTGATTTTTGATTATTAATAGTAAAATGACCAGAAGTATCAACTAATAATTGTGTATAATCTAAACCAGAACATTGTCCTCCATTTCCATCTAAACAAATTCCTGCTGTGCCAGAAGTCGAGTTATCAACTATAAAATTAGTTCCCCCGGTACCGACAACAGATAATTTTCCAGACGGGGAATTTGTCCCCACCCCAACATTTCCACTCGCAGTTACAGTAAAGAGAGTTGTATCATTGGAATCTTTAATATTAAACAAGTTTGCGACTTGCCCAACTGCTCCTTTAAGAGTTAAGACTGCCTTATTCACAGATGTAGAAAGCATTGAAACAAGAGTGTTTGCAAATCCTGCAAGTGTTCCAAATGAAGAGTCTCCTGTTCCAGATACTCTTGATGCAATTTGGGAGAATGCAGTAGATGAAAGCTGTGAACGAGGTGCGAGCGTTTCAAATGTATTATTGTCTGTTGAAACTTCTATTTGAAGATACACAGGATTATTTGTATTAAAATCATAATCAAGAGTATCTGGGTATCCATTAGTAGTATCTCCGATTAATACAGAAAAAGAACCTTGAGATACGGTTAGTGGTATTGCAGTAGGACTAGATGATGGCCATACTTTATTTCCTGATCCTGGTGTTGCAGAATCATAGAGAGAAAACTTGAAGTAATATGTTGTTCCTCCGCCACCAAGAGGGTTTCCTCCTGTGTCTGTAAGTTTTCCTGTGTATGAGAGGTGTGATGGTACTCCTTGAGCATAAATAGGAGTTATTGTAATTAATAGAAAAAAGATACATATAGCAAAAAGAACATATGTTTTGATACCGTGTATCCGTTTATTCATATACCTATATATTTTAATAAAAAAACTATATAGTTTCAATGAAAATGAGAAATTTTATGTTAATAAAAAATATTATTTTAAAAAACTAATTTTTTAATTTAATAGTTTTAATTTTTTCTTCTTTTTTTGATAAATCAAATTCAAAAAATGAACCCACTGTTCCCCTTATTGAAGAAGAGATCGAAAATGCTGTTGTTTGTACAGATGCAAGATTTTGAGAAATATTAGATACACCAAACATTATTGTTGAAACACCTGTATATATTATTTTATCAATAGAATTAAAATCATATTCTTCTTTTAGATATTCAAATCCCCCTTCTACATGTGAAAGATATTTTTTTGGATAAATCAGAGTTGATTCTAATAATCTATTTTGTTTAAAAATATCCTTATATATTAAAGCAATATCTTGTACACCATACCAAAATGATTCTCCTATAAGTTCATATCCTGAAAGCACAAAAGCTCCCATTTTATTCATATCTTTATATGTTTCTAACAAAATTTCTCCTTGTTCAAGATGAATAACAAGGTACTCACTTCCTACTGTATTCAAAAATGAAAGAAAGTTCATTGGTAATTCAGCAATAGTTTTATAAAATTCAGCATATCCATCAACTAAATATTGCGCAGAAGCAATAACCTCGAGCGTTGGTTCTACTACAGTTGCTTGTTCTAAAATAGTTTCCTCTATTCCTTCTTCTATAGATTTTTGTATATCAATATATGAAAGATTATGTAAAGAAATATCTGGTTTTATATTAGAAAAATTAAAAGAGAAATTTTGTATCAAAACAAAAAGTAAAAAAACTCCTATTAGAACAAACTGTTTTGGAATTTTGAATGAAATTTTTTCTTTTGTAACTCCTGTACTAGAAAGTTGTTCCTGTTTTCGTGCTTCACGCTTTCGAGCTTCTGCTTCTAAACGAATTTTTGAGAATTTCTTAGATAATTCTTTCTTTTTTTCTTGTAATTCTACTTCATGTCTTTGTTTAAATGCTTCAATCTCCTCTCTTGTAACATACCACTCTCTTCCTTTTTGAATTCCAGACATTTTACCGTGTCGACAAAGACGAGAAATATAGTCATGTGTATACCCCAAAATAGCTCCAGCGTCTTTTGATGATAAGTATTCTTGTTGTCTAGGTGTATCCATTACTAAAATTATACCAAATTTTTTATTAAAAAATTAAAAATATATTGTATTTTGTGGATATTTCGTTGTATCTATTTTAAATAAGTGGCATTCCGAGTAAAAGTTCAACCAAAGATATAATTGTCATAAAGATTGGATCCCACAAAAATAGTACAAACAATATAACAATTAGAAAACCAAATCTTTGTGAAATAGACTCGAACCTATCTGCGAGATGTTGTGGTAATAGCAATGAAACAATTCGATATCCATCAAGTGGTGGAATTGGCATAAGATTAAAACAAGCCAATACAGTATTTATAAGAATAATTACAAGACTTAACTCTATAAAAGAACTTTGAAGCCCAATATCACCAGCAGAGCGAACAAGTACAATAAAGATTCCAGCAATAAGCATATTAGAAACAGGACCAGCAATTGTAGTAATAAATTCACCTAATTTTCTTTTTGAAAAATTATAAGGGTTAATAGGAATTGGTTTTGCCCACCCAAGAATCAGACCTCCTGGGAGCAAAGAAAGAACAAGAGGAACAATAATAGAACCAATAGGGTCTATATGCTTAATAGGGTTAAAAGTAAGTCTGCCTTGATATTTTGCGGTAAGATCTCCGAATTTGTATGCTGAATATGCATGTGCGACCTCATGGATAACTACAGAAAACACTAATACGATGATTGAAAAAATTGTAATTGCTGTCATAATTATTGCATTATAAAAGAATTATGGTAACATAGCAAAACTGACTATGCCCACGGCATGGTCACCCTCTTAAACAGAGGAACCAGCCAATTTAAGCATAAATATTATGAAAGTTTGTCCAATTACAAAAAGTAAATCTCAAGTAGGAGGCGGGTATTCAAACCGAACCCGTGCTACTCAATTCAACCCATCTGGAAAAAGACGAAGACAAGTTAATCTTCAAGATAAAAAAGTATTCGTACCAGAACTAGGTAAAGCAATCAAAGTAACCGTATCAACACGAGGTCTCAAAACTATAAAAAAGAATGGAGCATATACTACTTTGAAAAAAGCGGGATTGATCAAATAATTTTTTAACCTCAAATGAGGTTCCATCAGAGGCG
>JACCDZ011139373.1_pt1 | contig 11585 bp, 11 predicted proteins | sample 7449551 | NCBI WGS metagenome assembly JACCDZ01 (sample SAMN15323452, study PRJNA562643) | freshwater metagenome | isolation source: river surface water | place: USA:Blue River Watershed | collected 2017-08-18
GGGGTGCAGGCGGGCAGCAAACAGCTGTACCAGGCGACGGGTGATTTCCGGGTAGTGCGCTACGCAGTTTTCGATATAGGTCTGGCTGAAGGTCAGGCCACCTTGGCGCAGGTACTTGGCCAGGGCGCGTACCAGGGTAATTTCACGCCAGTCCAGGCCGGCCACCACAGCCAGACGGTTGAAGCCGTCGTTTTCGCAGTCTTTGGCAAACACGCGCGACAGCAGTGCCTGGAAGTTTTTCTGTACAGCTTCATCCTGCATGGATTCGGCAGCGCCACCCAGCTCCAGGCCGAAGTCGCTTACCCATACGGTGCCGTCGTTCAGCTCGATGCGGTACGGGTGCTCGTCGCGCACCTGTACGCCCATGTTTTCCAGGATAGGCAGGCTGGCAGACAGGCCCAGCGGCTCGCCACCACGGAACAGCTTCAGGTTGAAACCCTGGCCACGGTGGAAGGCACGATACAGCTTCATGGTCAGGCCGTGGCTGGCAGCGGCCTCTTCGATCAGCTGGATATCCAGCACGGCGTTGCGCGCGGCAAACTCTTCACGGTAAGCCACCGGGAAGGCACCACGGTAACGGTTGAACAGCAGGTTGCCCTTCTCTTCACCGTGCGCTTCGATCAGCAGGTGGTGCAGCTCTTCCTGCCAGCCGCGTACCACGCGGGCGATGTCGGTTTCCAGTTCCTGGGTACGGAACTGCGGCAGATGGCCGCCCTGGGTGCGGATAATGTAATGCACACGCGCCAGGGTGCTATCGCTGATCTGCACGCTGAATTCGGCCGACGCGCCATTAAAGGCATTCATCAGCACGCGCTCGATTTTCAGGCGGATTTCGGTATTGAAGCTGTCGCGTGGCACGAATACCAGGCAGCTTACATAACGGTGGTAGCGGTCGGTACGGGTGTACAGGCGCACGCGCGGGCGCTCCTGCAGGTTCACGATACCTTCCACGATAGGGGTCAGGGTTTCTGCCGGGATTTCGAACAGCTCGTCACGCGGGTAGCTTTCCAGCACAAAACCCAGGGTCTTGGCTTTGTAGCTGTTGTCTACGTAATCGCAAGCAGATACCACGTGGGCTACTTTTTCACGCAGCAGCGGGATGTCTTTCGGCGACTGCTGGTAAGCGCTGGCGGTATACAAGCCCAGGAAGCGGCGTTCGCCAACCACTTCGCCCTTGCTGTTGAAGCGCTTGATGCCGACAAAGTCCATGTAGGCGGAGCGATGCAGCACCGAGCGGGACTGCGATTTGTTCAGGATCAGCAGCTGCGGCTGGTGCGCCAGTTCGCGCAGGTCTTGCGGCAGCGCCTCGAAGCTCTCGGAGTACTCTTTATTACCCTGGTCTTTCAGGAAGCCCAGGCCGGAGTTCTTCACGATCTTCAGGCTGTCTTTGCCGTCACGCTTCACCAGGTCGTAATCGCAGTAACCCATGAAGATAAAATGGTTGGCCGCCATCCAGTCCAGGAAGGCTACCGCTTCGGCGGCTTCGCGCTCGCGCTCGCCCTTGATGGCTGCCAAGTCGGCGCGCAGGGCGGCAACCACTTCGCGCATCTGCGGCTCGTCGTCTACCACGCGACGCAGGTAAGACAACACGTCGTTCAGGTCGGCTTGCAGTGCCTTGAGCACGGCCGGGTCGCTAACGCGATCTACCTGCACGTGAATAAAGGATTCCAGCGGCAGGCTGCGGTCTTCGGTGCGCTTGAATTCGGCAATCACGCCGTCTGCATTGCGGCCAACCGACAGTACCGGGTGTACCAGCAGGTGCAGGTTCAGGTTATGGCGTGCCAGCAGCATGGCCACCGAGTCGATCAGGAACGGCATGTCATCGTTCGCGATCTCGATCACGGTGTGGGTGCTCTGCCAGCCGTCACGCTCGAAATCAGGGTTGTAAATACGGGCCTTGGCCTGGCGTGGCGCGCGTTTTTTGGCGAATTCGAAATGCGCCATGGCTGCGCCGAACAGGTCCAGCGGCGAGAAGCTTTTCAGGTCTTCGTGTTCGGTTTCTTCAAAGTAAAGCGGCACAAAGGACCCCAGACTTGCGGCGTCCTGGCTGGACAGCTTCTGCTCTGCTACCGCCTGGATATCAGCAATCAGGCTCAGAAATTCAGTCTTGTTGGTAAGCGACATGTTGCTTCTCGTATTTGTTTTGGGAACACAGGTGTTGTGTGAGCGCATTGTAAGAGCGCCCACACCCTAGGGATTTCCTTATTGCGACATGCTCGTACACATTCAATAACCGCACTGCACAATGACAAGTACTTGCGCAGCGGGAAATTGACAAATCGTGCACTTTTTGCCTTATAGCAATGCGACGGCAAATTACAAAATGAATATGCGTAAAAAACAGGCTTTTTTGCAAAAATGCACGGCAAGCCACTGTATCTAAAGACATTTCCCTCCTGAACAAAAAGACAGTAGAATTCGCCCCCCGCACGCAAGCCCAAGCAACCGTGCAGCCAGCGCATTGTGCCTGCTGCCGCTTGCGTGCAAAGATTTCGCCGTCCCCCACAGAGGGGGTGCGAAAACAACAATATTGCAAACAAGGCAAGGCCTGCACCAGGCCCGTACCGCCGCCTTCGCCAGGTAGCGGTACCCCTGCCCCGGCGTGCCGGGGTTCACCATCTTCAAAGAGAGTTATAGCAGCATGAAAAAAGCGCTCATCCTGGCCGCACTGGCCCTGTCCGCTGCCGGCATGTCGGCACAAGCTGAAACCATCCGCTTCGGTATCGACGGCAACTACCCGCCGTTTGCCAAACAAGGCGCCGACGGCAAGCTGCAAGGCTTTGACGTGGATATCGCCAATGCGCTGTGTACCGCGATGAAAGCCACTTGCCAGATCGTGCCGCAAGACTGGGACGGCCTGATCCCTGCGCTGAACGCCAACAAGTTCGACGCCATCCTGTCGTCCATGTCCATCACCGAAGAGCGCCTGAAAGCGGTGGACTTTAGCAACAAGTACTACCACACCCCTAGCCGCATGATCGCCAAAGAAGGCACCAAGGTTGATCAGAACAGCTTCAAGGGCAAGAAAATCGGCGTACTGCGCGCCTCCATCCAGGAAAAATTCGCCAAGGACTACTGGGCCAAGAGCGGCGCCAGCCTGGTGGCTTACGGCAAAGTACCGGAAGCTTTCCTGGACCTGAAATCCGGCCGTATTGACGGCGTGTTCGTGGATTCCGTGGTAGGCGACACCGACTTCCTGAAATCGTCGCAAGGTAAAGGTTTTGCCTTTGTCGGCCCCGACTACAACGACCCGAAATACTTTGGCCGCGGTGCCGGTATTGCCGTGAAAAAAGGCAATAGCGCCCTGACCGAGCGCCTGAACAAAGCCATCGAGCAAATCCGCAAGGATGGCAGCTACAAGAAAGTACAGGATAAGTACTTCAACTTTAACGTATACGGCAACTAAACCTGCCAGCCCCGCCCTGCCTTCGTCCGGAGGCAGGGTTTTTCATACCTAAAAACACAAAAACCACCGTGCCGGAGAGAAACATGAAGAAGCCCTTGCTTGTGCTGGGTGCGCTTGCACTCGCCCTGACCACTGCAGCCCACGCAGACACCCTGCGTTTTGCCACCGACGCCAGCTACCCGCCGTTCTCCAAACAGGGGGCCGACGGCAAGATGACCGGCTTTGACCCGGACATCGCCCAGGCGCTGTGCGCAGCCATGAAGGCGCAGTGCGAAGTGCTGCCGCAAGACTTCGACGGGATTATCCCGGCTTTGAACGCCAAGAAGTTCGACGCCGTGATCGCCTCGATGAACATCACCGAAGAGCGCAAGAAAGCGGTGGCTTTCTCCGACAAGTACTACAACATGGCCAGCCGTCTGGTCGCCCGCGAAGGCAGCCAGGTGAATGATGCCTGGTTCAAGGGCAAGAAGATCGGCGTGCTGCGCTCGTCCATCCAGGAAAAATACGCCCGCGAACACTTCGTGAAGCTGGGCGCCAAGCTGGTGAGCTACGGCAAGGCGCCGGAATCTTTCCTGGACCTGAAAGCCGGCCGTGTCGATGCAGCCTTCGTGGATGCTGCCGTGGGTGACGTGGACTTTGTCAAAACGGCCAACGGCAAGGGCTTTGCCCTGGTCGGCCCGGACTACAACGACCCGAAATACTTCGGTGTGGGCTCCGGCATTGCGGTGCGCAAGGGTGACAAGGCCCTGCTGGCGCGCATCAACCAGGCGCTGAAGCAGATCCGCGCCGACGGCAGCTACGACAAGATCCAGAAGAAATACTTCAGCTTCGATATCTACGGCAAGTAAGCAGCACATAACACCCGCCGTCTGGCAAAACGTGCGGCCAACCCCGGTTGGCTGCCTGCCACATCAAGCAGGAACGATGGAGTAAAACAATGTTTCTACAGGGTTACCTACCCAGCATTCTGGAAGGCACCATACTGACACTGCAGGTTGCCGTGGCATCGCTGCTGGTGTCCGTGGTGCTGGGGCTGATTGGCGCCATGTTCAAGATGGCGCCCTCCAAGCCGCTGGTCTGGCTGGCCGAGCTGTATTCCACCGTGGTGCGGGGCATACCCGACCTGGTGTGGATGCTGCTGCTGTTCTTTGGCGGCCAGATGCTGATCAACGATTTCTGTACCCGCATGGGCTGGCAGGCGCCGGAGATCAACTCTTTCTTTGCCGGCGTGCTCACCATCGGTTTCATCTTTGGTGCGTACATGACCGAGACCTTCCGTGGCGCCATCATGGCGGTACCGAAGGGGCAGATGGAAGCCGGCCTGGCCTACGGCATGAGCCCGCTGCGCGTGTTTCTGCGCATTACCTTTCCGCAGATGGTGCGCTTTGCCCTGCCAAGCTTTTCCAATAACTGGCTGGTACTGGTGAAATCTACCGCCCTGGTGTCGGTGATCGGCCTGAACGACGTGATGTACCGTGCCGATACAGCCAAATCCATCACCCAGGAACCGTTTACCGTCTACGCCGTGGTGGGCCTGATCTTCTTGGCCATTACCAGCGTGTCCGACTTTGCCCTCAAACGCCTGGAAAAACGCTACTCGCTGGGCGTACGGGAGACCGAGCTATGATCGACTTCAACCTGATCGTGGAAAAACTCCCCGCTTTTCTGGGCGGGGCCGACGGCGCACCGATGATGTCTACCAGCGACGGCCTGCAGCTGACGCTGGAGCTGCTGTTCCTGTCGCTGGCTTGCGGGCTGCTGCTGGCGGTACCGCTGGCGCTGATGCGCGTCCCGAAAAACCGCGTGGCGTCCAGCCTGGTATGGCTGTACACCTATGTGTTCCGTGGCACACCGCTGCTGGTTCAGCTGTTCATCATCTATTACGGCCTGTCGCAGTTTGACTGGGTACGCGACAGCTGGGCGTGGGAGTACCTGCGCGAGGCTTACGCCTGCGCCATCCTGGCCTTTACGCTGAACACCGCCGCCTACACCACCGAAATCATCGCCGGCCAGATCCGTAATACCCACTACGGCGAGATCGAAGCGGCCAAGGCCATGGGCATGAGCAAATGGCTGATGATGCGCCGTATCGTGATTCCGTCTGCGCTGCGCCGTGCCCTGCCGGCTTACAGCAACGAAGTGGTGATGATGATGCAGTCCACCTCGGTAGCCGGCCTGGTCACCCTGGCCGACCTGACCGGCGTGGCACGCCGCGTGTTCAGCGACACCTACATGCCGTTCGAGCCCTTCATTACCGTGGCCTGCTTCTACCTGGTACTGACCTTTGGCTTCGTGTGGCTGTTCAAGCTGGCCGAGCGCCGCTGGCTGGCCTACCTGGCCCCGCGCAAGCACTAAGGAGCCGATATGCAACGCATAGACCACCCCCTGCTATCCCCCAGCCTCACCACCGGGCGCAGCATCTGCAGTTTTCACTACGGCCAGCCAGGCCAGGGTGAAAAGGTCTACATCCAGGCCAGCCTGCACGCTGACGAGCTGCCCGGCATGCTTACCGCCTGGCACCTGAAGCAAAGGTTGGCCGCACTGGAAGCCGAGGGCCGCATTGCCGGCGAAATCGTGCTGGTGCCTGTGGCCAACCCCATCGGTCTGGACCAGAACCTGAACGGCGTAGCGCTGGGGCGCTTCGAGCTGGGTAGCGGCCAGAACTTCAACCGCCACTACCCCGCCTTTGCCCGTCAGCTGTTCGACAAGCTGCGCGATCAACTGGGCACGGACGCTGCGGCCAACACCCGCCTGGTACGCGAGCACCTGCGCAGCATGGTGGCGGCTATCGAGCCGGCTAGCGAGCTGGCCTCGCAGCGCAAAACCCTGATGCTGCTGGCCTGCGACGCCGACGTGGTACTGGACTTGCACTGCGACCTGGACGCCGCGCTGCACCTGTATACCGGCACCCCGCTGTGGCCGCAGTGCGAGCCGCTGGCGCGCTACCTGGGCGCCGCCGCCACGCTACTGGCCGAAGACTCGGGCGACAACCCGTTCGACGAAGCCTGCAGCCAGCTATGGTGGCAGCTGCGCGACCTGGTACGCGATGCCGGCCTGGACGCCGCCATCGACATGGCCTGCCTGTCGGTTACCGTAGAGCTGCGTGGCCAGGCCGACGTGAGCCACGAGCTGGCCGCTAGCGATGCCGACCGGCTGCTGGCCTTCCTGAGCCACCGCGGCATCATCCGTGGTGAGGCACCGCCACTGCCCGCGCTGGTCTACCCGGCCACCCCGCTGGCCGGCTCGGAAAGCCTGCTCGCCCCGCACGCCGGCGTAGTGCACTACTACGTGCAGCCCGGCACCCTGGTAGAAAGCGGCCAGCACCTGGCCGATGTGATCGACCCGATAAACGACCGCGTTACCGCGCTGCGCGCCCACCGCGCCGGCATGCTGTACGCCACCGACAGCCGTCATTACGCTACTGCAGGCCAGTGGCTGGCCAAAGTTGCCAGCGCAGAGGCCTTCAAAACCGGAAAGTTGCTCTCAGCATGAACCAGACACCCAATATCAAACTGCAAGTGCAGGATCTGCACAAAAGCTACGGCAGCCACGAAGTCCTGAAAGGCGTCTCGCTGACCGCCCACGCTGGCGACGTGATCAGCATCATCGGCTCGTCCGGCTCCGGCAAAAGTACCTTCCTGCGCTGTATCAACATGCTGGAGCAGCCCAATAGCGGCAGCATTGCCGTCACCGGCGAGCAGCTGGCACTGACCACCGACAAGCGTAACGGCGCGCTGAAGGCGGCCGACCAGAAACAGCTGGCGCGCATCCGCACCAAGCTGGCCATGGTGTTCCAGCACTTCAACCTGTGGGCCCACATGACGGTGCTGGAAAACATCATCGAAGCCCCGGTGCACGTGCTGGGCGTGCCCAAGGACGAAGCCATCGCCCGCGCCCGCAAGTACCTGGACAAGGTTGGCCTCAAAGGCGTGGAAGACAAATACCCGTCGCACATGTCCGGCGGCCAGCAGCAGCGTGTGGCCATTGCCCGCGCGCTGGCCATGGAGCCGGAAGTGATGCTGTTTGACGAGCCCACCTCGGCGCTGGACCCGGAGCTGGTCGGCGAAGTACTGCGCGTGATGCAGGACCTGGCAAAAGAAGGCCGCACCATGGTGGTGGTGACCCACGAAATGGGCTTTGCCCGCGAGGTGTCCAACCACGTGATCTTCCTGCACCAGGGCCGTATCGAAGAGCAAGGCAACCCGCGCGAAGTTCTGGCGCAGCCCAAGAGCGAGCGCCTGGCGCAGTTCCTGTCCGGCAGCCTGAAATAACGCGTCTGGCTTGATCTACCGGCGCCATGCAAGCTACAACGTTTGCATGGCGCCGTTTTTTACAGGCACGCCGGAAAACCACGCAGTTTTTATACGGCTGCATATTGCCTGCCACCTGCAAGCACGACACAATGCGCGCTTGATTCACCCCGCTGCTACAGCACCTGGAGCACCCGGCTACCGGATATGGTCAATATCGCCCCACATCACAAACCCGTTCGCTTCGGCTTCCTGCTACTGCCCAATGCCTCGATGGCAGACCTTGCCATTGCCACCGAAGTGCTCACCCGCGCCAACCAGCTGGCAGAACGCCGCGCTTACGAGTTCTTGCCACTCTCGCTGAGCGGTGAAATGGTCACCCTGAGCAATGGCATGCGCATGCCGGTAGACCTGCCGCTGGCGCACGCCCCCAAGCTGGACGTGCTGGTGGTACTGGCTGATGAAGTCGGTATTGACGTATCGGCCGACGAACTGGGCAAAGCCATCAGCAGCCAGCTGTCCGACCATACCCAGCTGGTCGGCATAGGCTGCGGCAGCTACTGGCTGGCGCGCGCCGGCCTGTTGGCAGGCCACCGCGCCACCATTCACTGGCAAGAGATCAGCCGCCTGACCGACGAATTTCCCGATGTCATCGTGTCATCCAATCTTTTTGAACTGGATGGCAACCGGCTGACCAGCGCAGGCGGCGCGGCCACCTTCGATTTCATGATGGCGCTGGTGGCGGCCAACCTGGGGCAGGAGTTTGTCGCCACGCTGTCCGAGGTATTCAGCATGGAGCGCCTGCGCCCCGGCAGCGAGCGCCAGCGCATCCCGCTGGCCACCCGAATCGGCGGCAGCCAGCCCAAGCTGACCGAGGCAGTGAGCCTGATGGAAGCCAATATCGAAGAGCCGCTGACCACCGACGACATCGCCTATTACGTAGGGGTATCGCGTCGCCAACTGGAGCGGCTGTTCAAGCAGCACCTGGGTACCGTGCCTTCCAAATACTATCTGGAGCTGCGTTTGAGCCGCGCCAGACAGCTACTGCAGCAAACCAGCAAGTCCATTGTGCAGATCGGCCTGGCTTGCGGCTTCTCCAGCGGGCCGCACTTTTCCAGCACCTACCGCAGCCACTTCGGCATTACCCCGCGCGAAGAACGGGCCCAGCGCAGCACCCCGGCAGCCTAGCCCAGCCCGCCCCCGCCAGCCGGCGGGGGGTCGTCCCCTTAGCCCTATCTTTACGGCAACATCCCGCCCGAACCGGCTTGCCTGCACGGCACGCACGGCCCCCGTACGCCCCATTACTCCAGCTGGTACAACAGCAGTTCAGAATTGCTGAATAAGATTTACAAAAAAGCTTGATTTTATTTAGTACTAACTGGAACTATCCTAATCACAACTTACTCGGAGACACAGGTATGCCAGACCAGCCCGGCCAACATCGCTCTATCCCCTTGGTACGCGAACTGGTACGTACTTACCAGGCGTTCGAGCAGCTCAGCAGCCAGCGCATCAAGCAACACGGCCTGACACACGCGCAGTTCGATGTCATTGCCACGCTGGGCAACACCCCCGGCATGAGCTGCCGCGAGCTGTCGGAGCGCACGCTGATTACCAAAGGCACGCTGACCGGCGTACTGGACCGGCTGCTGGACAAAGGCCTGATTAGCCGCACCGTGCCAGAGCACGACCGGCGCAGCCTGTTTGTTGCACTGACCCCGGCAGGAGAAGCGGTATTCGATAGCGCCTTTCCTGATGTAGTAAGCCACTGCGGCGAAGCGTTTGCCCACCTGGACGACGCCAGCCTGAACCAACACATCGCCATGCTGGCCGCACTGCGCGCCGCCATTGGCCAGAAACTGGAGCCAGCCGAATGAAGCAAGCCAACCGTTACCACCCCGTGCAAATCATGCTGCACAGCCTGATGGCCCTGCTGATGGTCTGTACTTTCGCCTTTGGCAAATACGTGCACAGCCTGCCGCTGTCGCCGGCCAAATTCCAGCTGATCAGCTACCACAAGTGGGCCGGTATGGCCGTACTGGCACTGGTCGTGGTGCGCATTCTGGTGCGCCTGGCCAAGGGCGCACCGGCGCTGCCGGCCAGCATGTCACCCGCCGCCCGCCTGGTGGCGCACGCCGGCCACCTGCTGCTGTACGTGCTGATGATCGCCATCCCGCTGTCCGGCTGGCTGATGAGCTCCGCCTACGGCATCCCCGTGGTGATGTTCGGCCTGTGGCAAGTACCCGACCTGATTGCGGCCAACCCCGAGCTGGCACCGCAACTGGGGCAGCTGCACGGCGCACTCAATACCTTGCTACTGCTGGCCGTACTGGGCCACGTAGCGGCGGCACTGAAACACCACTTCATCGACAAAGACGGCCTGCTGAGCCGCATGAGCCTGCGCGGCTAACCGCGTGGTACACACAGGAACCCACCCATGAAAAAAGCACTGCTTCTGCCCCTGGCTGCCCTGCTCGCAGCGCCAGCCTTTGCCCAGCCGGTTGACCTGACCAAGAGCCAGCTGGCCTTTACCCTGAAACAGATGGGCGTGCCGATGTCCGGCAGCTTCAAGAAGTTTGCGGCCAACGTGGACTTCAACCCGGCGCAAGCAGAAACCGGCAAAGCCGACATCAGCATCGACGTGGCCAGCATCGCGCTGCCTACCGGTGAAGCCAGCGCCGAAGCACGCAAAAAGGAATGGTTCAACGCCGCCCAGTTCCCGCAAGCGCGCTTCGTGTCTACCGGCATGAAGTCGCTGGGTAACAACCGTTACCAGGTTACCGGCAAGCTGACCCTAAAAGGCATCAGCCGTGACGTTACCGCGCCGTTTACCGCCACCGCCCAGGGCAAAACCCTGACCGTAGACGGCACGCTGCCGATCTCGCGCCTGGCGTTCAAGATCGGTGAAGGCAGCTGGAGCGATACCGGCACCGTGGCCGACAACGTAGACCTGAAATTCCGTCTGGTGCTGGTCAACCCCTGATTCCCGGGATCCGCATCAACCGTTTTTGTACTGATAGCCCCACCCTACTCTGGAGAGAGAAAATGATCCGTACCACCCTGTTTGCCGCCCTGTTTGCCACTGCTGGTGCCGCCTTTGCCGCCCCGGTGTCCTACAACATCGACCCTACCCACACCTACGCCAGCTACGAAGTGAACCACCTGGGCCTGTCGGTACAAGCCGGCACTTTCACCAAGATCAGCGGCAAGCTGACCGTGGATGAAGCCGCCAAAACCGGCGCCGTGGATGTCACTATCGACGCCGCTTCGCTGCAAACCTTCCTGGGCGACCGCGACAAACACCTGAAGAGTGCTGATTTCTTCAACGTGGAAAAATTCCCTACCCTGACCTACAAGTCCACCGCGGTTGAATTCAAGAACGGCAAGCCGGCTGCTGTAAAAGGCAACCTGACCCTGCTGGGCGTGACCAAGCCGGTGACCCTGAAGCTGGTCAACGTAACCAAGGCCAAGCACCCGATGACCGGTGCCGAAAACTGGGGTGCCAACGCTGTAGCCACCATCAAGCGTAGCGAATTCGGCATGAAAACCTTCCTGCCAGCCATCAGCGATGAGGTAAAACTGAACATCGCGCTGGAAGCCGCCAAGGCCGAGTAAGCCGCTGTCACGCACCCTGCCCGCCCGGGCAGGGATAGGCAGTAAAAAACCCTGTTTGCTTTGGCAAACAGGGTTTTTTTATAACAACTGCCGGGGTCAATCCGGCTGGCGCAGCGGCAGCGTCACGGTAAACATGGCGCCATTGCCCTCGCTGCTTTCCACCTCGATACTGCCGTGGTGCATCTGCACCAGCTCTTTCACCAGCGCCAGGCCAATGCCGCAACCGGGTATACCCTGTGCGGTATTGGCGCTGAAAAACCGCGTAAACAGGCGGCCCTGCTCGCTGTCCGGCACGCCCACCCCCCAGTCACGCA
>JACCDZ010001758.1_pt1 | contig 11579 bp, 10 predicted proteins | sample 7449551 | NCBI WGS metagenome assembly JACCDZ01 (sample SAMN15323452, study PRJNA562643) | freshwater metagenome | isolation source: river surface water | place: USA:Blue River Watershed | collected 2017-08-18
AAATCACCGTCACGAACCGAGTACGGCAGGTTGCCGACGTATAGTTTTTTGCCCATTGAAAGGGACTCCTCTAAACACAGAAACAAAAGCGATGGAGCCCCAAAAACGCATCAACAAACCTAAAAACCTCGGAAGGAAGCGAAACTGACACCTGTACACCGCGAACTAAACACGCGCCCGAAGGCGTGTGCTAAGTCATTATGGGCCATAAAACAAAAGCTTTGGCAAGTTAATTCGTTGAAAAGCCTTTTAATACTTAGGAATAAACGTGTTTGTGACGGATTACCAACTGACTTCGCGGTCTGGTGTGGCGCTGATTTTGTGAACGGTCAAGTCTGCGCCTTCATATTCCTCTTCTTGGCTCATCTTCAGTCCCAGCGTCATTTTCAAAACGCCATAGACCACGACACCCCCAATCAAAGCCCAAGCAACGCCCATGAACGTCCCAATGACCTGCGCGCCAAAAGAGACACCACCCAAGCCACCAAAGCTTTGCAAACCAAAGATGCCTGCCGCAATGCCGCCCCATGCACCACAAATACCGTGCAAGGGCCAAACACCCAACACATCATCGATCTGCCATTTGTTTTGTGTGAGTGTGAACATCACAACAAACAAAGCGCCAGCCACAGCACCCACGGCCAATGCGCCGAAGGGATGCATCAAGTCTGAGCCTGCACACACGGCCACCAAGCCAGCCAGCGGGCCGTTGTGCACAAAGCCTGGGTCGTTCTTGCCCAGCAAAAGTGCCGCCAAGGTTCCGCCCACCATGGCCATCAGTGAATTCACCGCCACCAAGCCGGAGATCTTGTCCAAGGTTTGAGCGCTCATCACGTTGAAGCCGAACCAACCCACAATCAAAATCCAGGCACCAAGGGCCAAGAAAGGAATGTTGGAAGGCGGGTGTGCTGATACGGCACCATCTTTGCGATAGCGGTTGTAACGTGCACCCAACAAGATGACGGCAGGCAATGCAATCCAACCGCCCATGGCATGGACCACCACGGAACCTGCAAAATCGTGAAACTCTTCGCCGGTGGTGGCCTTGATCCAGGCCTGCACACCGAAGTGCTGATTCCAAACAATGCCTTCGAAGAAGGGATAGACAAATCCAACGATGCAGGCGGTAGCAATCAGTTGTGGCCAGAATTTGGCGCGTTCTGCAATACCGCCAGAAACAATGGCAGGAATGGCAGCTGCAAACGTCAGCAAAAAGAAAAACTTCACCAAGTCATAGCCGTTTTTAGCGGCCAATTGCTCAGCGCCCACAAAGAAAGTGGTGCCATAGGCCACGCTGTAACCCACCACAAAGTAAACCACCGTGGAGACCGAAAAATCTACCAAGATTTTGACCAAGGCATTGACCTGGTTTTTCTTACGAACAGTGCCCAGCTCCAAAAAGGCAAAACCAGCGTGCATGGCCAAAACCATGATGCCACCCAACAAAATAAAGAGCGCGTCTGCGCCCTGTTTTAGTGCTTCCATGTGGATCTCTACTTATTTTTGATTTAATTTGGTGCGCAAACTCTCGGTTTGTGCATCGCGCACCAAAAATAAGCAAAAACCAAGCCAAAAAAGGTTTGCGGGTAGCAGATATGATGGTTGGATGGAAGCTTTTCTTGTTTCAACGGGCATTGTCGCCCTTGCCGAAATGGGCGACAAAACACAACTTTTGTCCTTGGTCTTGGCCGCGCGCTTTCGCAAGCCATGGCCCATTGTCTGGGGTATTTTGGTCGCGACTTTGATCAACCATGGTCTCGCGGGCGCCCTAGGCAGTTGGGTCACCACCCAACTCGGTCCTGAAGCGCTGCGCTGGGTGTTGGGGGCGTCATTTTTGGCCATGGCCGTCTGGATTTTGATTCCTGACAAATTGGACGAAGAGGGCGACAAGGCCAATCCACGCTGGGGCGTATTTGCCACCACAGTTGTGGCCTTCTTCATTGCAGAAATGGGCGACAAAACACAAATTGCAACTGTCGTTTTGGCCGCACAGTTTCAAAGCTGGTTCTGGGTCGTTGCAGGCACCACCTTGGGCATGATGTTGGCCAATGCGCCGGTCGTTTGGTTGGGCGAAGCCATCACACGGAAAATTTCATTGACTTGGGTGCACCGTATTTCTGCCGTGGTTTTTGCCATTTTGGGCGCATTGGCTTTGTGGGGCGGCCCTACCACAACAACCGAGAATCCCACACCAGCGTCTCAAGCCATGCCAACCGCTTTGTACCCCCCCGTGACTGCGCCTCTGCTTTAAAGCCTTGATAATTAGACAAACTGCTTTTTTGGGTTGTCCCCCTTATGCCATTGATCGCCAAGCCACAGTCGATGTTTTTTGAAGCCCCGCTTGCACTGCAAAGCGGCGCTTCCATTCGCGCTTATCACTTGGCTTACGAAACTTATGGCACCTTGAACGCAGACAAGTCCAATGCCGTTCTCATTTGTCACGCCCTGAATGCCTCCCATCATGTGGCTGGCATTTATGAAGGGCAAGAAAAAAGCGAAGGCTGGTGGGACAACATGATTGGCCCAGGCAAGCCCATCGACACGAACCGATTTTTTGTGATTGGCGTGAACAATTTAGGGTCATGCTTTGGCTCGACTGGGCCCATGCATGCCAACCCCGACAACGGTGAGATTTATGGCGCAGACTTTCCTGTGGTCACCGTCGAGGATTGGGTAGACGCCCAAGCCAGACTGTTGGACGGGCTGGGGATTCAAACCTTGGCCGCAGTCATGGGGGGCAGCTTGGGTGGCATGCAAGCCCTGTCTTGGACGCTTCGATATCCCTCTCGGGTTGCGCATGCCGTGGTGGTGGCCAGCGCGCCCAATTTGACGGCAGAAAATATTGCCTTCAATGAAGTGGCGCGGCGCGCCATTGTGACGGACCCCGATTTTCATGGTGGCCACTTCTACAAACACGGCGTCGTGCCGCAACGCGGACTTCGAATTGCGCGCATGATTGGTCACATCACTTATTTAAGTGACGACGTCATGAACGAAAAGTTTGGTCGTGAGCTGCGTGATGCTGTCACGCACAATGCTTCCGGCTATCGCTACACCACACAAGACATTGAGTTTCAAATTGAAAGCTACTTGCGCTATCAAGGTGACAAGTTCAGCGAGTATTTTGACGCCAACACCTATTTATTGATCACGCGGGCACTTGATTATTTTGATCCTGCGCGCACTGTTGGCGGCAACTTAACGACCGCCTTGGCGCAAGCCACTTGCAAGTTTTTATTGGTCAGCTTCACCACCGATTGGCGCTTCTCACCCGCACGAAGTCGTGAAATGGTCAGAGCTTTGTTGGACAACAAACGCGATGTGAGCTATGCCGAAATCGATGCGCCGCATGGTCACGATGCTTTCTTGTTGGACGATGCGCGTTACATGCAAGTGGTCCGCTCGTACTTTGACAACATTGCCCAAGCCTTGAGCCGTGGAGCCTCCACATGAGTGAACAAGTCAATTTGAATGCGATCGCGCGTTTGGTGCCTGAAGGCTCTCGCGTTTTGGACTTGGGCTGCGGCGATGGTGCGCTGCTCGATTATTTGCAAAAAAATCGCCAATGCACAGGCTACGGCGTTGAAATTGACGATCAGAACATTCAAGCCTGCATTCAACGCGGCGTGAATGTCATTCAATTGAATTTGGACGAAGGCTTGGCCATGTTTGCTGACCAATCCTTTGATGTGGTTTTGCAAATTGACACTTTGCAACACTTGCGCAACGCAGAAGTCATGTTGCGTGAAACAGTTCGCGTAGGCCGAACTGGCATTCTGGCCTTCCCCAATTTTGCGCACTGGCCCAATCGCATGAGCATCCTGACGGGCCGCATGCCCGTCACAAAACGTCTGCCCTATGAGTGGTACGACACACCCAATATTCGGGTGGGTACGTTTGCCGACTTTGCACAACTGGCCATCAAGAACAACTTGAATATTCTGGACAGCTTTGGTCTGCAAGAGGGCGAAGAAGTTCGAATGTGGCCCAACCTGATGGCTGGCACAGCTGTCTTCAAGCTGCAGCGCTCTCGCTAATTTAATTCCAAATTCAAATCGAAAGACTGACATGACACTGCCACCCACCATGAATTTTGTAGACCATGGCACTGGTGGAGGACCTGAAGTCTTAACACCCCGTCAATGTCAAACACCTTCGCCGCAGGCTGGCGAAGTATTGGTCAAGGTGGCGTTCGCAGGCGTTAATCGGCCCGATTGTTTGCAGCGCAGCGGTCGTTACCCACCCCCGCCTGGCGCTTCACCCATTGTCGGTTTGGAAATTTCAGGCGAAGTGCTTGCTCTTGGTGAAGGCGTCACCCAATGGCGTATTGGCGACAAAATTTGCGCCCTGACCAATGGTGGCGCCTATGCGGAATATGCCACCGTCCCAGAAGGTCAAGCGCTGCCCATTCCCGCTGGCTTTTCCATGTTGCAGGCGGCCGCATTGCCCGAAAACTTTTTCACCGTTTGGACCAATGTGTTTCAACGCGGCAAATTAAAAAGTGGCGAAAGCATCTTGATTCATGGCGGCTCTTCCGGCATTGGCCTGACCGCCATTCAATTGGCACGCGCCTTTGGTGCGCATGTGTATTGCACCGTGGGCAACGCAGAAAAAGTCGCTGCTTGTTTAAAGGCGGGCGCACATGCGGCCATCGATTACAAAACACAAGACTATGTTGAAGAGGTCTTGAAGCTCACCGACCAAAAAGGTGTGAATGCCATTTTGGACATGGTGGGCGGAAGCTACATGCAGCGCAACTTGAAAGCCTTGGCCATCGAAGGTCGCTTGTTGCAAATTGCATTTCTACAGCCCTCCAAAGTGGAAGTCGATTGGGTTTCATTGATGGCCAAACGCTTGACCTTTACAGGCTCTACGTTGCGCCCTCGAAGTGCACAAGACAAAGCACAAATTGCCAGCGAGTTGAAAGCGCAGGTTTGGCCGCTGCTGGCCGCTGGCAAAGTTGCCCCCGTCATTTATCAAGTATTCAATTTGAACGAGGCAGCAAAAGCACACGCGCTGATGGAGTCATCGCAGCACATCGGAAAAATCATGCTCAAAGTCTCTGGAGAATAAAACCATGTCGACCAATTTATCTGTGGGTGTCATTGGTTTGGGTGCCATGGGCATGGGCATGGCGCAATCGTTGCGGCGCGCGGGCCATTCGGTTCATGTGTTTGATGTGCGTTCTGAAGTGGCCCAAAAATTTGCTGCGGATGGCGGTGTTGCGTGCAGCAGCTTGGCGCAAATTGCGGCAGCATCTGATGTACTAGTTTCTGTGGTGGTGAATGCGGCACAAACAGAATCTGTTTTGTTTGGCGATGGCACTGCACAAAGTGGCTGCGCCAATCACCTAAAACCTGGCAGTGTCTTTGTCATGTGCTCAACCGTCGATCCTGCGTTTTCTGTCGGACTCGAGAAAAAATTAAACGACAAAGGTCTGCATTACATCGACGCGCCAATCTCTGGCGGCGCCGCCAAAGCGGCCTCAGGACAGATGACCATGATGACCGCGGGCACACCCGCCGCCTATGAAAAGGCAGAGGTCTTTCTGAACGCCATGGCCGCCAAGGTCTACAAATTGGGCAACAGCGCGGGTGCTGGCAGCAAAGTCAAAATCATCAACCAGTTGTTGGCGGGTGTTCACATTGCGGCAGCAGCAGAAGCCATGGCGCTGGGCTTGCGCGAGGGGGTTGACCCGGCAGCGCTGTATGAAGTCATCACGCACAGCGCAGGCAACAGTTGGATGTTTGAAAATCGAATGGCGCATGTCTTGGCAGCCGACTACACCCCTTTGTCGGCCGTCGATATTTTCGTGAAAGATTTGGGCTTGGTTTTGGACATGGCACGCGCCAGCAAATTTCCTTTGCCGCTTTCAAGCACGGCACACCAGATGTTCATGCAAGCCAGCACCGCGGGGTTTGCCAAAGAAGACGACAGTGCTGTGATCAAAATATTCCCTGGCATTGAGTTACCCAAAGCCAAATAATTTTTCCGAGCCCGCACCCACAAAGGCGTGACATCATGAAACTAGGCTGCATTGCAGACGACTTTACTGGCGCAACCGATTTGGCCAACAATTTGGTGCGCTCTGGCATGCGGGTCATGCAAACCTTTGGTGTTCCTTCCGCGCCTTTGTCGGCCGATGTCGATGCCGTGGTGGTCGCCTTGAAATCCAGAACCATTCCGGCTGACCAAGCCATCTCACAATCTTTAGACGCTCTGGCATGGTTGAAAGCTCAAGGCGCAGAACAAATTTATTTCAAATACTGCTCTACTTTTGACAGCACGCCAGAAGGCAACATTGGGCCAGTCACTGAAGCTTTGATGGACGCTTTGAATTGCAAGTTCACCATTGCAACGCCCGCCTTTCCGGACAATGGCCGCACGGTGTTCAAAGGCTACTTGTTTGCGGGTGCTGTGTTGTTGAACGAAAGCGGCATGCAAAATCATCCGCTCACGCCCATGACCGATGCCAATTTGGTTCGCGTCATGCAAGCGCAAACCAAACGCAAAGTGGGTTTGATCGATCACACCGTCATGGCGCGAGGCGCATCGGCCATTGCAGAGAAAATCAAAGCACTTACATCGGAGGGTGTGGGCGTGGCCATTGTGGATGCCACCAGCAACGAAGATTTAAAAACACTCGGTCCGGCCCTGAAGGGCATGCCACTGGTTACCGCTGGCTCTGGTGTGGCCATCGGTCTGCCTGGCAATTGGGGCTTGCAAACTTCAGCGCAAGCTTCTGCACTTCCTCCAGCACAAGGCCATCAAGCCATTGTGTCGGGCAGTTGTTCGTTGGCCACGCAAGCCCAAGTCGCTCATTACAAATCAACAGGCCTGCCCAGTTGGCAATTTGAACCTTTGCGTTGGACCGACTCCCAAGTGCCGGCGCAAATCAAAGCCGAGGTCGACAAAGCTTTGGCTTGGGCTGCGCCCCTGTTAGCCCAAGGCCCTGTTTTGATTTATGCCACGACCGATGCAGAGACTTTGCAAAAAGTGCAAGCCAAGTTCGGCCGGGAACAAGCCGGCGAATGGATGGAGTCTGCGTTGGCCCAAGCCTGTGTTGGATTGCAAGCTTTGGGCGTGAAGCAATGGGTCATTGCAGGGGGCGAAACTTCTGGCGCTTGCGTCCAAGCTTTGAACATTTCACAAATGCAAATTGGTGCCCAAATCGATCCAGGTGTCCCTTGGTGTTATGCACCCAACCATGCGGCTGGCCATCTCACCCTCAAGTCGGGCAATTTTGGAACACCCGATTTCTTTACCAAGGCCTTCCAAGTTTTGGCTAGGACCGCTGCATGAACTTTCACAGCGTCAACACACTCAGCGAGTCAAAAGCACGCGAAGAAATTTGCCGCGTGGGTTTCAGCTTGTTTCAGCGTGGCTATGTGCATGCCACCGCAGGCAATATCAGCATGCGCGTCAGCAATGGTTTTTTGATCACACCCACCGACGCGTGTTTGGGAAACTTGGACCCTGCCAGTTTGGCGCTGTTGAACACCAACGGCACTCAAATCAGTGGGAACAAAGCCAGCAAAACCATTGCACTGCATCGCCAAATTTATTCAGCGTCTGACCATGCGCCGGGCAGTCACCCCGCGCAATGTGTCATTCACACACACAGCACCCATTGCGTCTCACTCAGCTTGAACGCGCAGGGGCCAGAACTGTTGCCACCCATCACCCCTTACTTTGTGATGAAAGTGGGCCACGTACCCTTGATTCCTTATTTCAGACCAGGCGACCCAGAAGCGGCGAAGGCTGTGGCTCAAACCATCGCGCAATTTGCCCAAAAAGGCACGCCCATTCGCGCTGTCATGTTGGCCAAATTAGGTCCCAACGTGTGGCACCAAGACCTGGCCAGTGCCATGGCCACCTTAGAAGAGCTTGAAGAAACGGCCAAGCTGATGCAACTCAATTCGGGCCATCCACCGCCAGATTTATCGGCAACCCAAATTGAAGAATTGCGTCAAACTTTTGGTGCTGCTTGGTAAATTGCGGCTTCATACTCCTCCACGTCCTTTTCCATTTCACCTAACCGCTGTCCATTGAAAGTTGCCCATGCCTCAATTCGCTGCCAACCTTTCCATGATGTACCCCGACATGGATTTTTTAGACCGCTTTGAAGCAGCAGCCAAAGATGGTTTCAAAGCGGTGGAATATTTATTTCCATACGCCTACCGCCCACAAGAACTGGCCGCACGATTGAAAGGCAACGGCCTACAACAAGTTCTGTTCAACATGCCACCTGGCGGCATTGACGATGTCAGCACACTGAGTGCATGGGAAAAGGGCGATCGAGGCACCGCGTGCAGCCCGGGTCGTGAAGCGGAGTACAGGGCTGGCGTTCAACGCGCCATGCAGTATGCCGAGGTGTTGGCATGCCCACGCATTCATTCCATGGCGGGTATTTTGCCGACAGGCGTTAGCCGGGAAGCGGCGCAAGCCACCTTGGTCGCCAACTTGAAATGGGCTTGCCAACAAGTGCGCGCTCAAGGCTTAGATGTTTTGCTAGAGCCCATCAATCAGCGCGGCATTCCAGGTTTTTTTGTCAACCGACAAGACCATGCGCATGAAATTTTGGCCTTGGTGGATGAACCCAATTTGAAAGTTCAAATGGATTTGTTTCACTGCCAAATTGTGGAAGGCGACGTCACCACCAAAGTCGAGCGTTACTTGCCTACAGGCAAGGTGGGCCACTTTCAAATTGCAGACGTCCCTCTGCGACATGAACCCGGCACAGGTGAACTGAATTGGCCCTATTTATTTGACTTGATCGACCGAGTGTCTGCAGAATGTGGTTGGCAAGGTTGGGTGGGCTGCGAATATGTGCCCGCCGACACCACCTCTGGCGGTACCTCGCGTGGTTTGTCTTGGTTAACTTCACAACGTTCAACTTGAAAGTTAACCTCACTCAGAATTTTTGGAGAGCATCATGAACGCACCGATTCACAAAGAACTTCCCGCACATTTGCTCAATGCCGAGACAGCACTTCGCGACGTCACGCAAACTTGGGACTCACAAATTCTCAAAGAGCTGACACAGTACATTGAAGTGCCCGCCAAATCACCTTCATTTGACGCCAACTGGGAAGCCAACGGTTATTTGGACACCGTTCTCAGGCAAACAGCACAATGGATTGAAGCCCAAAAAGTGGCGGGGCTGTCACTTGAAATTGTTCGCTTGCCTGGTCGTACACCCGTGCTGTTTTTTGAAGTAGAGGCAACCCGCGCGCAATCTGAAAGCTCAGGACAAACCGTTTTGATGTACGGTCACCTCGACAAGCAACCCGAGTTCAGCGGCTGGCGCAACGATTTAGGTCCTTGGACACCCAAATATGAAAATGGCAAACTGTATGGCCGTGGCAGTGCCGATGATGGCTATGCCGCTTATGCCAGTGTTGCCGCCATTCAAGCCCTCAAAAATCAAAACACCCCCCACCCTCGCATTGTGGGTTTGATTGAAACTTGTGAAGAGTCAGGCTCTTACGATTTATTGCCTTACGTCGATGCCTTGCGCACACGATTGGGCGATGTTGGTTTGGTCATTTGCCTTGACAGTGGTGCTGGCAACTACGATCAACTCTGGCTCACCACCAGCTTGCGCGGCATGGCCAGCGGCACTTTGAAAGTCGAAGTGTTGACCGAGGGCATTCACTCGGGCGACGCTTCTGGTTTGGTGCCCTCCAGCTTTCGCATCATGCGCCAAGTTTTAGACCGTTTGGAAGACAGCAAGTCTGGCCGTTTGCTGCCAGCCAGTTTTCATTGCGAGGTGCCCGCCGATCGCTTGGCCCAAGCCAAAGCCACCGCCAGCATCTTGGGCGAAGAGGTGTACAAGCGTTTTCCATGGGCACATTACGACTGCGGCGGCTCGACCACATTCGCACTGCCCACCACCACCGACCCATTGCAAGCCTTGCTCAATCGCACGTGGACGCCCACTTTGAGCGTGACGGGCGCAGAAGGCTTTCCTTCTTTGGCAAACGCTGGCAATGTGCTGCGACCCTACACCGCATTTAAATTGAGTTTGCGCTTGCCACCCTTGGTAGAAGCCGACAAAGCTGTGGCCGAAATGAAAAAGTTGCTTGAAGACAATGCCCCCTATCAAGCGCGTGTCACTTTTGAATCCAATGGCGGCGCGACAGGTTGGAACGCACCCAGCAGCACACCTTGGTTTGAAAAGGCCTTGGAAAGCGCCAGCCAAGCGCACTTCGGCGCATCCGTGGGCTACATTGGGCAGGGCGGCACCATCCCGTTGATGAACATGTTGAGTCAAGGCTTTCCAAAAGCCCAGATGATGGTTTGCGGCGTGCTTGGTCCCAAGAGCAATGCGCATGGCCCCAATGAGTTTTTACATGTGCCTTATGCCAAAAAACTCACTGCCTCGGTAGCCGAAGTGATGGCCTCAATGCCCTGATCTTTTTCGGCGCAAATTTTAAGCAGCGGTTTGGTTCTTTCGAATCCAAACCAACCATAAAAGCGCGAAAGCGGTCAGCCCCACGGGCACCAAAGAGCCGTAGTTGAGCCAGTCCCAACCCCTGGTGTTGACCAGCGCGCCCGATGCAAAAGAGGTGACGGCCATGGTGGCAAAAACGCAAAAGTTGATGGCGGCTTGCGCGCGGTCTTTTTCTTCGGGTCGCCAAGCGGTCATCGACAAGGTGGTGCTGCCTGTGAACAAGAAGTTCCAGCCCACGCCCAATAAAAATAATGCGATCAAAAATTGACTTAAGTCCGTGCCTGACAAAGCCACGGCGATGCACACAAAATTCAAGAGCGCACCAACGCCCATGATTTGCAAAGTGCCAAATTTTTTAATGAGGTGGCCCGTAAAAAAACCGGGTGCAAACATGCCAATCACATGCCACTCCAACACCAGTGCCGCATCACTGAATGGATAGCCACACACCTGCATGGCCAAAGGCGTCGCGGCCATGAGCAAGTTCATCACTCCAAAACTGAGTGCCGCTGCGGCCGCAGAAACAATGAAGACAGGCTGCTTCATGATTTCGGAAAGAGGGCGACCTTCTGAACTGCCTTTGGGTTTTTCAGGCACAGGTGGGAATTTCACAAAGTGCATCAGCACCATGCCCAACACCGCCACCACGGTCAATGCCACATAGGCACCCATAAATGGGGTCTCAAACCAGCTTTTACTTTTGGAGGCCAAGTTGGGGCCCACAATGGCGCCAATCAAGCCGCCCGCCATGACCCAAGAAACCGCCTTTTCGCGAAACGAAACCTCTGCAAGCTCTGCAGCGGCAAAACGATAAAGCTGACCATTGGCGCTGTAGTAGCCTGCCACTACAGTGGCTACCACCAGCAATGCAAAGTTGTGTGTATGGGCTGCATAAGCACACAACATGGCCGACAACAAGCCCACCAACAGGCCCAGTTGGAACGACACTCTGCGCCCCCATTTGGCCTGTGATTTAGCGACCAAGCCCGTTGACAGTGCCCCGCCCACCACATAACCCATGACGGGCAAAGTGGCCATCCAACCTACTGGGGCAAGGCTCAAGCCCACCAATCCATTGATGGCAATGAAGGTCACATTGTTCGTGAGAAACAAACCTTGGCAC
>JACCDZ010319657.1_pt1 | contig 11579 bp, 15 predicted proteins | sample 7449551 | NCBI WGS metagenome assembly JACCDZ01 (sample SAMN15323452, study PRJNA562643) | freshwater metagenome | isolation source: river surface water | place: USA:Blue River Watershed | collected 2017-08-18
CAGCAGGGATAAGAAATACGTTCATGTGAAAGCTCCTTGTTGAGTTTGTTATATCTTATTTTATCCCAATGTCAATATATATTTTATTGCACATTATTATATATTTTGGTATTCATATTGAATGAGTTCAATCGATAAAATTTGCGAGGAGCTTAATAGCTTTAAGACATGCAGAGCATTTGATGATATAAAGCCCCGTATTCAGCATGGGAGTTTATTTTCTATAGATTATGATAATCAATATCCTGATAGATGGTGTTGGCATGTTAGATTTACTTCTGCGTTACTTTTTCCACATATTAAGCTAACGATAGGTGGTATAACAATCCCATTGAATAGAAAAGAAAGAAAAGAATTACTTAAGGCTGCGAAAACAGCATGGTCAAATGAGATAGTCAAATATAACAATCATATAATTGTATTGAAGAATGGAAGTTGAAAGAAATTATATTTCTTTACCTCATTATATTTTTATGTTAAATATGTTTGACATTTAAATTTAGGAGGAAGCTATGTCACCACGTTTAACAATGATCACCGAGTAATCGGGCAAAAATTAGATTTATTTCATTTTCAGGATGATGCTGCTGGTAGTGTATTCTGGCACCCTAATGGGTTGATTTTATATCAGATAATCGAAAACTACATGAGAGTTTTATTAAAAGACAACTCTTATCAAGAGGTAAGAACTCCTCAACTATACCAATCAAATATGTGGGACCGATCAGGTCATTCAGATCATTATAATGATCATATATTTAAAATAGCTGATAGTAATATTTTACTCAAACCTATGAATTGTCCGGGACATATTCAAATATTCAATAAAAAATCCATATCATATAAACATCTACCTATTCGATTAGCCGAATTTGGTTGTTGTCATAGGAATGAGCCTTCTGGATCACTTAATGGAATGTTTAGAGTTCGACAATTTGTTCAAGACGATGCCCATATATTCTGTGAAATGAGTTCATTAAAAGACGAAATTTACAGATTTTGTAATTTATTGGATATTGTTTACAAGAGATTTGGGTTTAATGATTATTCAGTGGCATGTTCTCTGCGCCCTGAAAAAAGATCAGGAGATGATAATTTATGGGATTTCTCTGAAAATTGTCTTATAGAAATAATAAATGATCTTGGGATTTCTCATCATCTCATTCAGGGAGAGGGCGCATTTTATGGTCCTAAGTTAGAATTTTATTTAAAAGATAGTCATGGGAGAAAATGGCAATGCGGAACCTTACAGCTTGATTTTATTTTACCAGAGAAATTGGATGCAAAATATACTGATGTTGATGGAAAAATTAAACACCCAGTGATGATTCACCGAGCTATATTAGGTTCAATGGAAAGATTTATCGCTATACTTCTTGAACATCATAATGGGAAGTTGCCATTATGGTTATGCCCAATTCAGTATTCTATTATAAATGTTAATTCGGAAGAATGGGCAAGAAAGGTTGAAACCGTAATAAAAGATTATAGATATGAGTTTGATAATAGAGTTGATCTGAATTTATCAAAAAGAATCAAAGATGGGGAAAATAATGGAGTACATAACATTATTGTTATAGGAGAAAAAGAGAGTTTAAATGAAAGCTTATCTATTAGAAATAACAATAAAATACATGAAATTAGTATAAATGAATTTATGAATAAATATCTTCATGAAAGAAATATTATCAGAAGCATATTATAAAGAATTGATGAGCCTCTATGTCAAAGGCTGGCTTCCTCATACTGATTATTCACCGTTGATCAAGATGGTTCGTTATGAAGGATATAAAAACAATACAATGAAGTTCTTTGTTCCAAACAAATATAATGGATGGAATACATATGTTAGATTCAGTGAATGGGATGATGTTCTCAATGATACTGAATATAATGCAGTTGAGAGTTCTCGATTGTTGCTATGGGGAGCTAATTTACAACTACATTGTGGTTGTCCAGCATATTTATTTTGGGGAATGAATTATATTCTAACGCAAAAAGATAGCGCTATATTTCCAGAAGATAGATTTCCAAAAATAAGAAATCCTCGCCTTAAGGGTGGTTTATGTAAACATTTAACCAGAACCCTTAAGGTATTACCATTTCATCTTGGTGACATAGCAAGAGCAATTACTGAACAAAGAAAGAAATTGGAATCAGCCACATCTAATTGATGTCCCAGCCGCAGCATTTCCGCCAATCTTACCGTCAACTCTGATACTTGTTCCAGCAGAAGCATTTCCACCGATGTTTGAACATTTAACACTTGTTCCAGCAGATACTGATCCTGTCACATCACCGCAGGTAACTGATAATGACGACTTTAATTGATTGATAACACCTTCTTCAACAATGATAGAAATGTTATTATTCAAGTTAACGTCAACTTTTTGTCCATTAACGGTGAGCACGCCATTCTCAAATGAGACATTACAATCACCATCAGTTGTGATGGTCTGGCCATTAATATTGATCACGTTCATGCGAAATACTCACTTGCTTCTGCATTGTCGAACATTCCCTTATATGAAGAATTAAGCATCTTCATGACAAAGCCACGTTGAGCCTTACCTTCTGGTGCATTCTCATCCTTGAGAATATCATCAATGATAGCATGAAGCTTAGCTTTGTCCATCTTCTGTGGAAGAAACTCATTGATGATATCAATTTCTTCAGACAAATGTTGATATCGAACATCCTCTGGAGAGATGAAACTCATCGTTTCCTTCGTTTGCTTAATGATACGATTACCAGCAGCGATGATGTCATCATCAACAGGCGCTCGATTCTTGTCATTCTTGGCAATCTTGTTCACTTCATTCATAAGGAACTTAAGCACCGAGAGGCGCTTCTCATTCCGCATCTTTAGTGCAGAATTGATAGCATTTTGTAATTCGATAATTGTCATTGATTATTCCTAAACCATTTTTCAGCAACTTCCCTATGAGAAGGGAAACATAATTCATACATACCAATATCCCACATAATGTCAAGTCTTAAATTTTCTTTACACAATGTGTGATTGAGAAATTCGTCATATCCCATTACAGCCTTGGTCTCTATAAAAGTTAAAACGCTTCCATGTTTATTATTCATATTGAAAACAATAGAAAATGGAGGTCTAAAAGTAAGACCAGTTTCCTCATTAAATTCTCGACATGCAGCAAAGAACACATCATCGTCATCATGTTCCATATATCCGCCAACTAATGCCCATCCTCCAGCATAAGGATCAATCGCACGTTGAGCTACTACTAATCCTTTTCTAATACCATCATCAGTAACTGGCTGAACACAAATTGATACAGGCTTAGGGTTATTAAAAACATGAGCCTTGCATTCATGGCATATCCGAGGCCAATTTAATTCTTGATATTGGGTTCCGCAGTTGGAACAATGAGTGTGTTTAGAGAATATCATGTCTTAATAATATTGCATATTATCTCATCAGTCAATTAACAATTGACATAATTATTAAAAAAAAGTAAACGACAGTGATGGAATATCTTAATTTGACCATGGGTGGTGTTTTTATACATATGTTAGAACGAGCCAGACCCACTGATCCTTATGGTGACATCAATAAGTTGATGGGCTTTACTAGTGTTAGATACTGGGAGTTCTCTGGTTATCAAGCATATATTTGGTGCCAGATCATTAATGATGATATTAAAATAACTCCCTATGACGGCATTGATGAATATGGAACATACGAATTCGAAAGTTTGTATGACGACATTACGAATGATCATGTATTTGACGATAGTTTTTGTCTAAAGAATGGTATTGGTATTGCTCAGGATTTCTTACTTCATGTGTCTATACAGAATGATATTGACTATTATAATGAACAAACTCAACATACCACGGTTACCTTATTGCACATTAGGCCTGTTAAACACCAAGTTCTACCATTATGGATAGCTGCTAGTGAATGGCAAGGATCGTCCAGCACAGGACTGAGAATATCATGAATAATGAACCATGGCGTTATATACATCTTAAAGATCATGAATATTCATGGTCTTCACTACGATTTCCAACGAATTTGGACTCATATTTCTTGAATAATACTGATGTAAAATATGATATTACTGATAAAATGAAACAATTGTTGGGAGATATCCCATATAAGTTTTTTCGTTTTGGAAAAACTCCAATGTTAGAAATATATGATTCATCAAATATGAGATATATTGCGTCTAAGTTAGGTATGAAGTATGTCATATCTAATAAATCATGGAGGCCTAGCAAAGAGGTGTTTGATTCTCTCAGTCAATTTGAAGGAAGATATGTAATTACATTCAGTGAATCATTTTACATAATTAACATAGAAGATTATGAAGAAGCTATTTCTTTATTAATGAAGTTTGATGGCATGGAACTAAAAGAATCGAAAATTGGATAAATAATTTATGGCATATTTTGTAATATTTTGGATTTTGATGTGTATGATGTCAGTAGCAACATCGGCGTATTTATTTGAAATACAAGATTATATTAAAGCGATTGCTTCAGCATTATTAAGTTTAGTATTTGCTGCTGGAGCAATATTATCATTCTTTTATTATATCATTGATAGTGTGATCAATCTCGTAAAATGAAATTCACATTTGAAAAAGATATCGATATACCGAATAGAGGTTTTGTATTGCATATATTAAGAGCTTTCGAAACCGGCCAGCAAGTTGGGTATTTGAAAGTTTCCTATATTTGCAGTGAAAAAATCAAGACGGAATGGCCTGATGGGTTTTATAGTTGGTTAGAACTATTTGGCGGAGGAAACATTTATCCATATGGTATTGAAAAAATTGCCGATCTATCCGATGACCAACTTTGTATCATGGTCGCTACATTATTAGATAACAGATTATTATATCAATATAATAAAGAAGATGTGATCAAAACAATTCAGTCGCGTTTCAAAGATAGATCAGATATGGAATCGTGGCTAAAGACTGATTACTTCAAAACAAAAAGCTTTTCATATCATGAGAGAAAATACAATGATTTTATAAATCATTTTGTTGATAAACCATTTGTGGATTATATCAATACCGAGAAATCAGAAAATAACGGAAACCTCTCCGATAATTCAAGAAGAGGAATTGGGCTATTAATGTATAAAAAGACTTCTGAGGAATTATCAAAAATGGGATTGCGTCTATACGCAAGTAATCTCCAAACAGAATCTGCTAAGAAGTCATGGGATAAGATGGAAACTCTTGGTTGGGTCAAATACGATGGTGACAGAAAATATATTTGATAATCGGTGCTAGATTATATGGATTATAGATTAATATAAATACCTCATGAGAAAATATATAGACATCATAAATTTAATGGAAGCGTATTCCAGAGAAAAAACATTATCTGTCTATATGAATCAATTAGAACAACGAGTTAAATCAGATCATTCAGGAACTACTCCTGAGATGGTTATATCCAAGTTGGAACAGGCTGATCCTAGTATCAAGAAAGCCTATGTCTTACCACTTCTCAAATGGTATTTAGAAGGCTCTATGAGATACTTGGAGGATGCCTCTAAGGCAACTTCTGGTCTTACTTTATATGGAAAGTTCAGAAACAGAAATCTACCATCATTGAATACATTATCCTTTTCACAATTTCTTGATCTATCTGATGAGTTATCCGACACAAAATCCAGTAGAGAACTTGATAAAGAGGAAGAATTGGAATTCTATAAAAGTAACCAAGCAGAGATTTTTTACGAAGATAATCAGTATAAGATTATCATCCCAAGAAGTAAGGAAGCAGCGATATATTTTGGTAGAGGAACGAGATGGTGCACATCTGCTGATAATGATAATCGATTCGAATATTATAACAATAAGGGCTATCTATACATTATATTATTCAAGGGAATAGATACCAGATGGCAATTTCATTTTGAAGAACGCCAATTCATGAATGAACAAGATGAGGAATTATCCAGAGAAGAAATTATGGCTACTGGATTACCAGAGATTTTTGAGAAGATATCCGAGGAAAGTCTTAGTTTATTTTTATTGAGAAATCCTAGTGAAGAAGTGCAGAGATTAGCTGTTCAAAAAAATGGATATGCTATTCAGCTTATCGATAATCCCAGTGTAGAAGTTCAGAAGTTAGCTGTCCAAGAAGACGGATATTCTATTCAATTTATTGATAATCCCAGTGAAGAAGTTCAGAAAATAGCTGTTCAAGAAAATGGATTTGCTATTGAATTAATAGATAATCCTAGTGTAGAAGTTCAGAGATTAGCTGTTCAAAAAAATGGATATGCTATTTTCTATATAAAAAATCCCAGTGTAGAAGTTCAGAAGTTAGCTGTCCGAGAAGACGGATATTCTATTCAATTTATTGATAATCCCAGTGAAGAAATACAGAGATTAGCTGTTCAACAAAATGGATATGCTATTCGATATATAGATAATCCAAGTGAAGAAATACAGAGATTAGCTGTTCAAGAGCTTAAGAGATTGGCGATATGAGGAAATATATAGACCTTACAAAGAAATTTGACGGTATAGTATATCATTGTTCACCTGACAAATTTTCCGAATTTCATATAAATCCCCGGCGTGGTGTTTATTTTTCCAATGAGCCTGATCACGACTATGGTAATCATATTTATAAATGCAATGTTACATTACAAAGTCCATATTATAGTTCAAGTATAGATTCATTTATAGAAATAGATCGTCTTATTTTAATAGAACACGGCTTCGACGGTAGAATAGTAGATTATAGTGAAGAAAGCGATTACGAAATGTTTGATGTTATTGCCTTCTATGATCATCAAATAAATATCATTGAAATGACATAAAATGTCATTTTTCAACCTTTTATAAGTATCAATAAAACATATTACATAAATAACTCTACATAGGAAACCAAAAAGATTCATCAGAGTGATGGATTTTAAAACCTACGGGGAGTTTATCAATGAACAAAAAATTAGAAGATATTCTGAATGAAGCATTGGCTCCTGAGTTGAAGACTCAGCTTCAAGAAGCATTTGATGCTAAAGTTGAAGCAATTCGTGAATCTGTAACCGAAGAAATGAACCGTGAATTTGCCAATCGTTACGAAACTGACAAATCACAGCTTGTTGAGGCTATGGAAAAAATGATCATGGATGTTGTCCGTGTTCATGAAGTAGCAAAAGCAAATGAAATTGCCAAACTTCGCGAATCTCGTCAGAAATTCAATGCCGATAGATCAACCTCAAAAGAATACGTTAAACAGCGTATTTCAGAAATGGCTGACAATTCAAATAACATAATAAGCGAATCTCTAGCTAAAGAGATTACAAAGCTTAGAAGTGAAAAAAATAAAGCAGTAGCAACCGCTAATAAATTAGCTGAAGATGTTGCGGTAACTAAGGAACAACTTTCCGAAAACCATAAGAAGCATCTTGCTAAAATAAATGATTTTGTGACAAAACAAATCAGAGCAGAACTTACTGAGTTTGAACAAGATAAAAAGAATCTTGTAGAAACTCGTGTTAAGTTGATTTCTGAAAATAAACAACGAATTGCCGAAATGCAAAAGAAGTTTATTAAAGAAGCTGCTTCAAAAGTTGAAGGGATGATTAAATCCACTCTCAACGAAGAAATGACACAACTTCATGAAGACCTTGAAAGAAATCGTCAGAATTCATTCGGACGAAGAATTTTTGAAGCAATGGCAACTGAATATCAAACTTCATTCTTGAATGAAGGTTCAGAAGCAAGAAAAATCAAAAAAGTTCTTGAAAGTAAAACAGCAGAGTTTGCTAAGAAGGATCAAGAAATTGATGAAATTAAGCAAAAATTAGCTGAGTCTCAAAAAATAATCGAATCTGCAAATCGTAAAGCAATGTTGGCTGAACAAAGAGCAGAACGTAAAGAAATCATGACCGATCTTCTATCCTCATTACGTGGTGAAAAGAAAGCAGTGATGGAAAGCATGCTAGAAACTACTAAAACAGAAGCACTTAGAGCATCTTTCAATAAACTCTTACCTGTTGTCCTTAATGAAGGAAAGAAACCAACAAGTAAGTCCGCGCCCACAGGCACAAAAGTCTTGAACGAAAACAAGTCAGAATTCGTTTCTGGAAACAGAATTAAACCAATTATGACAGAAGATACTCAAGAAAATGAAAAAAACGACGAAATTATAGCTATTGCGCGCCTTGCAGGTATTAGAAAGTAAATACAAATGCAAGGTTATGTAATTTAATATAATATAACATAACATAAGGGAGTTAAACAAGAATATGAAACTTTTTGAATCAAGGTGGGAGCAGACTAAAGAGGCTCTTCTAGAAGGTCGCGATCTAACCCACAACGCAGATGGTTCTGCTAATACAACCAAGAAAAGAGTTATGGAAACATTGCTCAACAACCAAAGAAATGCACTTATGGAACAAGCGGCATCAGGTGTAACCTCAGCCGCGCAAATCGCACAGCTTAACAAAGTTATACTTCCTGTTGCTCGTCGAGTAATGCCAACAGTTATCGCTAACGAAATCGTTGGTGTTCAGCCAATGGTTGGTCCAATCGCACAGATTCACACCATGCGTGTTAAGTATGCTGAATCATATGCTGGCGCAACGGCTGGTGATGAAATGTTCTCACCTAAGAACATTGCTAAGTTCTACTCAGGAACAGATGGCGTTGATGACGATCCATTGTTAGCTGGTAACCAAGCAGGTGTTGCTGGTGGTGCTCCAACAACAGCACTCGAAGGATATGCTGGACGTAAGGTTACTATCGAAACCGTTCGTCAGATCGTTGAAGCAAAGAGCCGTAAGCTTTCTGCAAGCTGGACATTTGAATCAGCACAGGATGCACAGGCACAGCAAGGAATTGACATCGAAGAAGAAATCATGGCTGCTTTGGCACAAGAGATTACTTCTGAAATCGATCAGGAAATTCTTGCTCACTTAAGAGCATTGGCTGCAACATCAGGTTCAGGTTCATTCGGTGCCACACCAATGACTTTCGACCAGAACAATGCAACAGGAACACCTACCTTCATCGGTGATGTTCATGCTTCATTAGCAATCCAAATCAATCGTGCTGCAAACTTAATTGCTTCCAGAACTCGTCGTGGTGCTGGTAACTGGGCTGTTGTTTCACCAACCGCTCTAACAATTCTTCAATCAGCACAGTCTTCAGCATTCGCAAGAACAACCGAAGGTGTTTTCGAAGCTCCAACCAATACCAAGTATGTTGGAACCCTCAATGGCATCATGAAGGTTTTCGTTGATGCATATGCTCAAGATAGCGTTCCTGTTCTAGTCGGATATAAGGGATCAGAAACAGACGCTCCTGCGTTCTACTGCCCATATGTTCCTCTAATGTCAGCAGGCGTTGTTATGGACCCTCAGACAATGAACCCAGTAACGAGCTTTATGACAAGATACGGATACACCGAGCTTGCGTCAACAAGTTCGTCTCTCGGAAACGCAGCAGACTATGTTCAGAAGATCGATATCAACGCATCTTCATTAACTTGGATGTAAAAAGTCTCGCAAAACTGCGAAAAAATAAGGAGGAGGGAAGAAATTCCCTCCTTTTTTATTGCAAATAAGTATGAATTATGTTACATTAAATAATGATTAAATGTATGATATGTAACAAAGAAACACACATAATAGTTCCAAAACACGTAGCTACTCATAGTATATCGATGACTGATTATAAGACCATGTTTCCTGATGCTCCCATAATGAGTGAAGAACATCGCGCAGAACGATCACTTAAAATGACGGCAAAGGCTATAGCTAAGGGACAAAAGATAAAGATTCCTGTCACTAATGGCGTGGAATGTGCAATATGTTCAAAGGTAATGAATAGTATTACAAAAAGCCACTTGAGAACACATGGTATCACTTTTGAAGAATATAAATCTAATTATCCAGATGCGAAAATGTATTCTGATGCTCTTGTTGAGGGATTTGCTAGAAAATCAGAAAATAGGAAGACACCAATAAGAGTAGTTGATGAAAATGATTGCGTAGAATGCGCAATTTGCCACAAAAAAGCATCAATGATAACCCCTGCTCATCTAAAAGCACATAACGTTACCATGCGGGAATATATGGAGAAATATCCAGATTTTCCTATCAGAAATAACAATACTACAGAAAAATTGAAGAGTTCTTTACGACAGGCTGCGATCAACTCTGGAAAGAAAGAAGGTAAAAAAAGACTACCTACTGTTATGACAGATTTAGTAGAATGTCATATTTGTAATATCAAACAAAAGCAAATAACCTCAGCACATTTGAAAATGCATAATACCACAATGGCAGAATATAGAAATAAATTTCCACAGGCTAAACTTGTAAATAAACAAATATCTAATCACATATCGGATATTAAGACTGGTGTATATAGAGGAGAAGAATTTTCGAAAAATGCATCTATTATCAAGAAGAAATATTATGGTGGAAAACAACCATCTCATTTAATAGGTCTTGTTACTTCTGAAGTCGCACTCAAGATATCAAGAAGCCATTTACAAGTTGATGATGAATCTTTTAGAATATTACATTCTGAGAATGAAATGATAGAACTTTCAAAAAAACATTCTACCTCTGAAATTGCAGAGTTATTGGGAGTTACTAATGGTCATATTCAAAAAATATATAATAAACTTGGAATAAACGCAGGTGGTAACCGAAGTAATATTGAAATTGCGGTCAGTAATTATATAGAATCCTTGGGATTTAATATTATTACCAATGATAGGAAAATAATAAATCCACTAGAGTTGGATATCTTTATACCAGAGAAAAATATAGCAATTGAGATATGTGGTTTATATTGGCATTCTGACAAGTTTGTTCATAACAATTATCACTTAAAAAAGATGGAATTATGTAAACAGAAAGATATAAAACTATTTCAAATATTTGAAGATGAATTGATGAATCGTATGCATGTGGTAAAATCGGTATTATCTCACAATCTTGGAGTAAACAAATCTGCTAGTGGAGCCAGAAATCTAAAGATAAAAGAAATATCAAATCCCATATCTTATGAGTTTTGTGAAAAGTTCCATATACAAGGAGGAACAGATGCAGCAATACGATTGGGAGCCTTCAATTCTTCTGATGAACTGGTAGCAGTTATGACTTTTAATAAATCATTTAGGTTCTCCCATTTAAAAGAGATACCTATTGAATTAACCAGATTTTGCACCAATGGAAATTCCTATCCCGGAATCGCATCTAAGCTCTTTAAATATGCAATATCTAACTATAAGTTTAATAAAGTTATATCTTATGCAGACAAAAGATGGTCAGAAGGTGCTTTATATCACACTCTGGGTTTTGAGTTAACAGGAAGCAGTAGACCATCATACAGTTATGTTAAAAACAGTGGACGGCATAGTAAGACTAAATTTAGAAAACAGAACATTATTGACAAGGTTGAAGATGGTCATCTTAAGACTGAACGAGAGATTATGACTGAGCTTGGTTTTCTGAGGATTTATGACTGTGGTCATTTACGTTTTGAGTGGAAATGTCCATAACTTCACAGTCTGGATTACTCATTTTAAACATGATTGCTTCCTCTATAGTC
>JACCDZ010744086.1_pt1 | contig 11579 bp, 7 predicted proteins | sample 7449551 | NCBI WGS metagenome assembly JACCDZ01 (sample SAMN15323452, study PRJNA562643) | freshwater metagenome | isolation source: river surface water | place: USA:Blue River Watershed | collected 2017-08-18
ATCGTTCCGTTCAAAATCAATGGAATTGCACCGTCAGAAAACATTTCGGTGTGCAAGCCCAAATCCTTGTGGTTTGTCAGATTTTTTAGCACCGAATCCGGAATTGTACCAATCCCGAGTTGCAATGTCGCACCATCTTCCACCAATCCGGCAACAATTTCTCCAATTTTGTTGGTTTGATCGTTGGTACCTTCGGAATAGCTCACTTCGGGAAGCAACTCATCTACCCACACCAAGTGATGGAATGCGTTGATGTGTACAAACGTATCGCCATGGACACGCGGCATGTTTGGATTGACTTGTGCAATTACCAACTTCGCAGTTTCAATTGCAGCACGCGCAATATCAACCGAGGTACCTAGTGAGCAATAGCCGTGTTTATCTGGAGGAGAAACGTGAACAAGTGCTACATCGATGGGCAATATATTTCGGCGAAACAACAACGGGATTTCACTCAAAAAAACTGGAATATAATCTCCGCGAAACGAGTTCACCGCTTTCCGATTGGACTCGGATACAAACAACGAATTCATAAAAAAATGACCTTCCAAACTCGGGTCATTCAAATCAATCCCTTGTTGGGTGATACTTACCAATTCTACATTTGACAATCGGTCTTTCTGGCGCAGAAGCTCTGTCAACAAGTGAATTGGGGTTGCTGCGCTTCCGTGCACGAAAACACGATTTCCCGACTGAATCGTCTCAATTGCATCTATTACGTTACTGAGTCTCTCGTGTGGTATTCGTTCCATTTTTTTTTGTGCAAAGTTAACGAATCCGTCTCAACCAACACCCCGAATTTGGAATACGTTCGGAAAAAGAAAACCACTCAGAAAAAGAAGCAAATCAATATTTCTTTGTAACTTAACACCCAATTATGACATTTAAAGAATTAGGTCTCAACGAAAATTTACTTGAGGCATTAGAACACATGGGATTCGAAAATGCGACTCCTATTCAGGAGCAAGCACTTCCCAAAATATTAGAAAATCGCGATTTAATTGCCTGTGCACAAACGGGAACGGGCAAAACAGCTGCGTTTATCCTTCCAATTTTACACAAGCTGACCGGAAAACTAGACACGAGTATCGACACTTTGGTAATTGTTCCTACCCGCGAATTGGCCATCCAAATTGAACAAGAAATTCAGGGATTATCCTACTTTGTTTCTGTCGGATCAAAAGCTATTTATGGTGGCGGTGGCGGAAAAGATTGGGACGATCAAAAAGCCGCACTGAAAGAAGGAACGGACATCATCGTTGCGACGCCAGGAAAGTTACTTTCACATCTTCAAATGGGATACGTTGATTTTTCGAAAGTCAACCATTTGGTGTTGGACGAAGCAGATAAGATGTTAGATATGGGCTTTACAGATGATTTAGAAAAGATCATTTCGTATTTGCCTAAGAATCGTCAAACATTGCTATTTAGCGCAACGATGCCCACCAAAATCCGCGTGCTTGCTGAAAAGATTTTGAAAGATCCAGAACAAATTACCCTTTCGATTTCAAAACCTGCAGCGGGCGTAAGTCAACAGGTGTACTTCGCATTTGACAACCAGAAGAATGAATTACTGAAGCACATTTTGCTTTCCCGACCAGATTATACGAGTATTATTATTTTCACCTCATCGAAATCGAAGGTGAGTGAAATCGTGCATGCACTGCGCAAAAACGGATTCAAGTCGCAAGGAGTTTCGTCGAATTTAGACCAAGATCAACGGGAAGAAGTGTTGCGTGGATTTCGATCCAAGAGAACCCGAATCTTGGTTGCCACCGACGTGATGAGCCGAGGAATTGACATCAAAGAAATCAACATGGTGATCAACTACGACTGTCCGCGAGACGCTGAAGATTACGTGCATCGCATCGGACGAACAGCGCGCGCAAACACGAAAGGCGAAGCGTACACCTTGGTCAATGAAAAAGACATGCCTAAATTGGTACGAATCGAGCGCCTGATTGAGGCAGAAATCCCCAAACTTGTATTGCCCGAAGAATTGGGTGCAGGACCTGAATTTAAAGCGAAACCTGAAGGCGTAAAAAAGAAGAAAAATTTCAAACGAAAGAAAAAACCAGCTGTAAAACCAGCTGAATAAATTTGACCGTGAAAAACAATTCAGCAAATGTATTGTTTAGAAATTGAAATCAAGGATTTAGCGACAAAAAAGACTTTTGTCTAATACAAAGTAGTTTCGTAACTTTGTATCCTTAAAAAATGGAACAAAATAACAACATGAGTAATACACAAGAAAAATTAGCTTACAAAGTAAAAGACATTAGTCTTGCTGCTTGGGGTAGAAAAGAAATTACATTGGCGGAAGCTGAAATGCCAGGATTGATGGCATTGCGTGAAGAATACGGAGCTACAAAGCCATTGGCAGGAGCTCGCATTGCAGGCTGTTTACACATGACCATTCAAACGGCTGTTTTGATCGAAACATTGGTAGATTTAGGGGCGGAAGTAAGTTGGTCATCTTGCAACATTTTCTCGACACAAGATCACGCTGCTGCTGCAATTGCTGTTGCGGGAATTCCAGTATTCGCATGGAAAGGAATGAACGAAGAAGAATTTGATTGGTGTATCGAGCAAACCATTTTTGCATTTTCTGACGGACAACCGTTGAACATGATTTTAGATGATGGTGGTGACTTGACAAATATGGTTTTTGATCGTTATCCAGAATTAACCGCTGGAATCAAAGGATTGTCTGAAGAAACAACGACTGGAGTTCACCGTTTGTACGAGCGTGTTAAAAATGGTACGTTGGTAATGCCAGCAATCAATGTAAACGATTCAGTTACGAAATCAAAATTTGACAACAAATACGGATGTAAAGAATCATTGGTTGATTCTATTCGTCGTGCAACAGACATCATGATGGCTGGAAAAGTTGCCATCGTTTGTGGATACGGAGATGTTGGAAAAGGATCTGCAGCTTCATTGAAAGGTGCTGGAGCGCGTGTTATCGTAACAGAAATCGATCCTATTTGTGCGCTTCAAGCGGCAATGGATGGATTTGAAGTGAAAAAGTTAGATACAGTTATCGGTCTGGGAGACATTATTGTAACTACAACCGGAAACAAAGACATCGTTGTTGGTCGTCATTTTGAAGGAATGAAAGACAAAGCAATCGTTTGTAATATCGGACACTTTGACAACGAAATCGATGTGGCGTGGTTGAACACAAATCATGGATCGACTAAAGTGGAAATCAAACCACAAGTAGACATGTACACAATCAACGGAAAAGACATCATTTTGTTGGCTGAAGGTAGATTGGTAAACTTGGGTTGTGCAACAGGTCACCCCTCTTTTGTAATGTCTAATTCATTTACAAATCAAACATTGGCTCAATTGGAACTTTGGCAAAACTCTGCTGCATACGGAAACGACGTTTACATGCTTCCAAAGCATTTGGATGAAAAAGTTGCTCGTTTGCACTTAGCTAAAATCGGTGTTGAACTTGAAGAATTATCTCAAGACCAAGCGGAGTACATTGGCGTTGATGTAAAAGGCCCATACAAAGCTGAGCATTACAGATATTAATCTTTATTGCAAAATAGAATCAAAAGAGGAGCAGTGATGTTCCTCTTTTTTTTTACTGCTGAGGAAAAGTAAGTTCGACGCGTGTTCCACCAGCCAGTCCGTTTTGGATTTTATCGGTTATCACTTGTTTGATTTCCAGTCCATAAATTTCATTCAGTAATTCAATTCTGTTTTGGTTCGCTTCCGAGCTAAATGAAGCAGATTTCTTGGAGAAACGATTCAGCGCAGCAGAAGCAATTCTCCCGATCCCATCGTCGTCAATCGACACGTATAAGTTAACCCCGTCTTGTGAAAAAGAAATTGAAATCAATCCACCCTCCTCTTTGTTTGCTAAACCGTGCTTAACACTGTTTTCGATAATGGGCTGTAAAATCATTGGAGGGAGGAAACAATCGTAGAGTTGAACGTTTTCATGTACGTTTAGTTCAAATTGAATTTTAGGGAGACGCATTTGCTCTAATTTCAAATAGGCTTTCAATAACTCTATTTCGTCATATAGCGATATTTCTTTTTGCCTCGAACTTTCCAAAACGGCCCGACTTAAATCACTAAACAATCCAATAGAATCAACTGCTTTCAGTTTTTCACCAGTCAACACAAAACCTTGTATCGAGTTCAATGCATTGTAAAAAAAATGTGGATTCATCTGACTTTTAATTGCTTTCACTTCACTTTCTGACGCTTTTCTTTCAGATTCAAGCAACATTTGTGCATCCCTCACCTGAATTTCAAGTAATTCATTTTTCTTTTTATTTTTAAAACGCGAAAACAGAAACAGTGTACAAATAACAAGTACAAAAACAGCGCCTACGATTCCGATGATCCAATCTGTTTTTTGCTTGGACTCTAACTTACTAATCGTATTAGCGAGATTCAATGATTTTATTTTGGACTCTTTTTTTTCTGTCGCGTATTTCGTATTGATTTCCGAAATAATTTGTTGGGTTTCAACACCCGCAATCTCTTCCTTCAGTTGTGTGTACTTTTTCAGATAGGCATGTGCTTTTTCAAAACGTCGCTGTTGTTCATAAAAACGTTGGATTTGGTCATAACAAACCACTAGAACTTCCTTATTCTGATCAACTAACGCATGCTGAATTGCGCTTAAATGAAACTTTTCAGCCTTTGTACGTTGCCCAAAATGCGCGAAGCAGATCCCTAAGTTCACTTCAATTTGAGGGAGTAAGAAATTATTTTTCAACGCATTGGAGCGTTGATATGCGTTTTCCAAAAACGGAAGTGCTGCTTCATATTTTCGATCCTCAACATGTATTGCTCCCAAGTTGCTGTTGCAAATAATCAAACCGACATCACTTTTAATTTTCTCCGAAATTTCAAGTGCCTGCTTGAGATAAAAAATCGCTTTCGACGACTGTTGGATTGAATTGAAAACATCCGATAAATTGACCAAAATCGCCGCACGATGTTGACTAACGCTGTCGCCCTTTTCCACCAATAACTTGTCACATTGCTTAAACAATTCGATTGCTTTCAACGGTTGTTTGGCCTTGTTGTACAAATTTGCTAAATTATTATAACCGATTATGATATTATCGGTACTTTTCAATTTTTCAGCAAGTTGAAGTGATTGATTGTAAAAACTAACCGCTTTTGGATAATCAGCTACCAAATAATAGTAGTTTCCGATGCAACTGAGACTGTGTACTTCTCCAAGTGCATACCCTATCTTTTTGGAAATCGCGTTTGCTTTTTCTGCCAATTGAAGAATCTGTGAATTTTGATTAAACGTACTATTTACACAATAGTCTACAATCATTTCAACTTTGATTGAATCGTCTTTTTGATAGCGCTGAATTGCCTGAAGTGTACTTTCTTGAGAAAGTCCGTTCAAAAGACTAAATAAAACAATAGTAAATGTGCCGATTTGTTTCATGCGATTTCCAATTAGTAACCTAATGCAGTAGCCCAAAAGTATCAATTTCAATCCACAACAAACGGCTTTACTCAAAGTTGAATCGGCATTTCACAAAGTCTTTGACGATCAACCGCTGATGCGAAAATTGATTTTTGGTGCTTTAATGAGTGCTTTTGGCAACAGCTTCGACAAAAAAAATGAAAATCGACCTTCAAAACGCCATTCAATGACAGAATTTAAGCAAATAAGCAATCAAAAAATCAACTCACAAGGTCTGAAAAACGATTCACAAGTTTTTTCCAGAAACATCCGATTATAGCATGTTCCTTTGCCTCAAGATTTAAATAACTATAATGAAAACAAAAAATTTACTAGCTTCACTACTGCTTACAAGCACTTTGTCATTCGGACAACATTACAATTGGCATAACAACCTTGTGATGAGCGGATCAAACAACTCTTCAATAACCCACACAGACGCTATCGACTACGGACTAGGGCAATTGTTGACTGTTGGAAGATTTGCAGGTACAATCGACCTAGATCCAAGCAGTGGAACATCAATACATTCGTCACTCGGAAGTACACTTTATACAAACAATGATTGGTTTATTCAAAAAACGGATGGTGCTGGCAATGTGTTGTATACCCGAATTTTAGCGATGTCGGATGCAACTTCCCAAGTGGAGATTGTTGATGCAAAAATAGACGAAAACGGAAGTATTATTTTGCTTGGCACCTTACTAGGTACCGTCAATTCAGTGGGAGGAACAACATCCCAACAAGTAAGTACACCGGAGGAAGACGGAGCAATGATTGTTCTCAACTACAATCCATCGGGGGTATTGTATTATTCAAAAGTATTCCAAGCATCTCAATACGATTTAAACCCGATTAACCTAACAATCCGGAATAATGATGTTGAAATTTGGGCAGAATTATCTACTTCAAGTGACATCGATCCATCACCGACTGCCGAGCAAATTGTTTCAAATTTATCGATCGTTAAAATTGAATTACAATCAAACGGAAGTTTTAGCGATTATGCAACCATCGCATATCCAGGACAAACAAACCAAGTGATTTTGAATGAAGACTTTCAAAACTCGTACTATGCGATCATTGGAAATTTTGGAATGCAAACAACATTTGATCCAGCAGTTGGCATCCAAGTACCAATTCCCAACAAAATGAATAAATTTTATTGGGTGCTCGACTACAACCTGAATTATGTAATGCATGGACTTTCCGTTCAAAACTACGGCATAAGTGGGATGAGTGCCGAATTTTCACAAGGGAAATTAATTCTCGGAGGAGGTTTTCAAGATTCAATCGATTTTGACTTATCAACCCCAGAATACGATATGAATACTGCAAACTACGCGGGCTATCTTTACGCCATTGATGTTGAAACCAAGCAAATGATTTGGTCAAAACAGTATTCGAATTTGACGACGCTGATGCAAAATTCAATGTCAGCTAGTCCAGAAGAAAATGCATTCTATCTACTTATGCCCTGTTTTACAGGACAAGATGCGAGTGGAAATGGGACTGATATTGTTGCCTCACCGTTGGTTGTACTCGCAAAGCATGAACTTTCAACAGGAAACTACCTCGGCAAAATGACTCTTCCCTATGGAATGACCTCCACTAGATTGTTGATCTACTACACACAAGAAGATATGAACGTGTTGATTTCTGGAACAACCGCGAATACAACAGACATTGATCCAAGCGCCAATGTTGCAAATTCCACTGCTAGTTCAAGTTTTTACGCAAAATATTCAACGCTTGCGCCTACTAACTCGCTGGTGGAAAATGAACTTCAAGCATCGGTTTTTCCAAATCCTGCAACGTCACAATTTACAGTTCAGGGGCTTACTGAAAATGCAAGCTACCGACTTCTAACAGTTTCTGGTGAAGAAGTTCAACGAGGAACGATTGAAGGAAACAAACACCTTTCCGTTACAAATTTAGCGAACGGAATCTACTTTCTGCATATAGCAACTGATTCAAAGCAAGGCATTGTAAAATTTGTCGTGCGACACTAAAAAATGGATATCCCAAAAATATAGACACCTATAAAAATTAAAGTATGAAAATGAGAGAATTAATGGTTAGTACGCTTTTAGCACTTGTGTACAATACAAGTATTCAAGCACAACAATACAATTTTGACCAAACATTTGATACAGATGGCGTAAAGGTCTATTCAACGCAACCACTCAACTACTTCATGAGTGTACTTCTCAAAGACGATGGTTCATCGTGGGCCTATCTGAATGTGATGAACACAACAACAAACAATTATACAGTAGGACTTGTTTCTCTTCTACCAAACGGAAGCGCAAACAGTGCATTTGGAGTAAATGGTTCATACGGATGGACCAACAGCCAACCGATGACCAATGCAAGTGAATTATTTTCCACGCCAAATGGTGGATGCTGGGGTCCGAATGATTTTTTTCCAGGTGGAATTTGTGCCACATCTCCTACAAGTACAGAAGCAACTTTGCAAGTAAATACTTCCTACTCGAATTGGAGTTACGGCAGTGTGCAAGTCAATGACAGTGTGTATGTCATGCTGACTTTCAATGAATTGTACTCTTACAGAGATCGAAAATCATCCACATACGGTGCAGAAAGCCTTTGGTTTAACGGCTCTTACGGCGGTTCATTTATCACAAGTTCACCGTATCATCCGTTTGGCGATCAAACAAAGGAGATATATACCTACAACGACGCGCTCGGTATGGCACAAGACGGAGGAATTTTAATTCCTGCGGTGATTCAAAAAAATATGGGTGCTGATGGGTATCAAATTGGCCTTCTTAAACTACTACCCAATTCATTGAATATGGACACCAACTTCGGAACTGGTGGTTGGGTAGAAATCACTCCCATCCATGCGACTTCATCCAATTTTCGAGTTCACAGTATCCGATCGTTGACCGATGGACGAATTGTTGTCAGTTTCAATGACGAAAACAACGGCTCACCAGTTACCAACATACGTACATACAGCACAACAGGCGTACTTGCTAATTCAACAACGATTCCTGGATTGAGCAGAAGATTAGAAGTAGACGCTCAAAACAACATCTATGCAATCATGAATGGCCAACGTATTGTATATGCGTATTCAAGTTCACTTGCTCCATTGGCAATCAACGGGACAAATAACTACGTTGACTTACCAACAGTAGTATCATCTACGAACCTAATTGACGTTTACGGATCAAGTATCAACAGCACTGGAGATATCATGATTAGTGGAGGTATAAAATACGATAATTTATCACCAGATGTATCGGCGGTACTCATCAAGTTGAAAAGAGCAAGCAATGGAAGCGGAGTTGGTATTAACGAAACTGAAGCGAATCAATTGATTTGTTATCCAAACCCCGTAAAAATGGAACTAAATATCGACAACCTCTCGGGAGAATATGCGTATTCCATTTACAATTCAGTTGGTCAACTTGTGCAATCTGAAAGTCACCTCATCAACAGTCAGATCTCTGTAGCGAAGCTAGAATCTGGGATGTACACGATTCAACTTTTACAAAACAAGCAAGTGATCACAACACGATTTATTAAGGAATAGTCAATTGGACCAACCTATAAACAAACCCATTTATTTTTTTCGTAGTTTTTATCAAACTCCATGCGTTTCTGCGTGGAGTTTGTTATTTTAAGAAAAGTTCCAATTCACGTTTCTTATCTCTCGCAAGCGGAATCATTGTTTGGTCTTTCATCTGAATCTCGTTTACCAAAATCTTTGCTATTTGCGCTGTATTTATGATGTAAGAGCGGTGCGGTTTAAAAAACTGTGTATTCGTGAGTAGCAACTCATATTCTTTGAGTGGTCTCGAGACTACAATTCGCTTCTTTGTGAGCAAATAAAATTCGGTGTACACGTTATCTGCCTTCAAATAAACGATTTCATTCAATTGGATTGGATATTGACCTTCGCTGTTTTTCAAAATAATTTTGTCGATCGTCTCCGCTTTTGAAAGATACTGGAGCAACTCAAGTTGTTCGGATGACACTTTGTTTTTTTTGATTACGCGTTCAATTGCTTCCACAAACCGATCTTCCTTCAACGGTTTCAATAGGTAATCGATCGCACAGAGTGCAAATGCTTCAAGCGCAAATCCGCTATAAGCAGTAGTGAAAATAATTTCAAACGTTAACTTTTCCTTCGGTAGGTACTTGACAATATCTATTCCAATTTCACCGTTTAGCTGTACATCTAGAAAAATAAAATCGACTTTGTTTTCTTTCAAAAACTCACACGCGGTCGAAATTTTATCAAAATCTCCTAAACACGTCATTTCTGGAAAAAAACGTTCAACATAGCTTTTCACCACCAATACCGCATTGACTTCATCTTCTATTATCAAATAATTCATTCAAATCGAGTTTATCGTAAAAATAGAATCAATTCGTTAGATTACTGTATTACAGCGATAGAAACTTTCAACGAATCGTTTTCAACTTTCAAATCAACGAATTCAGCCAAAATCAAATCAATTGATTTACTTACTTTTGCATTCTATTTTAAAAAAATGCAGTTTCCAATCGTTGATTTTTCACAAAAAATAAATTACCGAACCGAACTATTCGCTGGTTTAACCGTCGCAATGACGATGATTCCTGAATCACTCGCATTCGCTATCCTCGCTGGACTATCGCCCTTAACAGGTTTATATGCGGCTTTTATCATGGGTATTGTAACTGCAATTTTTGGAGGAAGACCCGGGATGGTATCCGGCGGGGCCGGTGCAACAATCATTGTTTTGATATCACTAATTCAATCACATGGAGTCGAATATTTGTTTGCAACTGTATTGCTTGCAGGTATGTTACAAATAGGTGTTGGTGTATTGAAATTTGGAAAATTTATCCGCCTAGTGCCCGAATCCGTAATGTATGGCTTTGTAAATGGACTCGCTGTTGTAATTTTCATTTCGCAATTGAAACAATTCAAAACACTCGAAAATGGGCGTGAGGTTTGGCTTTCCGGAAACAAACTGTACGCCATGTTGGCACTCGTGCTTTTCGGTATTTTAATCGTCGTTGGAACAACAAAGATCACCAAAAAAATACCAGCTGCTCTCGTGTCCATTTTACTGCTCTTTGGACTTGTGCACTTCTTTCAAATTGATACACAACGCGTAGGCGACATCGCATCAATCAGTGGTCAGTTTCCTCCTTTCCACATTCCTCAAGTCCCCTTCAACTGGGAAACACTTCAAACTATCTTTCCGTATGCGGTGATCATGGCAGGAGTTGGACTAATCGAGTCACTACTCACGTTGAATGTGGCAGACGAACTTACAAACTCGACCGGGAAACCCAATCAAGAATGCATCGCACAAGGAAGCGCAAACGTGTTGAACGGTCTGTTCACTGGCATGGGAGGATGTGCAATGATCGCACAAACATTTGTAAACATCTCAGCAGGGTCTCGTACTCGATTCGCGGGAATCATCGGCGCAATAACTATTTTGTGTGTTATCCTTTTTGCTTCACCAGTGGTTGAAAAAATACCCATGGCAGCGCTCACTGGAGTAATGCTTGTTGTGTCGTTCACCACCTTCAACTGGGGAAGCTTGAGAATCTATAAAAAAATGCCAAGTTCAGACTTTTTCATCATGGTCATCGTCGCTTCAATTACGATATTCATGCACAACTTGGCGTTTGCAGTGCTTACGGGAGTTGTATTATCCGCATTGGTTTTTGCGTGGGAAAGCGCTAAAAGAATTCGCGCTAAAAAATTCGTCGATCCAGAAGGGGTCAAACATTACCGTATTTTTGGTCCGCTATTTTTTGCATCCGTCTCAGCATTCAATGAAAAATTTGATCTTGAAAATGACCCGCTTGAGGTTGTTATTGACTTCAAAGAAAGTAGAATTTCAGATCTGAGTGCAATCGATGCAATTCACAAACTAACGGCGAGGTACGAAGAAAAAGGAAAAAAGATTCGCCTCATTAACCTAAATGGTGAAAGTAGGAAAAAACTGCAACGAGCAAAAAAACTTATTAAAATCGATTTCGAACATTAATGAATCATCTTTTTAAAAGTACACCACATTACATGTAAATCTTTCCATATAGACGGATCGTTGAGGTACTTTTCATTCAATTTCAA